>Ga0209758_1002255_pt1 | contig 19989 bp, 19 predicted proteins | sample AraplaMF_Col_mMF_FD_184258 | JGI IMG/M metagenome (GOLD analysis project Ga0209758, IMG submission 184258) | Arabidopsis root microbial communities from the University of North Carolina, USA - plate scrape MF_Col_mMF (SPAdes) (version 2) | ecosystem: Host-associated > Plants > Roots > Endosphere...
CAAGACCGATGCGCAGTCGCTCGAACCCGCCTCGATGCACAAGCCGATCGCCTATCCGAAACCCGATGGCGTCCTGACCTTCGATCGGCTGTCCTCGGTGTTCCTGTCGAACACCAATCACGAGGAGGACCAGCCGGTGCATCTGCAGGTCAAAGACATGGCGCTGCAGAAGAGTTCGGAACACGACATCTATGCCGGCCCGTCGACGCGTTACTGTCCGGCCGGCGTCTATGAATGGGTGGAAAAGGATGGCAAGGACGTCTTCGTCATCAACGCCCAGAACTGCGTGCACTGTAAGACCTGCGACATCAAGGACCCCAACCAGAACATCAACTGGGTGCCGCCGCAGGGCGGCGAGGGGCCGGTCTATCCGAATATGTGAGACCGGATGGTCGTTCGCTATCGTAAACCCGGCGCGGCTTCCTTGCTCTCCTTTCTGCAAACGGGAGAACTTGGGCCACTGACGCGCGGCATGACCATGAGCGCGGTCTCTGAGTTGCTGGGGCCGCCCGATTGGTGGATGGATGGGGGTGGCGAAGCGGCTGTTCCACTTCTTTGGGGCTATCGGCCCTTTCTCGAAATTCTGTTCGAGCGCGAGCCGCCCCATCCGCTGCGGATGATAAAGGTCCCGCGGCTTCCTCTCGTTGCCAGAAAATCCATCCGCATGGCCTGCCTGCGCGTGGCAACCGATGGCTTCCATGATGAAATGCGACTCTCGGATTTCTTGCGCCGGAACACCTGGGGCAAGGATGATGAGATTGTCATCGGCAGATGCACCGGCGGGAATCCTGTTATCGACATTTGCACCAGAAACGTCCGGCTGGTCTGGTCTATGTCGGGTGAGAGCGACGAGATCCTTCAGCGGGAAAGCGAAGACGGCCTTTCGAAGGCGGCTTACATGGCCCGGCGCGACCAACTCTCTGATGGATTCTTAGGCATCTATTCCAGTTTCTCGCCAGATCTCGATCGTGCCCCGCAAGCTGGCTGGGAAAACTTTTCCGCAGATCAATATCTTGCGCTGGCGAGTGGTATCGAAAATATTGCGGAATAACAGCTCGCTTCTCGAGGATAACGCATTCGTTATCTCTATCTATTACGCCCGGTTAGCGTTTCATTAACCATAATTTCCTTAGCTTGCGACATCGTGTTGACGCACTAAGGACACATTCATGACGATCTCCCGCCGGGGCTTCCTGATCGCCTTGCCGCTTTTCGTGGCCGGCTGCTCTTCGACCGGTCTGAACAGCCAGACCAATTATGCTGCACTTCCGGACGAAAAATTCCCATTGAAGCAGGTGCCGATCGACAAGATCAAGCCGGAGCTCCGCCGTCAGGAAGTGGCCTACGAAACCACACATGCTGCCGGCACCGTGATCGTCGATACACCCGCGCGCCGCGCCTATTACGTCCTCGGCGGGGGCAGGGCGATGCGTTATGGTGTCGGTGTCGGTCGCGAGGGGCTGGCCTTTGCAGGTAACGCCTATATCGGCCGCAAGGCCGAGTGGCCGAGCTGGACGCCCACCGAAAACATGCAGCGCCGTGAAGAGCGCTATCGCAAGCTTGCCGGCGGCATGCCGGGCGGCCCGAACAACCCGCTCGGTGCGCGGGCCATGTATCTCTTTCGCGGCGGCAACGACACGCATTTTCGCATTCATGGCACCAACCAGCCGCAATCGATTGGTCTGGCCATGTCGAGCGGCTGTGTCCGCATGATGAACCACGACGTGATCGACCTCTATAGCCGCGTCGAGGTCGGCGCCAGGGTCGTCGTCATCCAGGCCTGACTTGGCCGTTCGAAGCTCGGTAAGGACGCCGTCTCCATTGAAAAAGCCGCCGCAGCGATGGCTGCAGGCGGCTTTCATCTGCCGTTGGTGTTGGATTTCAGCGGCGCGGTGCCGCAATACCCGTCGAAAGCGCCACGCCGATGCCGGTGATCACGGCGGCGCTGATTTCCGTCATGCCGATGGCTTCGCCAAGCAGCAAGCCGCCGCCAAGCGTTGCGAGCACCGGCGTCAGCGCCGTGAAGGCGGCGGCCTGTGTTCCCCCGAGTGTTCGGACGGCGGTGCCGTAGGCGACCATGGCGACGAGGCCGGAAAGAACGCCCTGGCTCAGCACCTGCAGGCCGATCTCCTGAAGAGGAACCTGTGGCAGCGAGATGCCGAAGATGAGGGCGAGCGCGCCCATGATCAGGAAGGACCAGACGGCGATCAAGGCGCTCGCCTGCACGGCGGTCAGGCCCGAGCGGCGGAAGGCATGCGTATAGCTTGCCCATAAAACGGCGCCGGCCGGCAACAGCACGAAGCTCGTCCATGGCAGCGAGGCGTCCGCAAGGCTGCGCGTGAGCAGGATCAGCACGCCGGCGACGATCGCAACGAGCCCAGCGATGCGGGTGCTGTCGGGTCTTTCGCGAAACAGCATAATGCCGATCAGCGCCGCGGCAAGCGGCATGGAGCCGCCGAGCAGGATCCCTGAGGAGGCGGCCGGCGTCGAGTGGATTGCCAGCGTCGTCAGCAGGAAGAAGACGGCGCCGGAGCCTGACACCATGATTGCCAGCAGGTGAAGTGGCAGGGCCTTCGGCAGCAGCCCCGTCTTCAGCCAGACGGGTGAAAGCACCAGCGCCGGAATTCCGAAGCGGATCAGCCCGATGTCGATCGAGCCGAGCGGCGTTGATGCGCTGTGGCGGGTGACAAGAAACCATGTCGCCCAGATCAGCACGGTAATAGTGCCGCCGGCATAACCCAGTACCTGCGACAGCGACTTGTCGTTCGTGAAAGCAATGGTGGTCATCGTTCTGTCCTTTCTTTCATCCGGAGCCTGTCCGGTTGAAGAGAAGACTAGCGCCAGAGGTCAGGGCATGTCCTTGCTATCTATGGCTCAAAAATCATGCTATGCGCAATCTTCTGCCAATTGATGCCAGCAGGGATCACGAAAATGCCAAATCTCGATAAATTCGATATCGCCATCCTGAAGTGCCTGCAGGAGGATGCGCGGGCCACCAATGTCGAGATCGCCGAGAAGGTGAACCTTTCGCCGTCGCCCTGCCTGCGCCGCATCCGCAATCTCGAACGCTCCGGGATCATCCGCGGTTACACCGCGGATATCGATCGCAAGGAAGTCGGTCTCGGCCTCACCGTCTTCGTAGAATTCAAGGTCGTCCAGCACAGCCGCGAAAATTCCGAGGCGCAGCAGAAGGCGCTGCTCGCCATCCCCGAGATCGTCTCCTGCTTCCTGATTTCAGGCACGGCCGATTTCCTTGCCGAAGTGGTAGTGGAGGATCTCGCCGCCTACGAACGGCTTCTGACCGAAACGCTGTTGACCCTGCCGAATGTCAGCGACATCCGCTCGAATTTCGCCATCCGCAGCATCAAGACGCACGGGCCGCTGAAACTGCCCGAGGGAAAATAATTCCCCTCGGGCATGCTTGCAGGTTAGAGCAGCGTCCCGCTGAGGATGAGCAGCGCCACCGAGAAGTAGATGACGAGCCCGGTGACATCGACCAGCGTGGCGACAAAGGGGGCCGAGGCGCTGGCCGGATCGAGCCGGAGCTTCTGCAGCACGAAGGGCAGCATCGAGCCGCAGATCGAGCCGAAGGTGACGATCCCGATCAGGGCGGCAAACACCGTGACGGCGACCATCTGCCAGTGCGGGCCGTAATCGTAGAGCCCGGCCGACTGCCAGAAGACGATGCGGACGAAGCCGACGAGGCCGAGGATCGCGCCGAGCACGACGCCCGTCGGCAGTTCGCGCAAAAGCACCTTCCACCAGTCCGAAAGCTTCAGCTCGCCGAGCGCCAGCGCCCGGATGATCAGCGAGGTCGCCTGCGAACCGGAATTGCCGCCCGAGCTCATGATCAGCGGGATGAACAACGTCAGCACCACGGCCTTTTCCAGCTCGCCTTCGAAATGCTGCATGGCGCTTGCCGTCAGCATCTCGCCGAGGAACAGGGCTGCGAGCCAGCCGGCGCGCTTGCGGATCATGCCAGCGAAGCTGATCTTCATGTAGGGCTGGCCGAGCGCCTCCATGCCGCCGAACCTCTGGGCCGCTTCCGTCGTGTCCGATATCATCGTGTCGATCACGTCGTCGACGGTGACGATGCCGAGCATCTGCCCATGTTCGTCGGTGACGGGCAGGGCGAGCAGGTCGTGCTTGCGGATCAGCCGGGCGACATCCTCCTGCTTCATCAGCGGATCCGCCGAAACCGGCGCGCCCTTCTGTGCCACCGAGAGGATCGAAGCGTCCGGCTCGCCGGTGATGAGGCGACGCAGCGTCACCACATGCAGCAGCGCATGGCTGACCTCGTCCAGCACATAGATGGCGTAGACGGTCTCGCGCGAGCGTTCGACCTGGCGCACATGGTCGAGTGTGCGGGCGACGGTCCAGCTATCAGGCACGCTGACGAACTCCGTCGTCATGATGCCGCCGGCCGTGCGCGGCGGATAGCCCATCAGGTGCTGGATCGCGATGCGCACCGGTTCGTCGAGGCTGGAGAACAGCCGGGCGCGAGTCTCGCCGTCGAGTTCAAGCAGCACGTCGGCGACGCGGTCGTTGGACATGCCGTGCAGCAGCCGTGCGGCGTCCTCGGCGCTGATCAGCGCAAGAATCTGTGGGGCGTTGCGAAGCTCCGGCCGGTCGAGAATGTTGACCGCATAGTCGAGCGGCATGCCGCATAGAACACGCCCGGCGTCCTGGACGCTCAGCGCGTTCAACGCTTCGACGCGTTCGGCGATCGTTGCGCCGCGGCTGTTGTTGATGAAGGCACGGGCGGCATGGCCTGCCCGAAGAGGGAAGCGATTGATATTCATTTGAGGCTCGCCTTTCCGTCGATCCGCCGTAGCGTCCGATCGGGCGAGCCGACAGGAGTCGGTCAGCGCACGAGGGTCGCGTACGGCAAGGGCAATCGACTGCTACTGTCGCTTGGCATCGTTATGATGGCTCCGTTGAAATCCGTGGCTGACGAGTGTCGTCCACGTGAGTGCTAGGTGGTCCCGAACGCGGAAAAAGTCAAGCGGGGTAAATGCTTAACGCCAGAATGTCGCACCCTGCGATGCGGCATTCCAGGCGGGTTTATACGACCTAGCGGGAAATGCCGGGCCTGCTGGCTGGAATCTCAGAATCCTGCAAGCACAGCCTTGCCCTTCATCCTGCCGCTTTCGACCATGGCATGCGCCGTCTTGAGGTTTGCCGCATTGATCGGTCCGACGATCTCTGAAAGCGTCGTGCGGATCTTTCCGCCGTCGACGAGCTCGGAAACCCTGTTCAGCAGCTTGTGCTGCTCGATCATGTCAGGCGTGCCGTAGAGCGGGCGGGTGAACATCAACTCCCAATGAACTGAGACGGCCTTTCGCTTGAAGGGCACGATGTCGAGCGTCTTCGGATCGTCGATCAATGCGAAGCGGCCCTGCGGCGCAATCGCTTCGACGATGTCGCCAATATGGCTGTCGGTATTGGTGGTCGAGAATATGAATCCCGGCGCGCCGATGCCGAGCGCTGCCACCTGCGGCGCGATCGGTTTGGAATGGTCGACGACGTGATGCGCGCCGAGTTCCCTCACCCAGTCCTGCGTCTCCGGCCGCGAGGCCGTGGCGATCACCGTCAGATCGGTCAATGCTCGGGCGATCTGAATGGCGATCGAGCCGACGCCGCCAGCGCCGCCGATGATCAGGATGGAGGGTCCCGCTCCTGAAACCGCGTCCTGCACCTTTAGCCGGTCGAACAGTGCTTCGTAGGCCGTAATCGAGGTCAGCGGCAGAGCGGCCGCAGCAGCGAAATCGAGGCTCTTCGGTTTGGTGCCGACGATGCGCTCGTCGACGAGATGGAATTCGGCATTGCTGCCCGGGCGGCTGATGACCCCGGAGTAGAACACCTCGTCGCCGGGCTTGAACAGGGTGACATCAGCGCCGATGGCCTTGACGATGCCGGCGGCATCCCAGCCGAGCACCTTCAGTTCGTCGGCGGGCGGTGCGGAATGGGCGCGCACCTTCACGTCGACGGGATTGACCGAAACGGCTTTGATCTCGACGAGCAGATCGTGGCCCCTAGCCTCCGGCATCGGCAGCTCGACATCGATCAGCGAGGTCTCGGCGGAGATCGGTTGGGGCGTTTTATAGGCGACGGCGCGCATGGGAAACTCCTGTGTTCGTTGCACGGAAGCTAGATGCGCACTATGGTCTGACAACGCAAGAATGCACAAATTCTGTACGTAGTACCCAAAAGGATACTGTAAAATGTCATTGCCGCGCGCCAAGCTCGTCAAGAATTTCCCCGGCTGCCCGGTCGAAGCGACGCTGACTTACCTCGACGGGAAGTGGAAGGGCGTCATCCTCTTTCATCTGATGGAAGGAACCCTGCGCTTCAATGAATTGCGGCGTAAGCTGCCGGCCGTGACCCAGCGCATGCTGACCAAGCAACTGCGTGAATTGGAAGAGTCCGGTCTGGTATCACGCACCGTCTATCCGGTCGTGCCGCCGAGGGTGGAATATGCAATGACGCCGCTCGGCATGACGCTGAAGCCTGTCATCCAGGCGTTGGCCGCCTGGGGTGACGATTATGTCTTCTGCAGCCCGGAGGGCCGCGAGCTGCGCCTGGCCTCAGACGGCCTGCGCGCTCCGGTCGCGGCGCTCGAGGCGTAGCGAGGCTGCAAAGACGAAGAGGCCGAGAAAGGATAGCACCGCACCGACGTAGCCGGTCGCCGCAAAACCGTAGCCCGCGGCGATGACGAGACCGCCGAGCCAGGCGCCGATCGCATTGGCGATGTTGAAGGCGGAATGGTTGGAAGCTGCCGCTAACGTCTGCGCATCGGCGGCGACATCCATCAGCCGCGTCTGCAGCGCCGGACCGGCGGCAAAGCCGCAACCGACGAGGAAGACGCAAAGGCCGAGCATATAGGGGTTGGCGGCGGTCAGCGAGAAGGTGGCCAGCACGACGACATTATAGATGAGCGACCCGCCGATCGTGCCGAGCAGCGATTTGTCGGCGAGCCACGAGCCGATGAAATTGCCCGCATTCATGCCGACGCCGAAAAGGACCAGCATGATCGGAACGGCTGTTTCCGGCAGCATAGCCACCTCAGTCGTCGTCGAGGCGATATAGCTGAACATTGCGAACATGCCGCCGTAACCGACGGCGGCGATGCCGAGCGTCAGCCACACCTGCGGCCGGCGGAAGGCGCCGAGTTCGCGCAGGAAGCCAGCTTCCTCGGAAACCCTGTCCTTCGGAACGTAGAACCAGATCAGCGCCACCGTCAGCAGGCCGAGCACGCCGACCGAGAAAAACGCCACCTGCCAGTCGAGCGACTGGCCGAAGAATGTCGTCAACGGCGTGCCGAGAAGTGTCGCAACGGTCAGGCCGAGCATGACGCGGCCAACGGCACGGGCGCGGCGATGCACCGGCACCATCGAGGCGGCGACAAGGGCAGCGACGCCGAAATAGGCGCCGTGCGGCAGGCCGCTGACGAAGCGCAGCAGCGTGAAGCTTTCGAAGGTCGGCGCCATGGCGCTTGATATGTTGCCGGCGGCAAAGATCAGCATCAGCGTCAAAAGCAGGGTGCGGCGCGCCATCTTCGCGGCGAGCACGGCAATGACGGGTGCGCCGACGACGACGCCGAGCGCATAGGCGCTGATGACGTAGCCGGCTTGTGGCGTCGTGACCGAGAAGGTGTCGGCGACATTGGGCAGCAGCCCCATGATCGCGAATTCGCCGGTGCCGATGCCGAAGCCGCCGCAGGCGAGCGCCAGTTGGACCAGCGCCACGGTCATTGCCGACGGCAGCTCTTCATCCTGGCTATCAATGGAGTCCCGACTATCGACTGAAATATTGGCGGCAATCTCACTCACGAGAGCTCCTCGAGGCGGTTTCTGCTTGGCAATGGCCCTTGGCGCAGGCGCGGCCGCGAGCCGATCGGTGGAAATGGCGGGAGGTGGAGACGAGGTCTCCAATACGCCATCTATCCGTGACCTCTCGGCCGCCGTCGAGTGCATTTTTTGCAGTGCAGCGTCCTGCTATGTGCATACGTCTATTGCAATTTTTGCATTTCTGCCCTTTCTCCGGAAAGATGGCTGCGCTTGAAATCGCCGATACCGCAACCATCTCAAGGGCAAGGCAGGAGCATTTTCCGCGCCAGAGACGGGAGCTCTCATGAAGCTTGTAGGCTTTTTCAATCGCGACGGCGGTACCTTCAAGACCACCGACATGCTGGCCTATGAGAAGAGGGCGGAAGCGGCTTTCCGCGAAGCGGGACACGATTTCGACGCCATCGTCTTCTCAGGAAAGGAAATCATTCCCGCCATGGAGCGGGCGGCCAAGCGCGATGATATCGACGGTATCGTCGCCGGCGGCGGCGACGGCACGATTTCGGCAGCGGCATCGATCGCCTGGAAAAACGGAATTGCGCTCGGCGTCGTGCCCGCCGGCACGATGAACCTCTTTGCCCGCTCGCTGCGGGTGCCGCTCGATATCTGGCAGGCGCTTGATGTGCTTGCTTCCGGCGAGGTCGACAATGTCGATATCGCCAGCGCCAACGGCCGTCCCTTCATCCACCAGTTTTCCGCCGGCCTGCATGCCCGCATGGTGCGTTACCGCAACGCCTACAGCTATCGTTCCCGGCTGGGCAAGATCCGGGCAAGCACGAAGGCGGCTTTGGGTGTTATCTTCAACCCGCCGGAATTCGAGGTCGAGTTCGAGGCGGCCGGCATGCGGGAGCGCCGCAGGGTGTCGGCGATCTCGGTCTCCAACAATCCCTTCGGTGAAAATGCGCTGCTCTACGCCGATAATTTGACAAGCGGCGAACTCGGCTTCTACACGGCAAATCCGCTGAAGCCTCTGGGTGTCGCCCGACTCGCCGTCGACATGCTGCGCGGCAAGGTCCGCGAGAATGCCGATGTCATGGTGCTGCACCCGGCCGAAGTGCACCTGCATTTCCCCAAACTGCGCTTCAAGGCCAATTGCGTCATGGACGGCGAGTTGCTGCCGCTCCAACGCGACGTCTCGATCCGGCTGCATCCAGGCGAATTGAAGGTTCTCGTCAAGCAGGGTCTAGCCGCCCAGGTGGACGCCAGCGAACGCCGGGAGCCTGCTGCGTAACTCGGCCGCGACAGAGGCTTCAGAACCGCGGCAGATAAGTGCGGTAGTCGAAATCCGAAACGGTGCGCAGATGCGCAAGCGCTTCCTTGCGCTTGGTGTCGCCATAGAGCGCCTGGTAACGTGGGCCGAAGATATCGGCGATGAAAGGCGAGGTGCGGAAGGTCTCGACGGCGCTGAGGAAATCATGCGTCAGTCGCGTCGAATTCACCGGCGTGTGCGAGGGCGTCGTCTCTTCGCCGGGGTCGAGTTCGCCATCGAGACCGGTGAGCATGCCGCCAAGGATTGCGGCGAGCAGCAGATAGGGATTGGCATCGGCGCCGGCGACGCGGTGTTCGATGCGTGCGGCCGGCCCATCCTTGTCGGGTATGCGGATCGCCGTGCCGCGATGACCGCTGCCCCAGGTCAGATCGACAGGCGCAAACGAGCCCGGCTGGAAGCGTCGGTAGGAATTGGCGAAGGGAGCGAAGATCAGTTGCGCCTCGCGCATGGTGTTAAGCAGGCCCGCTGTAATCGATTTGAGCCGCTTCGGCTCGCCGCCCTTGGCGTCGAGGATGTTGCGGCCTTGCCGGTCGATGATGCTCGCATGCACATGCAGGCCGGAGCCGGCATGGTCGGAATAGGGCTTGGCCATGCAGGTCGATTTCAACCCGTGGCGGCGCGCCGCCTGTTCGGCGATGCGCTTGAGATAGAGGCAATCATCGGCGGCTGCCAGCGCGTCGGCGCGGTGCAGCAGGTTGACCTCAAACTGGCCCGGACCGAATTCCGCCGTCGTCGCATCCGCCGGCAGCCCCTGTGCGCTCGCATAGGCCCTCAGCGTCCTGAGATAGCCGTCGAGCGCATCGACAGCGCTCATGTCGTAGAGCTGGAAACCGTTTGGTTCGCCGCGATAAGTAAGACTTTCGGGCGGGGAAGGGCGTCCGGTCTCGCGCCAGTCTCCCGACATCACGTAGAATTCCAGCTCGGTTGCCACAACAGGCGTGAGGCCGCGCGTGGCATAGCGCTCCAGCACTGCGGCGAGGATGGCGCGCGGATCCATGAAGCTCGGGCTGCCGTCGAATTCGTGCATTGTGGCGAGCACCTGCATCGAGCCCTCCGGTGCCCAGGGCATCGGCGCCAGGCTGCGCCGGTCGGCAACGACCATGCCGTCGGGATCGCCGATCGTCAGCGACAGGCCGGTGATGTCGTCATTGTCGTCGCCCCAGATGTCGAGCGATTGCGTCGACGTCGGCAGGCGGATCTCGCCGGCCCAGACCTTACCTTGTGCGTCGAGCGGAAGCTGCTTGCCGCGCAGGTCGCCGTTCATGCCGACGATCAGGACCTCGAAACGCGGGTCGCCGCCATCGGTCTTCCCGTTCATCCTGTCGCTCGCCATGACCTTGAAAATCCTCCGGGGCAAGGCCAAGCTCCTATCCCATCGATAGAGGCCTTTCAATCCGCGGGGCTCTTTTCCCAGTCATGCCCGACACTTGCCCCCCCTCCAAGCTTGCCGCGATCGACGCCGCGCACCATCTGCATCCCTTCGCGGACATCAGGAAGCTGAATGCCTATTGGCCAGAGATCGACCGCATCCGCAAGGCGCGCAACATCCTCCTTTGGCAATGGGGCTCTTGCGAGAAAGCAGCTATGTCGATGCCGGGTCAACGTAGCTGCTGTCGGATAATGGGCAAAGCCAAGGTGAGGAGCGCGGCGAAAACCATGACGACACCATAAGGTACCTTCCGGCTCGCCCGGATTTCCTCGACGCGCATGAAAAAGGCGAGATGTGCGACGGGCAGCGGCACCGGCAGCCGCAGGACCAGGAGCGTCACGACGCCGAGCACGAGGAGCAAAAACGAAAACGGCAGCATTCCGTGCCATCCGATAAAAAGGCCGATCGGCAGGAAAAGCTTGGCGTCTCCTGCGCCAAACAGCCGGAACGCCCAGAGCGCCACCCCAAGGGCGAACATCAGCAGACCGGCTCCGACGTCGCCGCCAATTCCGCTCGAAGCAAACAGCGCAGCGCCGACATCCTGTGAGCCAAGGATCACGGCGATCGTGCGCAATGCATAAAGTGCAACGAGCGCGAGCACGATCGTGTTGGGGATCTTCCATGTGCGGAAATCGGTCCAGGCGGCGTAGAGAAAAAGAAATACCGAAAGCGAACTAATAACATCGATCATTTGCGGCATGGTATTCACCCTTTTGGGCTATTATAGCCTGATTTGCAAGTTGCTCTACAGTAAATCAAGACGACTGAGGCAGTTTTTACGAATGGGCACCGGGACTTTGGTCTTAACCATAAAGTATAGATGTCGAGAGCTTGCGTATAAAACGATTGACTAAATTAGAGTTAAGAGATTATTAATGGTCCCAGTCGAAGAGGCGGTCTCGACGACAGGGCGGCCGGGGGGAATACGGCGCACAACTTATCTGGGAGGAAATTCTCGATGAAAGCCTTTGTAAATAGCGTACGCGCTTTCGCGCGGGAAGAAGACGGCGTCGCACTCACTGAATACCTCATTCTGCTTGCCTTGCTGGTTGGTGGCGTGATCACGGCGGTGACATTGGCCGGCACCAATCTGGCTACCGTTTGGAACGGCTGGGCAGGCTGGTTTACGACCAACCTGACCGCCCCAGCCGCCTGATATTGGCGTTCGAAAAAGCGAGGGGTTTTATTAACCCCTCTCTTCTAAATTAGCATCAATGAATGGATGCGCTCCGTCCAGTGTAGCGAGTAACCGCGATGCGTTCCTCAACGATTTTAAGTCTTGTTATTGCGTTTGTGCTCGCAGCAGCAGCAGTGTTCGGCATGCGCGAGTATCTCTCCGATCAGAAGGCCCTGCTGCTGGCGATGAACGGCATGAAGGCCGAGGAAAGAACACTCGTTGTCGCCGACAAGCCAATGCGCTTCGGTGACCGGATCCGATCCGAAAACCTCAGGGCCATTCCGTGGCCCTCGAATGAAACGCCCGCAGGCTCGTTCGTCAGCATCGAGGCGGTCGTTGGCAGCGATGCCCAGCCCCGCTATGCCATGGCGGCGATCGACCCCGGCGAGCCGGTGCTATCCTCGAAAATCACTGGTGCCGGCGAACGCGCCACGCTGTCGGCGGCGCTCGACCAGGGCATGAAGGCGGTTTCCATCCGCGTCAACGACGTGCTCGGCGTTGCCGGCTTCGTAAGGCCTTCCGATCGCGTCGACGTGCTTCTGACACGGGTCGTGCGCGGGCCGGCGGGCAACGATCAGAGCTTGGTTGATGTGCTGCTGCAAGGCGTCAAGGTGCTGGCGGTGGACCAGACGGCAGACGAGCGCAAGGACGAGCCATCCGTCGTGAAAACCGTGACCTTTGAGGTCACGACCGATGAGGCGCAGCGCCTTACCCTCGGCTCCAGTATCGGCACGCTGTCGCTGGCGCTTCGCAATATTGCCTCTTCTTCCATCGAGCAAACCCGGCAGATCACCGTCGCCGACCTCGGTGGCGGGGCGATGGCGGCGGAGCTCGGCAATGATCTGGAAAAGAATAAGTTGCCAGAACCTGAAAAACAAGTGCAGATTGTGGAGCCAAAGGTTGAGCCGGTGTTGTCGGTCGAGCCGAAGTGGGTAACAGTGGGGGTCTGGAACACGACGAAGCGCGAGGAGCACCGAGTCGGCCTGGTCCAGTGATGTTTATGCGGCCTGCCGCAGGTGCGGCCAGCCGAAGGAGGGGGCTAAAGCAGGCATGGCGAACGGTAAGAGACGAATCGCAAGGACGAAAAGCCTTGCGGCACTGGCGGCAGTGTTTTCGGCCTGTGTGTGTTTAGGGCCCGGATTTGCCGGCTGCGCCAACGCACAGGAAAAGTCGGTCACGCTCGGCAAATCGGTCCAGCGTGTGACGTTGCCTCCGAACGCGACGCTGACGCTCAATACCGGCCAGCCCTTCGGCGATCTGGTCATCGGCAGCGCCGATATGATCGACGTGGTGCCGCTCTCCGACCGGTCGCTGTTCATTCGCGGCAAGCAGATCGGCGCCACCAATATCTCGGTCTATGGCGACGACAAGTCGCTTCTCGGTGTCATCGACATCCGCGTTGCCAGCGATTTCACCGAAGTCGCCGCCGCCATTCGCTCTGCCGCGCCCTCGGCCCGGGTTACCGTGGTCAACTCCAACAATCGCATTCGCCTGACAGGCATGGTCCGTGACGGCGTTGAATTGCAGCGGGTGATGGAAGTCGCCCAGTCCTATTCCGACCAACCGGTGCTGAACCAGTTGCGCGTCAGCGACAGCCAGCAGGTGATGCTGGAGGTCCGTATCATTGAAGCCTCACGCACGACGGGTCGTGACCTCGGGATCGGTTGGTCCGGGCACGGCAACAACGGCATCGGCAAGGCAACGACCAGCCAGGGTATCACCGTGAATGATGACGGCAGCCTGGCCCGTAGCCTCCTTGACCCCAAGGGTGCGGCAACGGGTATGCTGCCCTTCGGCCAGTTGATCGCCAAGGTGCTGGAAATCTCCGGCGGCCGCATCGACGTGGTCATCAATGCGCTCGAGCAGAAGGGATTGGTGCGTCGTCTGGCTCAGCCGAACCTTATCGCCATGAGCGGCTCGACCGCCAGCTTCCATGCCGGCGGTGAAGTGCCGATCCTGAAGACGACGAACAACGGCACGACAGTCGCCACCGAGACGGACTATCGCCCCTTTGGTGTGCGGCTGACCTTCAAGCCGGTGGTGCTTGACGACGGCGTCATCAATCTGGAGATCGAGCCTGAGGTTTCCGAGCTTGATCCGTCGATCAGCGTCAACGGCAATCCGGGTTTCATCTCACGCGCTGCCAGCACGACGGTAGCGCTTCGTGACGGCCAGAGCTTTGCCATGGCGGGCCTGCTGCAGTCGATCAATGCCAAAGATATCCAGCAACTGCCGGGCCTCGGGAAGATACCGATCCTCGGCGCACTGTTCCGTTCGACGAGTTTCCAGAAGAAGGAATCCGACCTCGTTATCGTCGTCACCCCGCACATTGTGCGACCGGCCCGCCCGGGTGAGGACCTCTACAGTCCGCTCGATCAGACGCGCTCGTCCAATGACGTCGAACTTTTCGCGCTCGGTGTCTTGGAAGTCGACAAGGACATGCTCCGACGCTTTCGCAATGGCGTCGGCGTGACTGGGCCCTATGGCCATCGTCTCGACCTGAACCAGGGAGGCCAAGTTGTTGTTACAAAACGCTAAGCGCGTCCTTTTCGTCCTTGCAGCCGCCGGCCTTGCTTCCGGTTGCGCCGACTACATGAACCATCGCGACTCGATCACCTTCGGGCTCGGGAATGCTGTGGAAGCAAACAAGGCCATCCATATCGAGGACCCGTTCCCGCCGGAAGCCCAGCGAACCCGAATCGCAAGCGACGGCAAGGTGATCCGCAGGGTGGTCACGCAGTACCAGAACGGCGGGATGGGCGTTGTTCCGCCGTCGCCGGCCATGGGGGCTAATGGGGCGTCCAGTGTGGCCACCGTTAGCCAATAGCTGGCGAAAGGCATGAACGGCGGTAGCGCGCCGGAAGGGAAAATGCACGAAACAGGGTCGTCACGGCGATAGCGCCGTGATGGGGGTATGCCAATGCTGAGCAGGGTTGTCAGACGGTTCTGGAACGATCATCGTGGCTATGTTATCGCCTTGACGCTCATCGCCATGCCTATGCTTCTCGGCTTTTCGCTGCTGATCATCGACGTCGGCCGCAGCAGCAACCTGCATACCGATCTCCAGAACGCGGTCGATGCGATGGCGTTGGCCGGAGCCCGCGAACTCGATGGCCGCGATGATGCCATTTCGAGGGCGCAGACGTCGATCGAGAAAATCGCCAATAGCGCGGCTTTTTCCGGGGGCGGGGCCGGCATGTCGCTTGGCTCGCATATTACCGTGGCCTACCACGCCGGCAACGATGCCGGAAGCACTGTCACCGTGCTTTTTCTGAAGAGCATCCCGGCCAACGACGACACGCCCATCCCGTCTTCGATGCAAACGACCACGGCCAGCGAAGCGTCCTACGCCTGGGTCATCGCCAAGCCGCAGGCGATGCAGACGATCTTTCCGATCCCCGTTGGCTTCACCCGCAATACGATCAACATCGCTGCCGATGCTGTGGCCGTATACCATGCCAGCGCCTGTGACATCACGCCGCTCTTCATCTGCAATCCCTACGAGCCGGCCGGCAATACGAGCCCGGCCGCCAACGAACAGGCGGCGGCGGATCTCCACACCAACTTCGCGGCCGGCAATCTCTACGGCCGGCAGATCGAAATGAACAGCACGTCTTCGTCCAATCCCGGGCCTGGTAATTTCGGGTTCCTGCGGACACCGCTGGGCAATGGCGCAAACGTGCTGGCGGAGGCTCTCGCCACCGGCAATCCGGGAGCCTGCTATACGCAGGACAGCCTGGATACCAAGACGGGTGCCGTCGCCGGGCCTGTGGAGGCTGGCGTCAATACGCGCTTCGGCATTTATGAGGGGTCGTTCAAGGGCTCGCGCAATGACGGCCGCTATCGCCCGGCCCAGAACGTGCGCTCCGCACAAAAGCAAACGGGACAGAACGGCTGCAAGGATTACGACCCGGCAATGGTCGGCAGCGCGGTCGGTGATGTCACCAAGGCGGTGCCGTTGGGCTACGGTTCAGCCATGAGCACGCTTGGCGGCGGCAAGATCAGCAGCAGCAACAATTGGAACTACGCAAACTACTGGAGCGTCGCACAGGGCGGGACGCCGCCGTCGGTCAGCGCCATTCTCAGCAATCATTCCAGCTATCCGCCGACAGCCACCGGAACACCGAGCCGGCCCTCCGCCTACGATGTCTATCGTTACGAACTCAACACCCCGGCGCTACTCAACCATGCCTCGGCGAACGGCGAGGTCGGCAATCCGACGACAGGCGGCGGCCAGTGCTATTCGGGACCTTCCCTTTCGAACTACACGGCGGACGAGTATGGCGATCGTCGTGAGATCTTCGCCGCGATCGTCAATTGCGGCTACGAAGCATCGATCGGCCATCTGAACGGTCAGAAGCAGACGCAGGCGGTTGCCTTCGCCCGCATGTTCATGACCAAACCGGCGATCAAGGCCGGCAGCGAACGCTATCTGTCGCTCGAAGTGATCGACATCAGCGGCAAGGGTGGACGGGGCACACTCGAAGATTTCCTCCGGGAAGAAGCGGAGCTGGTCAGATGATGGCGCTCCGCAACTTTATCAGGCATCGGCTTTGCCCCGGCTTCTGGCGGCGGGAGGAAGGCGCGGTGCTTGCCGAAGCGCTGCTCGCCATCCCCTTTGTGACGCTCTTTGCGGCGGGGATACTGGAGTTTGGCAGCATCTTCTGGGAGCGTATGCAGATCGACGCAGGCTTGCGCGATGCGGGGCGCTACCTCTCGCGATGCCGGCCGGTGTCGGGAACCTATGTGCCGACATGCAATCAGGCGACTGCGAAGACGATCGCCTTTTACGGAACGCAAACACCTGCGGCAAACGCTAAACCCCGTGTCCCCGGCTGGAAGGACGCTGCCGACATTACCATCACTGCACCCGATGCAGACGGGAACATCACCATCTCAACTGCTCATCTCTACGAGACCTCGCCGGTGTTCGGCTTTCTCGGAATCGACGCCATCACGATCAGCTCATTCCATGAAGAGAGATACATCGGATGGTGACCTCTAGGGCGATCAAGACCTTCTGGCAGGATAGCAGTGGTGCCAGCCTTGTCGAAGCATTGCTGACCTTTCCGATCGTCATGCTGGTATTCGCCGCCTTCATCGAGTTCGGCTATGCCATGTCGCAGTGGAACCAGACCGTCAAGGCACTGCAATATGGTGCCCGTCTGGCGGCCGTATCCGATCCGGTGACGACGAATTTCAATGCCGTTTTCCCGATCGGAGCTGCCGATCCACTCAACAACGGTAAAGCGGCGCCGAACGATGCCACGATATCCTCGACCTGCGGGCCGGCTCTGGCGAACTGCACGGCGGCGTTGAACCGGATCGTCCTGGGAAGTGACGGCCTTTGCAACGCGGGAACTGATCCTCACCCCGGCATTTGCGACCTCAATTGGCGCATCACGCCGGATAAGCTGATGGTCACCTACCAGCGATCGGGGCTCGGCTACTGGGGCCGGCCGGACGGCCCCGTGCTGACGATGCGGCTTGAGGTGCGCAACATCACCTTCGATCTGCCGATCCTCGGCGGGCTGTTGGGACTTAACGACATCACCATCCCGGCCCATCCGGTGACGATCACGACGGAAGATCTAAAGACGTGCTCAACCTGCTGACTCCTTAAAGTATGCGTAGGAAAGCGAAATGACAGCGCACATGAACATTGCCGCATCCACCAAGATCCTGGTTCTCTCCGACGACGCGGCTGCAGCGAGCTTCATGCTCGATACGTTTGGGTCGCTTTCGCGTTACGATGTCCGCCATCTCTCGCTGAAGGCGCTCGGAGAAAAGGGCCGGTTCGATCCGACGCAGTTCGACCTGATCGTTCTCGACGTCGACAACGGGAAATTGCTGCACCAGCCGGAGCTCTTCGCGTTTCGCACCAGCTATCGGGACATTCCACTCGTCGTCGTTTCGGAAGACCTGCCGGACGACATGCTGCGGCTCCTCTTCCGCCTGAACGGCAATGACTGGCTGAAGAAACCGCTCGAGCGCCGCGCACTGATCGACATGATTTCGACCCATGCGCCGGGCACTGGGGCCAGCGACAGCCGGGTGCATGCCGTGGTCTCTGCCGTCGGTGGCGCGGGCGCCAGCATGATCGCTTCGTCGCTTGCGCATGCGCTGGCCCAGCCGACCAAGAATTCGACGCCGCGGGTTGACTTGTTCGACACGGATTTTTGCTCCGGGATGCTTGGCTATTATCTCAACCTCGTCAACGACTACGACTTAAAACCAGTCATCGCCAATCCTTCCCGGGTCGATCTGGAATTCATCGATCTGGTCCGAAAGCGTCATTCGGGCGGCTTTTCACTGCTGTCCTTCAAGCAGCCATCCGTTCTTATGGCGCCGAAGGGCCGGGAACTCGTGCTGCGCATGCTCGATGTCGCCGCCTTCGAGAGCGACCACACGATCATCGACGTTCCCTATTATGACACGCCGTGGAAATACGAGGTGCTCACTTCGGTCAACAGCATCTGCATCGTCACCGAAATGACGGTTCCAGCGCTTTCTCAAGCCAAGGATTTGTTTGCCAATCTGGTACGGCTGCGCGGCAGTTCGGATCAGATATTCATCGTCATCAACAAATACCGCAGCAAGCTTTTCGGCCTCGGCCTGCGCCGACAACAAACGGAGAAGATCTTCAAGGAGATCCCGACGCATGTCATTGCGGATGACTGGGATACTCTGAGCGAGGCAGTCAACCGCGGCGTGCTGCCAGCTCAAGTGAATTCCCGGGCGCGCTTCTGCGGCGCGGTCGGCAAACTTGGAGCACTGGTGCGATGACGGCGATCGACAGTGGGCGCATAAGGTCCCGCGCCGCCGATGTTGCTCTTGCGGTTTTGGCAATTCTGGCCGCTGTCGGGAACGCTGCGGCAGGCGGGCTTGTGCCGCGAAGCCTTGGGCCGACGACAAGCGCCGTGGTGACGATCGAAAAAAGCTATGCGGCTGGGACAATCGTCATTCTCAGCGGCAATCGTACGCTGGATCTCGTCATCTCCGAAGGACGCGCGATCCGCTACAAAATCGGAGTCGGACGAGACGGATTTCGCTGGAGCGGTACCGTCAAGGTTGGACGCAAGGCAGAGTGGCCTGACTGGCGCCCGCCTGCCGAGATGAAGGCGCGCTCAGCCGGACTTCCGGACCTGGTACCGGCCGGACCGCTTAATCCCTTGGGTGCCCGCGGGATCTATCTCTACAAGGGCGGGACCGACACGCTCTATCGCATTCATGGAACAAACGAGCAGTCGACGGTCGGCGGTTTCGCGTCATCGGGCTGTTTTCGCATGAGCAATGCCGACGTCATCGATCTCTATGAGAGGGTGAAAGTCGGTTCCACGGTCATTGTAAAATAAGCGTTCAGGGGCGGGAAACATGGCGAACGGTATCATCGGGCGTTTCTACAAGCAGCGGGAGCCGGAAAGCCGCGAACATCTGGAGGCGGCCGAACTGTCTTTGGTCGGCGCAGTTGAGAACATGCCTGCCCAACCGGCCTCCGACAGCGCCACGGCGAGTGGCGAAGAGGCTTCGTTCGGGCCGGACATGGTTTCCGAGCGGGTCAATCTGCACCGCTACCTGCTCGATCGCATCAACCTCGGGATCCTCGACACACTCGACAACGAGGAGATCGCTACCGAGATCCGGCCGTTGGTCAAGGACTATATTCGGAACAACAACTTTCCGCTGAATGCCAAGGAAATCAATGATCTGATCCGCGATATCACCGACGAGATGCTTGGGCTGGGACCGATCGAGCCGCTGCTGGCCGATGACACAATCGCAGATATTCTCATCAACGGCTACAACAGCGTCTATGTCGAGCGGAGCGGCAAGCTCGAGAGCACCGCCGTGCGGTTCAAAGACGAGGACCACCTGCTTCGGGTGATCAACAAGATCGTCTCGGCGGTTGGCCGCCGTGTCGACGAGTCAACGCCGATGGTTGACGCCCGCCTCAAGGATGGCTCGCGTGTCAACGTCGCCATCAGGCCGATCTCGGTCGACGGACCGCTCGTTTCCATTCGCAAATTCACGCGCAAGCCGCTGACAATGGAGCGCCTCGTGCAATATGGGGCTATGGCCGATGCGATGCGCGTCCTTCTCAGCGCCGCGGTCAAGGGCAAGGTGTCCATGGTCATTTCAGGCGGCACCGGTTCTGGCAAGACCACCTTGCTGAACGCTCTCTCGTCGCAGATTTCTCCAAGGGAGCGCCTGATCACCATCGAGGATGCAGCCGAGCTTCAACTGCAGCAGCCGCATGTCGGGCGTC
>Ga0209758_1002259_pt1 | contig 19971 bp, 16 predicted proteins | sample AraplaMF_Col_mMF_FD_184258 | JGI IMG/M metagenome (GOLD analysis project Ga0209758, IMG submission 184258) | Arabidopsis root microbial communities from the University of North Carolina, USA - plate scrape MF_Col_mMF (SPAdes) (version 2) | ecosystem: Host-associated > Plants > Roots > Endosphere...
GCATCTTCAATACGGTTCCGGGCGGCTTCGTGCCGTCGCAGGACAAGCAGTATCTGATCGGCTTTGCCCAGTTGCCGGATGCCGCAAGCCTCGACCGTACGGAAGACGTCATCAAGCGCATGACCGATATCGCCCTGGCGCAGCCGGGCGTTGCCAACGCGATCGCCTTCCCGGGTCTGTCGATCAACGGCTTCACCAACTCGTCGAATGCCGGCATCGTCTTCGTGACGCTGAAGGATTTCGAGGAGCGCAAGACGCCTGATCTTTCGGGCGGGGCGATTGCCATGGCCCTGAACCAGAAGTTCGGTGCCATCCAGGACGCCTTCATCGCCATGTTCCCGCCGCCGCCGGTCAACGGCCTCGGCACGACGGGTGGTTTCAAACTGCAGATCGAAGATCGTGCGGGTCTGGGCAACCAGGCGCTCGACGAAGCTACCAAGGCCGTGCTTGCCAAGGCCTATCAGACGCCTGAACTTGCCGGCCTGTTCTCCAGCTTCCAGATCAACGTGCCGCAGCTCTATGCCGATCTCGACCGCGCCAAGGCCGAGCAGCTTGGGGTCTCCGTCACGGACGTCTTCCAGACGCTGCAGATCTATCTCGGTTCGCTTTATGTGAACGACTTCAATGCTTTCGGCCGCACCTACAGCGTCCGTGTGCAGGCCGATGCCAAGTTCCGCGCACAGCCGGAAGATATCGGCCAGTTGAAGGTTCGCTCGGCATCGGGCCAGATGATCCCGCTGGCAGCCCTGCTGAAGGTGGACGCAAGCACCGGTCCGGAGCGTGCGAACCGTTATAACGGCTTCCTCGCTGCCGATATCAACGGCGGTCCGGCACCGGGCTTCTCCTCAGGGCAGGCACAGGCTGCGATCGAAAAGATCCTGCATGAGACACTGCCGGCCGGCATCGACTTCGAGTGGACGGACCTGACCTACCAGCAGATCCTTGCCGGTAACTCCAGCGTCGTCGTCTTCCCGCTCGCCCTGCTGCTCGTCTTCCTGGTGCTCGCTGCGCAGTATGAGAGCCTGACGCTGCCGCTTGCGATCATCATGATCGTGCCGATGGGTGTTCTTGCCGCCTTGACCGGCGTCTGGCTCACCGGTGGAGACAACAACATCTTCACGCAGATCGGCCTCGTCGTCCTTGTCGGTCTATCGGCCAAGAACGCGATCCTGATCGTGGAATTTGCCCGCGAACTGGAGTTTGAAGGCAGGACGCCGCGCGAAGCCGCAATCGAGGCAAGCCGTCTGCGCCTGCGCCCGATCCTCATGACCTCCATGGCCTTCATCATGGGCGTCGTGCCGCTCGTCACCTCGACTGGTGCCGGTTCGGAAATGCGCGCGGCCATGGGTGTCGCGGTGTTCTCGGGTATGATCGGCGTGACCTTCTTCGGCATCTTCATGACGCCGGTGTTCTATGTGCTCCTGCGCCGGATGACGGGCAACCGTCCGCTCATCCAGCACAATGACAATCATCCGCAGGACGAAGACGACCATATGAAGGTCGCTGCGGAGTAACCTCTCCTTTGTCGGGTAAATCGGGCGGGGACCTTGGTCCTCGCCCGTTTCGTTTATGAGCGCTGCGACAAAAATGCGTTACGTCCGTCAAAACGGTTGCATGCTGAGGTGAGGGGATTATCAAGAGCAGGCAACAGTTCGGGGAGGGCTGGGTGACACACGCATCGAAAGACGGTGGAAAGCGCAAGATCGCTTTCCTCGGTACCGGGCTCATGGGGGCGCCGATGGTGCGGCGACTGCTTGGCGCAGGCTTTTCCGTCACTGTCTGGAACCGTGATCGCGCCAAGGCGGAGGCTCTTTCCAGCGATGGCGCCAGTGTCGCTTCCGCGCCCGCCGAAGCCGCCTCTGCAGCCGATATCGTCATCTCCATGCTGACCAATGCTCAGGCCGTAGGACAGGTGCTGTTCGATATGGGCACTGTCGAGGCCATGAGACCAGGCGCTGTGGTCATCGACATGAGTTCCATCGCGCCGCCTTTCGCGCGCGCGCATGCGGAGAAGCTTGCCGCACGGGGTATCCGCCATATCGACGCGCCGGTTTCCGGCGGCGTGGTCGGGGCTTCGGCCGGGACGCTTGCCATCATGGCGGGCGGGGATGCTTCCGTCATTACCGAACTGGCTGATGTCTTCGCGCCGATGGGGCGCGTCACCCATGTCGGGCCTGATGGGTCAGGGCAGCTTGCCAAGCTCGCCAACCAGCAGATCGTTGCAGTGACGATCGGCGCTGTCGCGGAGGCGATGATGCTGATCGAGGCAGGCGGTGGTTCGCCGGCGGCGTTCCGGGATGCCGTGCGCGGCGGCTTTGCCGACAGCCGCATTCTGGAAATCCACGGCAAGCGCATGATCGACCGGCAGTTCGCGCCGGGCGGTTCTTCAGCCAATCAGTTGAAGGATCTCGACGCGGTCATGGCGACGGCGAAGGCCTTGTCCCTCACGCTGCCGTTGACGGAAGCGGTGCATGCCGAATTCACTGATTTTGTTGCCAGAGGCAACGGCGAGACGGATCACAGTGCGTTGCTGCTCCATCTCGAAGACAGGAATGCCCGACCGGGAGGAAAGAAATGACCGGCAGCAAGACCGCCAAGCGCCGCCTGCGCTCGCAGGACTGGTTCGATAACCCCGATCATATCGACATGACGGCGCTCTACCTGGAGCGCTTCATGAACTACGGGGTAACGCCGGAGGAGCTACGGTCAGGCAAGCCGATCATCGGCATTGCCCAGAGCGGCAGCGACCTGACGCCCTGCAACCGCGTCCATATCGAATTGGCCAAGCGCGTGCGTGACGGCATCCGCGATGCGGGCGGCATCCCGATCGAATTTCCGACCCATCCGATCTTCGAGAACTGCAAGCGCCCGACGGCGGCACTCGATCGCAATCTCGCCTATCTCGGCCTCGTTGAAATCCTCTACGGCTATCCGTTCGACGGCGTTGTCCTGACGACGGGCTGCGACAAGACAACGCCTTCGGCGATTATGGCGGCTTCTACGGTCGATATTCCCGCAATCGTTCTCTCGGGCGGGCCGATGCTCGATGGCTGGCATGAAGGCAAGCTTGCCGGCTCCGGCATGGCGATCTGGCAGTCGCGCCGGAAGCTTGCGGCCGGCGAGATCGACGAAGAGGAATTCCTGCAGACGGCGCTCGATTCGGCACCCTCCGTCGGCCATTGCAACACGATGGGCACGGCCTCGACCATGAACGCGCTGGCCGAGGCGCTCGGCCTGTCGCTGACGGGCTGCGGCAACATCCCCGCCGCCTATCGCGAACGGGGCCAGATGGCCTACCGCACCGGCCGTCGCGCCGTCGAGATCGTGTTCGAAGACCTGAAACCGTCGGATATCCTGACGCGTGACGCCTTCCTCAATGCCATCAAGACCAATTCGGCGATCGGTGGCTCGACCAACGCCCAGCCGCATCTTGCCGCCATGGCGAAACATGCGGGCGTCGAGCTTTATCCTGAGGACTGGCAGGTGCACGGCTTCGACATTCCGCTGCTGGCGAATGTGCAGCCGGCAGGCGCCTATCTCGGCGAGAAGTTCCATCGTGCCGGCGGCACGCCTGCGGTCATGTGGGAACTGCTGCAGGCGAATAAGCTGAACGGCGACTGTCGCACCGTCACCGGCAAGACCATGGCCGAGAATCTGAGAGGACGTGAGGCGCGCGACCGCGGTGTCATCAAGCCCTACAACGAGCCTTTGAAGGAGCGAGCCGGTTTCCTTGTCCTCAAGGGCAATCTCTTCGATTTCGCCATTATGAAAATGAGTGTCGTCTCCGAGGATTTCCGCAAGCGTTATTTGCAGGAGCCGGGCCGCGAAGGCGTGTTCGAAGGCAAGGCCGTCGTTTTCGATGGCTCCGAGGATTACCACAAGCGGATCAACGATCCGGCGCTTGGTATCGACGAGAACACGATCCTCGTCATCCGCGGCGCCGGTCCGCTCGGCTGGCCGGGGTCTGCCGAAGTGGTCAACATGCAGCCGCCGGATCATATCTTAAAGCGTGGCATCAACAGCCTGCCGACGATCGGTGATGGGCGCCAGTCCGGCACTTCGGACAGCCCCTCGATCCTCAATGCTTCGCCCGAAAGTGCAGCCGGCGGTGGACTTGCCTGGCTCCGGACGGGTGACATCGTCCGCATCGATTTCAACCATGGGCGTTGCGACATGCTGGTCGACGATGCCGAAATCGAGCGGCGCAAGGGCGACCGAATTCCGCCAGTGCCGGCCGATGCGACGCCGTGGCAGCGCATCTACCGCAACTCGGTGACGCAGCTCTCGGACGGTGCTGTCATCGAGGGGGCAGCTGACTTCCGGCAGATTGCCAAGAATCCACCGCGTCACAATCACTGATTGAGGGTATTCTCCGGCTAAAAACAATACTGATCGAAAAGGAGGCAGTCGTACCGAACAGTTCACCTAGTAACTAGTTCTGTACTTCTGAAAAGGCTTCATTAATGGGGGCTTGCGACTATATATTATGAGTTTTGCAGGCTTCGAAGGCTGAAACCGAATTGCCCGAGAAAAAACCAACGCGATCCGAGCGAGAGTTCCAGGATCTTCTCCGGAGACTGGAGCTTGCGCTGGACGCTTCGCAGATCGGTGTGTGGGAGCACGGCATCAACAGGGATGTTATTCTCTGGGATGCGCAGATGCATCGCCTATATAGTACCGGCCAGACGGACCGGACAGTGCCGACCTGGCTCTGGTCGAATGCCCTGCATCCAGAGGACCGGGAACGGGCCGAGCGGGATTTCGAGCGAGCGGTCGCCGCCCGCGGTGCCTATAACTCACAGTTTCGCATCATCCTGCCGAGTGGAGAGATCAGGCATTTAAGGTCGCGTGCACATTTCTATGTCGATGAGGAAGGCACTCCGTCCTTCATCGGCGCGGAATGGGACGTGACATCCGACGTATTGCTCAATGCCGAACTCGGCAAGCAGAAGATAGTGGCCGAGACCCGGGCGCAGGCACTTGAGGAAAGCAATGCGCGGATCGAGCATGTGGCCGACCACGATTACCTGACGGGAATGCCGAACCGGCGTCTGCTCGATAAGCGGCTCGCCGAGCTGCCAACGGACAAGAGCGTGTCCGCGCTTGCCGTTCTGCATCTCGATCTCGACCAGTTCAAACAGATCAATGACAGCTATGGTCACGCCGCCGGCGATGCCGTGTTACGCGCGGCATCGCTCAGAATCGCCGCTGCCATTCCCGCAAATGGCATGGCGGCGCGTGTCGGCGGCGACGAATTCGTTATCGTGCTGATCAACTTCGCCGGCCTCGACGAACTGAAGGCTATCGTCGAGGATGTGCAGCGGCGATTGCGGAAGAAAATCCGTTTCGGGCAGGAGATGCTGCAATCCGGCGCGTCTATCGGTGTATCCTGGAGCAGCGACAGGCGGGTGCGCAATCTGCTCGCTGAATCCGATCTGGCGCTCTATCAGGCGAAAAAGCTCGGCCGCAACCGTATCGAATTTTTCAGCCGGCAGCTTCAGGAAGACCTGCGCGGCAAGCGCCGCCTCGCCGAGGAGCTCGCCCAAGCCCTGGAGCAGGGTCAGGTCGTTCCCTACTATCAGGTTCAGCTCGATGCGCGCACCCGCGAGATCACCGGGCTGGAAGCGCTGGCACGCTGGAACCATCCGGAAAAGGGCGTGCTTGTGCCGAGCGTCTTCCTTCGCATTGCCGACGAATATGGGCTCTCCGCAGAGATCGATGCCATGGTCCTGCAGCGCGCGCTCGAAGATCGCGCCGCCTGGCAGGCCATGGGCTGCAGTGTGCCGCGCATCGCCGTGAATATCTCGCCTGCGCGTCTTGCCGATCCAGCTCTGTTGGAGAAGCTGCGCCGGCTCGCCATTCCGCCGGGCGCCATCGTCTTCGAGCTGGTGGAAACGATCTTCCTCGACGATTGCGATGAGAAATTCCTCGCCAATATCGACCTCATCAAGCAGATGGGCATCGATATCGAGATCGATGACTTCGGTTCCGGCCATGCCTCGCTCATCGGCCTCGTGCGGCTGAAACCGAAGCGGCTGAAAATCGACCGCCAGCTTGTCACCGACGTCGTGGAATCGGCTGAGCAGAGGCGTGTGATCGGATCGATCGTCGAAATCGCCAAGGCTCTCGATGTGGAAGTGATCGCCGAAGGGGTGGAAACCGAAGCCCATGCCGTGACGCTGTCATGGCTCGGCTGCGACAGCCTGCAAGGCTTTGCGCTCGGCTATCCCTCGAGCGCCGCCGATACGGGGCACCTTCTTGCACCAACCGGCCACAACGGCAAATCGCGCAGTGTGGCCGGCTGAGATTTCTCAGACCGTATAAATCTAATCGATGAATGGAAGAGAGCCGATCTCGGTTGCGAATGGCCCAGTTGTTGAGTGCGTCGAAGCAATTCTCAATGCACCGAGACGGCACGCCTTGGGTGCGTGCCGTATTTTCAGGTCGTGCGGAAGCGGCCCCGGATCTGGCTCATGTAGAAGTCGCCAGGAGAAGCAGCTGCGGCGAGTCCGACGACGATGCCTTCAGGGACATCTTCGTAATGACGGCGTTGACCGTTGGTCAGATAGAGCGTGAGGTGTCGAGTCTCGCGCTTGTAATCGATCGCTTCAATGAGTTTGGACTGCAGTCTAGTTTCCATGCGGTACTCCCCGATGTGTTTCGCGCGAGAGAGGTGGCTGCTGGATCCGACGAGCGGTTCAAGACAGCGTCAAAGCTAATCCCTGGCCGATTCAAGTCAAGGATCGAAAGAGCTTGGCCGTACCTATTTTGAGTTAAATGCGTCTGAAGTTTGACGCGCTAAATTAGCCCGAAAGCGTTATGACGATTAAGCGCAACCTGCAGCGGAACAATGCTCCCCAAGCGAGCGTTCAGAGCGTTTCGTCCGGCCTTGAAATGGGTATGTCCTTGCGGGTGATTCTGCCGGCGGGACGGTCAAAACCTTGCCGGCCTGCTCAACGACACGTCCCGGTCGCAGCTCATTGCCAGCACGACGTGATCAGGCGCGTCGCCAGAAGATGAGCTCCGGCGCCAGCCAGGAAGGATCGGGCGCGGGCAGCCAGGTCTTAGGGGAAAAATAATCCTTCGTGCGGAGCTGTTGGGCGGAGGTCTCCTGAAGCAGGAGCGTGAAGTTGAAGGCGCCCGGCCGCGAATATTCCTGAGTGAAGTTGATGAGAGCACCGAAGCCTTCCTCCTTCACATCCCTGAGATTGCGGATTGCCGCCAGCGCATCATGGAAATCCAACCACGCCGGCTGCGTCAACATGGTTTCGAAGACGCGCAATATGCTCGGATCAAGCTGTCCGTTGCTGTCGGTCGCGGGACCGACGAGCTTCACGCGCATGCTCGTAATCGTGCCTCTGCCATTGCCGCGTACGACGAGGAAGAGCGAGCTGACGACGTGCTCCTTCTCCTTCTTATAGATATGTTCGTAGGAGCATTCGAACGTGTCGGAATTGAAGGCCGTTTCCGTCCATTCGCTGGTTTCCACGCCGGCAGAACGCAGCGCCTCGCACATGGCCGGGCCGGAAATGCGCCAGGTTCGCAGGAAAACGCTCGCAAGAGCCGGCTGCGGCGGATCGAACATGCGCGGCGGGATCTTGATACTGACGGGTTCGGTCCGGCGGAAGACCTTGGGCGGCGGGGGAGGTGGGGGTGCCGCGCGCGGGAAAAGCTCTATGCCGAAGTGGTGAGCCAGCGATTTTAGGTGACGCATGTCATTCGACAGCAGGACGGTTGCTGCGACAATCGAAAAGGAGAGAACGATCAGCAGCCACATGACGGCGCGGCCTCTTCGCGGCTGCGGCGCCAGTTTCATGTTCTGATCGGACGATGGCATCGTCAGTTCGCGAGACCTCGGACAACGGAAGTCATCATTTATAAGGCTCTCGCCGATGTGGCAATCGATCTCGACCGGAGCGAGGCACAATCGATTTATAGTCGCGCCGGAAAAAATATCGAGGCGCGTTAAGCCGCGATGCGACGGTAATGTTTTCTGATCCGGTCGATGTAATACTGACCCGGCGAGGGCGCCGTCACCATCGTATTGACGTCGTCGGCCGGTACGCCTTCGAACAGGCGCTCTTCACCGTTGCGGAAGCAGATGCGCAGGCGCCCATCCTCCTGGCTAAAATAGACGTTCTGGATAATCCTGGATTTGACTGGAACTTCGTGCATCGTTTTTGCCCCTGTTTCGTTTTGAGGCACCTTAGAAGTAAGGATGCGAAGATACCGTCAAGGCGTATGGTAAAGATTGTTTTCTGCTTGAAGAGCGGCAGTCTAAAAAATCGCGTTTCAATAAAATTGTACGGATCGGCTTAAAAGCCCTGCAAATACCGGCATGTAGAGTGATCCTCATGAAAGCGGCCGGGCATGGACAGATGCGACCGGCGCTGCGGCCAGGCAGACATCGCCCGGCCGACTGGAAAACGGGGACTTCAAGATGAGCAGACTTCTTCTCGCCGCGACGCTCGCAATCACTGTATCGACTGCAAGCCAGCCGGCTTTTGCTTTTGGTCCGGGTGGTTTCGGCCGCGATCTCATGTACACGTCGGCCATCGGCCGCATGCCGGAGGAGCCGTTGACCACGAGCGCCGGCTTCGTTCGACCGAACGTTCCTTTCGCTCTACACGCTCCGGCTCAGGTCGAGAGCGAGGGATATGGGCTGAAAGCCTATTCGCGCCAGCTGACCATCGCCGTCGGCTTCGTTTTCGGCAGCGTTCTGACCCAGGCTGCCCAGACCATCGGCGCGGCCGAAGCGCTGGGTCCGTTTCTGCGTTAAAGCTTAAAGACTTGATGCCGCCCTCTTTCGATTTGCGCCCGCCGGAAGCATCCTGCTGGCGCAGTAATTTTCTTGAGATTGCAATTACATTGTTTCATGGTAATGCGGGGTCGAAGTTCTTTTGCATTGTATTGAAAAACGACGACACGCATCGTTCAAGCCATGAACGCGAGTTCATCATGACCGGTCTGAGCACATTGACAATCGACTTGACGATTGCTTGGTGGATCGCGGAATGGACTTGCGGGTTTCAATCTGGGAAGGTTGCATGAATTCGGAATTTGCCGTTCGTTCCATGCGGCCCGGCGAACTGGAGCTTGCGCTGGAATGGGCACGTCAGGAGGGCTGGAATCCCGGCCTCGACGATGCGATCGCATTCCATGAAGCCGATCCTTCCGGATTTTTCGTTGGCGCCATCGGTGAAGTGCCGGTCGGCTCCATTTCGGTCGTCAAATATGGCGATACCTTCGCCTTCCTCGGTCTTTACATCGTGCATCCCGATTTCCGTGGCCGGGGTTTCGGCAAGGCGATCTGGAACGCCGGCATCGCTTCGGCGGGAGACCGTACGATCGGCCTCGATGGCGTTGCTGCCCAACAGGAAGCCTATCGCAAAGCCGGTTTCGACGCCGCCTACACGACGATCCGCTATGGCGGCGTGCCGACATCGGTGCCGCAGGCGTTGCTCGTCGCGCAGCCGGTTCGCGATGCGCGACTTGAAGGCCTTGTGCGTTACGACAGCGGTATCTTCCCGCAGCCTCGTGCGGCTTTCCTTGCCGCCTGGTGCACGGGGCGCAAGGGGCGCAGTTCGGTCGTCGTGCGCAAGAGCGGCAAGATTCGCGGTTACGGCACGATCCGCCGCTGCTATGAAGGCTATAAGATCGGTCCGCTTTTCGCTAGTGATGCGGACAGTGCCGCCGCCCTTCTGGCCGGCCTCATCCCCCAGGCGCACGGCGCGTCGATCTTTATCGATATCCCTGCCGCCAATGCCGAGGCGATCTCGCTGGCGGAAAGCGTCGGGCTCGCGCCGGTCATGGAGACTGCGCGCATGTATCGCGGTCCGGCCCCGGAAATCCCGCTGAAGAACGTCTATGGCGTGACGACGCTGGAGCTTGGTTAGTCGACAGGCGAAGCCGGCACGGTGGCTGCGGCAGCCTTCGGGCGTCCCTTTTCGGCGATGGCGATGCCGCCGAGCGTCAGCACGAGCGCAATCATGTGGAAAAGCTGCAGCGTTTCGCCGAGCAGGGCGACGGAAAGCAGCGTGCCGAAAACCGGGACGAGGTTGATGAACAGGCCGGCGCGATTGGCGCCGATTTCCTCGACGCCTCTGATATAAAGTATCTGCGCCAGCAGGGAAGCGAAGATCGCCGTGTAGAAGGCAATCGCCCAGCCTTCTGCGTCAGGCCATTGGGCCGCGCCGCGGGAGGCTTCCCACAAGAGCAAGGGCAGGGCGGTAAGGGCCGCGCCGAGAGCTGGGATTGCCATCAGCGTGCGCCAGTCGACGACAGGCTTCCAGCGCAGGAAGATCGTATAGACGGCATAGGCGGCGACGGCGATCAGCATCAGCGCATCGCCGCGGTTCAGGCTGAGCTGCAGCAGGGTGACGAGATCGCCATGGGCCGCCGTCAGCCCCACGCCGACAAGCGTCATGCCGAAACCGACGACCTGGGCCAGCGAAACCCCGGTGCGGAAAAAGACGAAATTCAGCAGGAAGATCAGCATGGGAATGCCGGCCTGCTCGATGGCGACGTTGATCGCTGTCGTGTACTGCACTGCCGAATAGAGCATGGCGTTGAAGGTCGTGTAGCCGATCACGCCATAGAAGAAGAGGAGGGGCAGGTTTTTGCGCACCACCGGCCAGTCCTTCTTCAACTGCGGCAGCGAGACGGCGGCAATCAGCGCGACGGCCAGGAACCAGCGCAGGAAGGTCAGCATCATCGGGCTGACGTGGCCGAGCGCCAGCTTGCCTGCAACGGCATTGCCGCCCCAGCAGAGAGTTGCAATAACGAGGCAGATATAGGCTGTGGCTTGCAAAGGGGTGGTCTTCCCGTCTCTGTCGTCTTTGGGTCGTCTCTGGCAGGCTTTTATGACCGGGCTTAGCCTGCCGGCGGCTGATTTGTCACGTAAAAAGCCGAATCTGCTGTGACAACAGGGTCGCTTTCCCAAAAACAAAGCTTTATAGATGCGCGGGTTTGAGCAGGTGTGCGGTTCTCCGCCGGTAACAGGAAGAGTTTGATGACGAACGTAGTCGTGGTCGGTTCGCAATGGGGTGACGAAGGCAAGGGCAAGATTGTCGATTGGCTTTCGGAACGTGCGGACATCGTTGTGCGCTACCAGGGCGGACACAATGCCGGCCATACGCTCGTCATCGATGGTACGAGCTACAAGCTTTCGCTCTTGCCTTCCGGTGTGGTGCGCCCTGGCAAGATGGCCGTCATCGGCAATGGTGTCGTGGTCGATCCGCATGCGCTGATCGCGGAGATCGGCCGGCTGGAGGCGCAGGGCGTGAAGGTCACGCCGGACAATCTGCGCATCGCCGATAATGCGACCCTCATTCTTTCCCTGCACCGCGAGCTCGATGCCTACCGCGAAGACGCGGCTTCCAACAGCGGCACCAAGATCGGCACGACCCGCCGCGGCATCGGCCCGGCCTATGAAGATAAGGTCGGCCGCCGCGCCATCCGAGTGATGGATCTTGCCGATCTCGAAGCCCTGCCGGGCAAGGTCGATCGTATCCTGACCCATCACAACGCACTTCGCCGCGGCCTCGGCGTTGCCGAAGTCAGCCACCAGACGATCATGGATGAACTGACCTCGATCGCCGACCGCGTTCTGCCCTTCCGCGATACGGTCTGGCTTTTCCTCGACAAGCAGCGCCGCAAGGGTGCCCGCATCCTCTTCGAAGGTGCGCAGGGCAGCCTGCTCGATATCGATCACGGCACCTATCCCTTCGTGACCTCGTCCAACACCGTGGCCGGTCAGGCCGCTGCGGGTTCGGGCATGGGTCCGGGTTCGCTCGGCTATATCCTCGGCATCACCAAGGCCTATACGACGCGCGTCGGCGAAGGTCCGTTCCCGACCGAGCTGACGGACGAGATCGGTCAGTTCCTCGGCGAGAAGGGCCATGAATTCGGCACGGTGACGGGCCGCAAGCGCCGTTGCGGCTGGTTCGACGCCGCGCTCGTGCGCCAGTCGGTCGCCACCAACGGCATCAGCGGGATTGCGTTGACAAAGCTCGATGTGCTCGATGGCCTTGATGAATTGAAGATCTGCGTCGGCTACATGCTCGATGGCGAACAGATCGACCATCTTCCGGCAAGCCAGGCGGCGCAAGCTCGAGTGGAGCCGATCTATGTCACGCTGGAAGGCTGGAAGGAATCGACGGTCGGCGCCCGCAGCTGGGCGGATCTGCCGGCGCAGGCGATCAAATATGTTCGCCAGGTCGAAGAGCTGATCGGGGCGCCTGTCGCGCTTCTTTCCACAAGTCCTGAGCGTGACGACACCATACTTGTGACCGATCCGTTTGAGGATTAATGTCGCGGGTCACCTAGGGCGACCGTTCGGGAGTGTGCCGGACTTCTTGAGAAAGTACTGATGGCGGATTTTATTGCAGTTATTCGGCGGGCAGTCGACGGCCTGTCTGAAAATACGCCCGAGATGCGGGTGAAGGTCTACGAGCGTGCGCGCGGCGCTGTGCAGCGGCAGCTCGAGAACATGAAGCCGCGTCCGCCGGAAGCCATGCTGCAACGCCAGCTTGACAAGCTCGAGGCCGCAATCCGTGAAGTCGAGGCCGAGCATGCAGAAGCCACTGATGTCGAAGAGCCGGTCGCAGCCGCTCCGGAGCCAGAGGTCCATCAAGAGCCGGCTCTAGAGCACGAGCCTGTCGCAGAGCCTGTTGCCGAAGCCTCTGCCGATGAAAGCCATGAGCAGCAGGAAGCAGAACATCCCGCCCGCGAGCAGCCGCCCGCCGAACCGGAAGAGGTCGTTCATGCGGCCGCTTCCGCCGAAGAGGTGGTGCCCGAGCATGCCGAGTGGCATCCGCCTCATGAGGAAGAGGCCCCCGCAGAGGAATGGCGTGCGCCGGAGCAAGCAGACGTTCATGCCGAGCCCGAGCGCCCTCATGGGCCTGCAGAAGAGCACTATCCGGAAGAGCAGCAGCCCGAAGAGGTCGCTGCCGAGCCGGTAGCCGAAACCGTTCATGAAGTGGAAGAAGAGCTTCGGCACGAAGAGGTTCAACAGGCGGTTCCACGCGGCATGGAGCGTGCGTCGAACCGGCTCGTAGAGCCGATGGCCGATTTCGAGCCGCAGCCGCAAGTCGAGGAATTCGTCGAGCATACACGCGAGGAGCCGCTTGTTGCGGATGCGGCGGCGCATTTCGATCGCATGTGGTCCGAACCGGCTGCGGAAACACCGGCCCCTGCGCCACAGGAAGCCGAGACCGAATGGGCACGCGAAGAACTCCAGTCCTATGCCGAGGCTGTGCCTGCCGTTCCCGCCGATGCTTCGGCACGCGCTTTCGATGAGGTCATCTCGACGCTCGGAAACAGCGCTTCGCCGGCCGTCATGCCGGCAGCCAAGGAGAATTTCTCCTGGGAAGCGGCCGCTTTCGACGACCTGCCGCCGATCGAGGCCGGCACGGACAAGAAAACACCGGCTTCCGCACATTTCGACGACGTCGATATCTTCGCCGAAGTTCATGCCGGCAATGGTTCCGGCTCTGCGGCTCCAGCACCGGCCGCACCAGGTGAGGGCTGGCGTGAGGCGCGTGCGCTGCGCGGTTACGACCGCCGCAACGTTGCTGTTGCCGATGACGACGACGGCAACCCGCCGATGGATCTGGACCAGATCGTCGCTTCCAAGATGCAGGGGAAGAACTTCCGCATGGAGCCGAAGCGGCGCCGCTTCGGCATTGGGACCATTCTGGCGATCCTTGTTACGCTCGGCATTATCGGTGGTGGCGCCTATGCCGGCTGGATGAACCGCGAGGCGGTGAAGGAGATGGTTGACGGCCTCGTCAGCTCCGCACCGTCACAAGCTGTGCGCAACGAGACGGCCCCGCCGGCGACAACGCCGACGCCGCCGAGCAGTACACCGGCCACGACGCCGCCGGCAAAACAGAGTGCCGCGGCGGCGCCGGCGCGACCCAATCAGGAAGTTGCCTCGTTGGACGGCTCGGCTGCCAACACCAAGTTCACCCAGCGGTTGCTCGCCGATGGCACAGAAGTCGATAACGGCGCGGCAGCAGTGCCGGGTACGCCGACGGCGGAAGGCAAGTCGGTTGCCGAGCAGAACGTCGCTGCAGCCGATACCAGCACGCCGAGCGTCCAATCCGATGCTGCGCCTGCCGAAAATCTGACGCCGAATGGTCCGGCGGCCGCACCGGCGCAGAATGCGCCAGTCGGCGCCACGGAAAAGATGTTCCTCTACGAGGAGCGGATCGGCGAAAGCTCGCCGACGGCGATCGAAGGTTCGGTTGTCTGGACCGTACAGCATGAAGCCGGGCAAGACGGCCGGCAGGAGGCCACCGTGCAGGGCAATGTCACCGTGCCGGAGCGTAACCTTTCTGCTCTCCTGACCTTCAAGCGCAATTCCGACCCGTCGCTGCCGGCAAGCCATCTCGTCGAGATCGTCTTCTCCGTTCCGCCGAATTTCGAGGGCGGCAGCATCGACAGCGTCCAGCGCATCTCGATGAAGCGCACGGAGCAAGATCGCGGCGATCCGCTGATTGCCGTGCCCGCCAAGATTACCGACGATTTCCACATGATCGCGCTCAACGACTATCCGGATGCGCGCAAGGCCAATCTGGATCTGCTTGGCACTCGCGACTGGATCGACATCCCAATCACCTATCGCAACGGCCGTCGTGCGCTGCTGACCATGCAGAAGGGTGCCACCGGCGGGAATGCCTTCACCACGGCGATCAAGGAATGGACTGCGCTCGGGGACCTCTCCACCAGCCAGTAAGGCCGGTTCTTCCGGAGCTCAAAAATCGCGCAAAACAAAAGGCGGGCCACAAGGACCCGCCTTTTTGATATCATACAGACACAACCGGCTTACGCGGTGGCTTCGACCACACGCACGGCTTTGGCACGCTCCAGCGCTTCCTTGCGGACCGCATCCTGCACCTTTTCAAAGGCACGGACTTCGATCTGGCGGACGCGCTCGCGGCTGATGTCGAACTCGGCCGAAAGGTCTTCGAGTGTCACCGGATCTTCGGCGAGGCGGCGGGCCTCGAAGATACGGCGTTCTCGGTCGTTCAGCACGCTCATGGCCTTCGACAGCATGCGGCGACGGGTATCGAGCTCATCCTGCTCGATCAGCACGTCTTCCTGGCTGTCGTGGTCGTCCACGAGCCAATCCTGCCACTGGCCGCTGTCGCCCTCGGAGGCCTTGATCGGCGCGTTCAACGAAGCGTCGCCGGAAAGGCGACGGTTCATCGAAACGACCTCTTCCTCAGAGACGTTCAGCTTGGTGGCGATCTCGGTTACGTGTTCCGGCTTCAAGTCGCCGTCGTCGATGGCCTGGATACGGCCCTTCAGGCGACGCAGGTTGAAGAACAGACGCTTCTGGTTGGCCGTCGTGCCCATCTTCACCAGAGACCACGAACGCAGGATATATTCCTGGATCGAGGCCTTGATCCACCACATGGCGTATGTGGCGAGGCGGAAACCGCGTTCCGGATCGAATTTCTTGACGGCCTGCATGAGGCCGACGTTACCTTCTGATACGACTTCGCCGATCGGCAGGCCGTAGCCGCGATAGCCCATGGCGATCTTCGCGACGAGGCGAAGGTGGCTCGTAACGAGCCTGTGGGCGGCGTCACGATCGCCGTGCTCGGAGTAACGCTTGGCGAGCATGTACTCTTCCTGCGGCTCCAGCATCGGGAATTTACGGATTTCGTCCAGGTAACGATTGAGACCGGCTTCGCCGGCGGTAATGGACGGCAAGTTATTTCGGGCCATGATGCACCCTCCTTATATGGATTCCGGTTCCCGATGGAACGCGCCCTCGCGTTAAAGGCAAACCGGGACATGCGGCTCTCTCCAAGCCCGCAATAAGTCCATTTACAAATAAGTATGGCGAAACAGGGATTCAAGGTCGCCTTGGCGTTCACGAGGGCGTTATCCGGCCTTTGCCAGGGCGAACCAGAGGCATTGATTTTACCGACAGCTGCCGCATTTTTCCAGTGGCGGCGGCACTCTTGCCCAGCCGCTTTTATGAGGGGGACCAGATGATCAGACCAGCCTTTGCCGCCATCCTGCTGCTTTCACTTTCGGCCGCTCTTTCATCCTGCGGGAACACCGCTAGGGGACTGGCGCAGGACGGGCGCGACACCAGCCACGCTCTCGACAATGCTACGCATCGGGTTCTGGGTGCTGGCTCCAAGAAATAGCGGCGGCCATTTCTCATCCGCGCAGGGCGTCAGCGAGCTCCACCATATCACCCGGTAGCGGCACTTCGAAATGCATCACCTCGCCGGTGCGCGGATGCTCGAATTGCAGCATGTAGGCATGCAGCGCCTGGCGGTCGAAAGCCTTGACGATCTTGCGGGCCTCGTCGGGCAGAAGATTGGCCTTGGTCTTGAAGCCGGCACCGTAAACTGCATCACCCAGCAGCGGATGGCCGATGTGGGCCATGTGGACGCGGATCTGGTGCGTGCGGCCCGTTTCCAGGTGACATTCGACGAGCGAGGCGAGCGCGCTCGCATCCGGGCTTTCATGGAAGCGCTCCAGCACCTCGTAGTGGGTGATCGCCTCGTCGGCGTCCTCGTTGTCCGGGCGCTTGACGGCACGGCGGGTACGGTCTCCGGTGTCACGGCCGAGCGGTGCGTCGATCGTGCCCGAGAGAGAGCGCGGACGGCCCCAGACGATCGCCTGATAGGCGCGTTCCAGCGGCATGGTGCGGCCGTGGTCGGCAAACTGCAGCGAGAGGTGGCGGTGGGCCATATCGTTCTTGGCGACGACCATGACACCGGTCGTATCCTTGTCGAGGCGGTGAACGATGCCGGGGCGGCGCACACCGCCGATGCCGGAGAGGGTATCGCCGCAATGGTGGATCAGCGCGTTGACGAGCGTGCCCATCCAGTTGCCGGGGCCGGGGTGAACGACGAGGCCAGCCGGCTTGGAAATGACGATGACGTCTTCATCCTCGTAGAGGATATCGAGCGGAATATCCTCGCCCTTTGGCGCCGGATCTTCGGGCTCGGGCAGGGTGATCTCGTAGCTGTCGCCGGCTCGCACCTTCCGTTGCGGATCGGTAATCGGCGCGCCCTTCAAAAAGACCTGCCCATCCTTGATCAGCGCCTTGATGCGGCTGCGGGAAAATTCCTCGCCGACCTGCGCGGTCAGCCAGGCGTCAAGGCGGCCTCCGGCTGTCTCATCGGCAGTCAGGACTTTTCTATTGTCATCTGCTTGTTTAAAGGGGTCGCTCAAGACGCTTCTTCTCCGACGTATTTTTAGAACGGGACGCCATAGATGACGAAATTCGAGCCAGCCGACGACGAGCAGGAAGAAAAGCCCCTCGACCCGGCTATGGAAAGTGTCCGGCGCAAGATGGTTCGCCTGCAGATCGTCTCAGGCGCCATCATGTTCGTGAGCCTTATGGCGGTCTTCGGCGCCGTTGTCTACAAGGTGACGCGCACGGAGCCCTCCCAGATCACCGCATCTGCAGGCTCTTCCAGTGTTCCCTCCGACGCGCCGGTGAGTTCGACGGCCTCACTGCCGCTTGGCTTCAAGATCGAGCAGACGTCGCTTTCAGGCGGGCAGATCCTGTTCTACGGCTCTGATGTCAATGGCAATCGCAAGGCGCTGGTCTTCGATATCAAGGCGAGCCGCGTCGTGGCCGACATCACACTATCGGGCAATTGAGGCCGGCATGGCCGGAACGCCCCTCACGATCGAAAGCGCCGACGATCCGCGTATTGTGGAATTTCGTGATATTCGCGAGCGCGACCTGACGGGCCGGCAGAACCGCTTCATCGCCGAGGGTACGGTCGTGTTGCGCATGCTCGCCGAGGCGCATGCCGCAGGCAGGGAATTTTCGGCGGAAAAAATCTTGCTGCTCCGCAACCGGCTCGACCGCGTGGCGGAGATTCTCGACCGCTTTCCCGACGACGTGCCCGTCTATGTGGCGGACGCCGATGTTCTTGACGGTATTGTCGGCTTCAACATGCATCGCGGCGTGCTAGCGCTCGGTCGGCGGGAGCAGGCGGCGCAAACCGTGTTTCTCGATACGCTGCCGGAGCAGGCGCTTGTGCTCGTCGGCTGCGGCATTTCCAATCACGACAATGCCGGGTCGATGTTTCGCAACGGCGCTGCCTTCAAGGCGGATGCGATCCTCTTCGACGAGACCTGCTGTGACCCGCTCTATCGCAAGGCGCTGCGCGTTTCCGTCGGTTCGGTCTTGAGCATGCCCTATCATCGCGGCAGCAGTGCACTCGCTCTTCTCTCTGGTCTTGCCGGGCGCGGCTTTGCGATCTGGACGCTTTCCCCACGTGGCGAGACGGATATCCGGCAGATACCGGCTTCCGATCGCATGGCGCTCGTCGTCGGTACCGAGGGCGAGGGGCTGCCGGAGGCGGTGCTTTCCCGTTTCCGCAGTGCGCGCATTCCGCAGTCCGAAGGGCTGGACAGTCTCAACGTGGCGACGGCGACGGGCATCGCGCTCTTTGCCATATCTTCGGCGATGGCGCGTATCTGACGGGGTTCAGCGCTGCGGATCGGCGATGATCGCAGCTGCGCGGTCCGCGAGGTTCACACGATCGTTTGCTCCCTTCTTCTCTCTGCCATCGGGCAGGAGGGGCAGGATCGGAGAGGACGGGCCTTCCTTCAGCGCCGTGAGTGCTACCACGTTGGCGGCGATCGAGGTGATTTCCTCGCGAAGAGCGCCATCACGGCCGGTATTGTTTCTTGCCTTCTGCAGATGGTCGGCAAGTGCTGCACTGCGCCGGCGCACATTGTCGCTCATCTGCGCTGTCACAGCAGAGAGATCGAGTTCAGAGGTTTCTACTTCATCGGTCGTTTCGGCGGGCAGATCGGCAACAGCCTTGGAGAGGCCGGCATCACGCAGCACCTTGGCGACCTTGCGGAGTTCGGCATTGGCAGCCTTCAACTGATCCTTCAGCTTGGCGATTTCCTGTTGCCGGCGGCCGAGCAGGGCTTCCTTGTCCGCGGCAGAGGCGGCCTCACGGGCAGCCTTGTCTTCCAGGCGAATGACCATGTGCTGCTGCTGGCTGAGCTTCTGTTCGGCGTCCTTGGCGCGCTTCTGCAGCATGGTCACGTCCTGGCGCATCATATCGCGTTCGTCGCGCAGGGCATTGGTGCGGAACTTCAGGCTCTCGGCCTCAGTATCGCGCGCGGCAAGGTCGATCTTCAGATTGTCGGTCTGTTCCGCGAGCCTGGAAAGCCGCGCACGCAGCGTTTCCAACTCGGTATCCTTGTTGGAGCCCGCCTGTTCGGCAATGTGCAGGCTCGTCTTCAGCTGGCTTATATAGTTCTCATCCTTGCGCAGGTGCGAGCGCTGCTCGGCAGCCTCCACCTGCATTTCGCCGATCTGCGCGCGCGCCTCATTGACTTCCGAGGCAAGCCGGCCGGCATCGACGGCAAGGGAATCATGGCGAAGCTGCAGGGAAAGCGACTTCTCGCGTTCGCGATGAAGGTCCTGGGCGGTACGGGCGTTTTCAGCGGCGTAGAGCGCGCGCACCATATCCTTCTGCGCCCGCACTTCCTGCGGACTCAGCGGCATCGTCGCCTTGAGGCGGTTTTCAGTATACCAGACGATGCGACGGTGGACGGCAGGCGAGACCAGAAAGACGAGAAAGGCCGCGGTCAGGAAGCCCAATCCGAACAAGAGAGCATATTCGATCACGGCGCGGCCATCGATTCGAAGGTTGATACGAGTCAGTCCGGTTGATTAAGCACGCAGGGGGCGCATCGGCAAGGCTGCGGGCACCGGCCAGACCATGTTCCCAAGGATATTAGCGCCGATTTCAGCTTTTCAGAAGGGGTTCCAGGTCGGGTTCGGCGTGACTTTCAGATAGCCGACATTGATGCCGAGGCGGGCGCCGACACCCGTGCGGATCGGCACGACCAGAACATTGTTGTTCTTGAGAAGCGTCATGCCGAAGCCGGCGATGACATAGGCGGAGCCGCTGACGCCGCCAAAGCGCGCATAGATGGAGTCGATGGAGGGCAGGT
>Ga0209758_1002262_pt1 | contig 19964 bp, 16 predicted proteins | sample AraplaMF_Col_mMF_FD_184258 | JGI IMG/M metagenome (GOLD analysis project Ga0209758, IMG submission 184258) | Arabidopsis root microbial communities from the University of North Carolina, USA - plate scrape MF_Col_mMF (SPAdes) (version 2) | ecosystem: Host-associated > Plants > Roots > Endosphere...
CGGGCGGCAGTGCGCCCATTGTCGGCCGACGCGAACGCAGCCAGCCGCAGACAAGGCCAGCGATCAATGCGCCGCCGCCACCGCCGAGCGTCAGCGCGATCCCACCGATCTTGAAACTGGCGAGGCCCGCGAGCAAGCCCACGCCGATGCCGGCGGCGAGAAAGGCGATGTCGGCGCGGTCTCCCGCGCGCAGGATCTGACCGACATTGGCGGCAGCCCGCTCGATGTTCCGGGTGCTGCCGACCAGCGTCATGGTGTCACCGATATAGACCCGCGTATCGGGGCTCAGCGGCACCTCACGCCCGTTTCGTGTCAGCGCCCGGAGAAAAACGCCGCGGGCGTTGCGGCCAACGCGGTCGGCGACGTCCCTGATCGAGCGACCATGAAGCTGGCGATTGTCGACCAGCACCTCCATGACATTGCCGGGGATCGCCTTGAGGATCTCGTCGGCGTCGATCTCGGCGCCAACGACCGGCTTGGCCGCGACGATGGCGGCCGTGCGTCCGGCGATAACGATGTTGTCGCCGGCCTCGAGCACGGTGTCGAGATGCGGCTCGACGTCGATGCCCTGGCGGACGATGCGCTCGACGACGGTGCGGCTGCCGATCTCCTCCTCGATCGATTTGACGGTGCGGCCGGCAGCAGTCGAGACGAGATAGGCGCGTGCCTGGAACTTGCGGTAGGCAAGGTTCTCCGTCTGCGGGGCCTCGCCCCCGGAAAGCTCCGCCTCCAGCTTCTTCGCCTCGGCCTTCAGGTCAACCCGCATCAATTTCGGAGCGACGAACGGAACGAACAGCAAGGTCAGGATATAGCCGAGCACGTAGGTGACGGCGTAACCGGCCGCAATATTGGCCTCCTGCTGCTTCAGCACGTCGGGCGGCAGACCGAGTTGCGCCAGCGCACCGGATGCGGTGCCAATCACGGAGGATTGCGTCAGGGCTCCAGCCGCAATGCCGGACGCGGTGCCGGGGTCGAGCTTTAACGTGAAGGCAAACGCCAGGACAATCAGCAGCCCCGTGCCGCCGATTGCGAGTGCCATCGCGACCTGGGCCAGGGTGCGAACGCTGAGGGACGCAAAGAACTCCGGCCCGGACCGATAGCCGATGGTGAACACGAACAGGCTGAAGAGGATCGCCCGGAGGATCGGCGGGAACGTGAATCCTCCGAGCTGACCGACGAGCACGGCCACGATCAGGATGCAGGCCGTCGTACCGATCGCAAAGCCGCCGATCTTCACCCGGCCGAGCATGGTGCCGGCGGCAACGGTCAGGAGCAGAAAGATCTCCGGAGCAGTGGCGATGATCCACCTGACCGTGCCCATGGTCGCTAGTCCTCCAGCCGCGTGCGCCGGGCGAGTTGATGCTGCGGGCCGCCGCGAAGGGTTGATTCAGATCAACCCTTTGCCGCTCGTGCATGCCGTCAATGGCGACGCCGGGGTGCCAGAGAACAAGCGTGTCGGACATGAGCCCACTGGATATCGCCGCCAGCCCGTCGCTGCCTCGCGACGAGACGGTCCTGGTCGCGCTGCTGCTCGCATTCGCGGGCGGCTATATCGATGCCTATACCTGGATCATCCATGGTGTCATGGCCAACGCCCAGACGGCGAACCTCGTCTTCCTCTGGGTCTATGGGATGACGGGCGACTGGGCGAGGGCTGTGCACTTCGCGCCGCCGATCCTGGCCTTTGCCGTCGGCATCGTGATTGCCGCGTGGCTGCGCCGCGCTTCCGGCGATCGCGCGAGCGCCATCAGCACGCTGATCGAAATTCTCCTGCTGATCGCCATCGGGATTCTTCATAACCGGACGCCGGAGGTCGCCGGCACGCTCGGCATTTCCTGCGTCGCAGCGATGCAGGCAGCGATCTTCACCAAGGTCGAGGGCGCGACCTACAGCACCGTGATGATCACCGGCAACATGCGCCAGGCCATCGAGAACATTTTTGTGGTGGCAAGCGGACCGGCTCCCTCCGGCGTATTGCGCCGCTCGGGCATCTTTACGGCAGTCTGCCTGACATTCGGTTTCGGCGCCGCGATCGGCGCATTCGCGACCAAGGCCATCCCAGATCTGGCACTCGGCATTCCCGTGATCTGCCTTTTGGTCGTGCTGCTGTGCTGCGAGGCCGGGGACTTCGAGGTGCGCGCATGAATGGACCGTCCAGACCGCGTGCGAGCTGGACACGATATGTCCCGCCATCGGCGTGGCTTGCCGCCTATCGTCGGGAATGGCTGCCATCCGACGCAGTGGCCGGTATCACGCTGGCGGCCTACGCGATTCCCGTTTCGCTGGCCTATGCCGCGCTGGCCGGATTGCCGCCGCAGGTCGGCATCTACGGCTACATGCTTGGCGGTATCGGCTATGCACTGCTCGGATCCTCGCGACAGCTCGCGGTGGGGCCGACCTCCGCGATTTCGCTGATGATCGCCGGCACGGTCGGCGCGCTCGCCGGCGGCGATGCGGTGCGCTATGCCGAGATCGCGAGCCTGGCTGCCTTCGCGGTGGCTGTTCTGTGCTTCCTCGCCTGGCTGTTCAAGCTCAGCGTGCTCGTCCGGCTGGTCAGCGACAGCATTCTGGTCGGCTTCAAGGCCGGGGCGGGGCTCACCATCATCATGAGCCAGTTGCCGAGCCTGCTCGGCGTCGCTGGCGGCGGCCACAATTTCTTCGATCGTGTCATCAAGTTGGTTGGGCAGCTCGACGGCATCGATTCGCTCGTGCTCGCGATTGGTGCAGTCGGGCTCGGGCTGCTCCTGCTCGGCGAGCGGCTCTTGCCAGGCAAGCCTGTCGGCATCACCGTCGTTGCGCTCGCAATCGTTCTGGCAACGCTCCTGGGCTTCCCGGCTCTCGGTGTGCCCGTCACCGGGAAGATACCGGAAGGGCTGCCGGCGTTGGGAATCCCGACATTCGGTTTGCTGGAGTTCGACGATCTGTTTCCGCTCGCGGCAGGTTGCGTGCTGCTGGCCTATATCGAAGGCGTGTCGGCGGCCCGCGCCTTTGCCGCCAAACACGGCTACCCGCTCGATGTTCGTCAGGAGTTTTTGGGACTAGGCGCTGCGAACCTCGCCGCCGCCCTTGGCCACGGCTATCCCGTTGCCGGCGGCCTGTCGCAATCGGCCGTGAATGACAACGCCGGTGCGCGGACACCGCTGGCGCTGGTGATCTGCTCGGTGACGCTCGGGCTGTGCCTGCTGTTCTTCACGGGGCTGCTGACCAACCTGCCCAAGGCGGTGCTCGCCGCGATCGTCTTCGTCGCCGTCTACCGACTGGTCGATGTTCGGGCGCTGTTTCGAATGTGGCGGGTCAGTCGTATTGATTTCTATGCGGCGGCGATCGCCCTGATCTCCGTGCTGCTGCTCGGAATCCTCCAGGGCGTGCTGCTCGCCTCGATCGCGTCGATCTTCCTGCTGCTGGCGCGGGCCTCGCGACCGAATGTCGCGTTCCTCGGTCGATTGCCCGGCAGCGGCCGCTATTCGGACAATGCGAGGCACGAGGGCGTCGAGCCGCTGGTTGGAATCATCGCCTTCCGGCCCGAAGCATCGCTGCTCTACATCAATGCCGAGACGATCCTGGATACCGTTATGGCGGCCCTGCGGAGGTCGCCGGACGTCCGGCTGGTGGCCTGCGACCTCTCGGCCTCGCCCTATATCGATCTGGCCGGCGCGCGCATGCTGCACGATCTCCACCACGAACTTGCATCACGCAAGGTGACCTTCTGCATCGTCGGTGCGCATGCGCAGCTCCGCGACCTGCTGCGAGCCGAAGGGCTCGCGGACAAGACCGACAGCGGTCTGTGGTTGGGCTCGGTCGACAGCCTGCTCGGCAATGATAAGGCGAGCGCCGAACAACGAACGGCCTGATGCCCTTCGTATTGCAATGCGAATGGCACGGCGGCTCCTCTCAAGAACGCACGCAACCGTTGACTTGGATCAATAGAGCGACCGGCGCCGCACTCACGATCCGCATCACCTTTGCCCTCACGGATCGGGAGAGACACATGTCCAAAGAGCCCAAGGCCGCGCAAAAGCGCATCGACCAGTTCTTTTCCGGCCCCGGAGCGCGGGCAGACGACTGGCGCGATCTGGTCGAGGCCGCCAAGAGCTGGGCCAGGGTCGGCAATCGCGCAGCCTACGATGCGGCGCTGGCCGATCTCTCCATCACGGAAGAGTTTCACGGCTATCCGGGCCTGCAGCTGATGGCCGCACTGCGGGAAGCTGCCGCCGCCGGCGATGGGGCGACCTCGTTCGCTCTTGCGACAAGGATAGCTCAGGCGCTCGCGACGCGATCCTTTCGTCAGCACGCCGGCGACTGGAGCGCAAGGGACGACGGCAACGGCGATGCGCCCGAACTAATGCCACCCAGTTTCGGCGCGCATGCGGCGCGCCGGCCTTATTTCGAAACGTTGATCGTCACTGGCGTGTCACCGGGCCAGTGGCCGGCGCTCGCCGCCGAATGGCGCAAGCTGCGGCGTCCGGTCGATGCCTTCATCTACGAGCCGGTCATCGTCGGCAGCCTGGAGGACGCCTTCTGCGCGACGATGCTCAATCCCAATCTCGGTGCCGTCATCATCAACGAGGGCTTTGGCCTGCGCTCGCGGCACGACGCTCCGGTGTTGCGCTCGATCATGGCTACTGCCGGTCTCAACGACGAAACCGATGCGTCGGCACTGCGGCTTGCCCGGATCATCAAGCGCGTCAGGCCCGAGCTCGATCTCTACATGATCTCCAACCGCGATGTGGAGGAGCTCGCCGGCAATCCCGAGGCCGACGCGGTTCGCCGCATCTTCTACTCCGTGGAAGAACTCCTGGAGCTGCATCTGTCGATCCTCGAAGGCATCCAGGATCGCTACGACACGCCGTTCTTCGACAATCTCAAGAAATATGCCCAACGTCCAATCGGCACCTTCCATGCGCTCCCGATCGCTCGCGGCAAGTCGATCTTCAAATCCGACTGGATCCGCGACATGGGCGAGTTCTACGGCCCGAACCTTTTCCTGGCCGAGAGCAGCGCCACCACCGGCGGTCTCGACAGCATGCTGGAGCCGACCGGCAACATCAAGAAGGCGCAGGAAAAGGCGGCGAGGGCGCTCGGCGCCGATCGCGTGTTCTTCGTCACCAACGGCACCTCGACCTCGAACAAGATGGCGGTGCAGGCACTGCTCGCGCCCGGCGACATCGCGATCGTCGACCGCAATTGCCACAAGTCGCACCATTACGGCATGGTGCTGGCGGGCGCCCAGCCGCTCTATGTCGAAGCCTTCCCGATGACGGAATATTCGATGTACGGTGCGGTGCCGCTGAAGACCATCAAGCAGGCGCTCTTGAACGCCAAGGCCGATGGCCGGCTCGACCGCGTCAAGATGGTCGACCTGACCAACTGCACCTTCGACGGCCACATCTACAACACACGGCGGGTGATGGAGGAATGCCTCGCCATCAAGCCCGATCTGATCTTCCTCTGGGACGAAGCCTGGTTCGGCTTCGCACGTTTCTCGCCGTTCCTGCGCCGCCGCACCGGACTTGGCGCCGCCAACGAGATCGAGGCGTGGATGCGCGATCCGAAATCGGTCGCGGCTTATGACAAGCAGCAGGCCGAGCTCGGCAAGAACCCGTCCGACGAGGTGCTGCTCAAGACCCGGCTCATTCCCGACCCGAGGCAGATCCGCCTGCGCGTCTACCAGACCAACTCGACCCACAAGTCGATGTCGGCGATCCGTCAAGGCTCGATGCTCTCGGTCAAGGACGTCGAATTCCACACCGTCGAGCAGCAGTTCAAGGAGGCGGTTTTTACCCACGCCTCGACCAGCCCGAACCAGCAGCTGATTGCCAGCCTCGACATCTCGCGGCGCCAGATGGAGCTGGAGGGTTACGGCCTCGTTGCCAATGCAATCGAGATCGCGTTCGCGATCCGCCAGGCAGTCAACAACAATCCGCTGATCTCGAAATATTTCCGCATCCTCGGCGCTGACGCCATGGTGCCGGCGCAATACCGCCAGAGCGGCTTCACCGACTTTTTGGCGCCGGGCGTCAACTGGGCCAATACGCTGAGGAGCCTGGACGAGGACGAGTTCTGCCTCGATCCGACCCGCATGACGCTGGTCTGCGGCATGGCCGGCTACGATGGCACGCAGTTCAAGGGCATTCTCGCCAACGAGTACAACATCCAGGTCAACAAGACTTCGCGCAACTCGGTGCTGGTCCAATCCAACATCAACAACACCCGCAGCGACGTCGCGCATCTTATTCGCGTCCTCGCCGAGATCGCGGGTGAGATCGACCGTGGCCTTGCCCACGGCGGCGCCAATGCCCGGAAGACCTTCGAGGCACGGGTGACCAGCCTGATGAAGGACGTGCCCGATCTGCCGAACTTCTCGCATTTCCATCCGAGCTTCCGCGGCGATGCCGGCGCTAAGACCAACGAAGGCGACATCCGCTCCGGCTTCTACGCGGCCTATGACGTCGCGGGTTGCGAGCACATTCGCCTCAACGATCCCGAGATCGACCGGCGGCTGAAGGCCGGTCCCGATCTCGTCTCGGCGAATTTCGTGATCCCGTATCCGCCGGGCTTCCCGATCATGGTGCCTGGCCAGGTCATCACCCAGGAGACCATCGACTTCATGCGTAAGCTCGATGTGAAGGAGATCCATGGCTACGACGCCAAGGAAGGACTGAAGCTCGTGCGCACGGAAGCTTTGGCGAAGCTCGGCCGACCAAAGCCCGATGCGAGGCCGAAGCTCAAGGCCGCATCTTAAGGCCAGGAGGGTACCATGCAGTCATTTTTCCAGTTCTTGCAGCAATATCCATATCTGCTGCTGTTCTTCGTCGTCGGTCTCGCCGTCTATATCGGCCGGGCCAGCATCAAGGGCTATGGTCTCGGCATGGTCGCCGGTGCCATCGTGGTCGGCGCGGGCATCTCGGTTTGGGCTTCCAGCTATGGTGTGAAGCTCGAGCTCAACAACTTTGCTAAGAGCTTGTTCTACTATCTCTTCATGTACGGCGTCGGCCTGCGCGTCGGTCCGTCCTTCATCAACAGCCTGAAAGGCGACGGCATCAAGTTCCTGTTCCTCGCCGTAGTGTCGAGCATTCTTGGCCTGACATTGGTCGTGCTGGGGGCGAAGCTCTTTGAATTGCCGCCGGGGGCCGCTGGCGGCATGCTGGCGGGATCGCAAACGATGTCGGCCGCGATCGGTTCGGCCGAGCAGGCCGTTACGTCGGGCGTCGTCAAGCTGCCTGCGGGGATGAAGCCCGAGGAAGCGACCGGCATGATCGCCTTGTCGTATGGCATCACCTACATCTGGGGCACCGTCGGCATCATCCTGATCTGCAAATATCTGCCGCGCTGGTGGGGCGTCGATGCAAGGGCCGCAGCGAAGCAGTATGAGCGGGAATTCGGCGTCAAGGATCTCGAAGGTGGCGGTCTGACCGGCTATCGGCAGTTCGGTCTGCGGGCCTACCGCCTCGAAAATCCCGCGACGGTGGGGATGAGCATCGCCAAGTTTCGCGCGATGAATCCGGAATACCGGATCGTCAATGTCGGGCGAAACGGCGAGCCGCAGGGTGCTGATCCCGATCTCGTGCTGCAAAAGAGCGACGTCGTCGCGCTAGGCGGCTCGACCGAGCATCTCACGGAGAAGATGGGCTTGATTGGTCCCGAGGTCGCCGATGCCAAGACGCTCGGCATACCCATGGACCAGGCGGACATCCTCGTTACCAACAAGGACGTGGTGGGACGCACCTTCGAATCCTTCCGTGAGACGGCCATCGCTGGGCAGTTGCAGGTAACCAAGGTCGAGCGTGGCGGCGTGCAGATCCCGGCAGGTCTCAAGACCAAGCTGGAGCGGATGGACATCGTCTCAGTGGTCGGCCTGAAGTCAGCGGTCAACGAGCTCGGCGAAATGTGGGGCCGCATCGCGCGTGCCAACACCTCGACCGATCTGCTGACCCTCTCGATCGGCATGATCCTCGGCTTCCTGATCGGAATGGTCGAATTTCCTGCGTTCGGCGCTAAGGTTGGCCTCGGCAATGCCGGCGGTCTGCTTCTCTCGGGTGTGATCGTGTCCTCGGTCGTGTCACGCCTGCGTTTCTTCGGCAACACGCCGAACGCGGCGCGAAATGTCCTCGAGGATCTCGGTCTCGTCGTCTTCGTCGCCATCGTTGGCGTCAATGCCGGCGCGGGCCTCCTGGCCCAGCTCACCGGTGCGGTCGCGCTGAAGATCTTCATCGTCGGCTTCATCGCCTGCACGATTCCGCCGTTCATCGTCTGGGCAATCGGCTTCCACGTCTTCAGGATCAATCCGGCGGTTCTGATGGGTGGCGTTGCTGGAGCGCGATCGCATTCGGGCCCGTGCCGCGAAGCCGCGGTCGAGATCCAGAGCTCGGTGCCTTGGATTGGGTTCCCGGTCGGCTATGCCGTCTCGGGCATCCTGCTCACCATCTTCGGCTACTTCGCAATGTTGCTGGCGCAATAACAAAAGGGGAATGTAACGTCATGAGAAAGTTTGCTATCGGAGCTGCCCTGGTCGCGTCGCTTGTTGGCGTTGCCGGTTTCAGCACGTCCTCGCGTGCCGACACCGGCCAGGTCGCTGTCGTCTTTACCAAGGGCGGCTTCATCGTTGGTGTCGGCGGTGGGGAAGGCGTGCTGCTCTACCGCGGCCACAAATATCCCTTCACTGTCTCGGGCATGAGCGTGGGCCTGACGGTCGGAGCATCCACCACGAAGTTCGTCGGCCGCGCCCTCAATCTGAAGGGACCGGCCTCAATCGAAGGTTCTTATGCGGTTGGCGGAGCGGGTGGGGCGGTCGCCGCAGGCGCGGGCGCCGTTCAGCTACAGAACAGCAATGGAGTGATCCTACAACTCAGCGGGCCAAAGATCGGCGCTGAAGTCTCGGCCGCGGTTGGTGGCGTCACGATCCGCCTGAAATAGAGTTGAACCGGCCGTGCCGCGGGCTCGTTCGAGCGCGCTGCAGGAGCTCACCTCATAAAGCCTCCGTTTTGTTGATTTAGGTCAAACTGGAAAGCAGATCGGCATCCGACTTTATCGTCGGGTGCCAATCGCGGTCCTGCGGCGGCATCACCGAAGAGCGAGTGACGGCACCCCAATCAACGGAGGAGATGCCATGCTTCGTTATCTTCTGGCTGCCCTTGCGGTCCTTGTCCTGCTCACTGTCAGCCTCATTCCCGACAACGCTTTCGCCCGTCGCGGTGGCGGCGGCTTTCATGGTGGCGGGGCGCGGGCAGGCGGCTTTCACGGCGGAGGTTTCCGCGGTGGTGCGGTTCATGCTGGCCGCGTCCATCGCGGGCATCGCGTCGCCGGACGTGCGCGTCCTGCTCATCCGATAGCCGGTCGTCCCGGCCGCTATCCGGTCGCAGGTCGGCCGGGTCGTCCCGTCGCCGGCTATCCCGGATACCGTCCCGGCTACGGCTACCGCTACGGCCGCGCGGCCTATGGTGCCGCCGCGGTCGGCGCCGCAGCAGCGGGCGCTTACGGCGCCTACGGCTACTACAACAACTATTGTTATGACAGCTACGGCAATTGGGTTTGCGGGCAGCAAAACCCGTATGGCTATTGAGTGAATGGCAGATCAGGCCGCTAAGCGGCCTGATCTCCTCAATAGCGCTGCGCGACGAAATTCATCCCCTTCAGGCTGGCCTGGTCGTTGTAGCGTCCCTTGTCGGAGCGTTTCGGCAGCTTGATCTTGTCCTTTTTGATACGCTTGTAAGGGATGGCGCCGAGCAGATGGGCGATGCAGTTGAGCCGTGCCTTTCGCTTGTCATCCGAGCGGACGATGAACCAGGGCGCTTCTTTGGTGCTGGTTTTCTTCAGCATCAGATCGCGCGCCCGCGAATAGTCGTACCACCTCGAATAGGATTCCAGATCCATCGGGCTGAGCTTCCATTGCCTGACAGGGTCGTCGATGCGGGCGTTGAAACGACGCTCCTGCTCCTCCATGCCCACTTCGAGCCAGATCTTGATCAGGAAGATGCCGCCATCGATGACGTACTTCTCCATCTGCGGGCACAGCATGAGGAAGCGCTCGTGCTCGGCGGGGGTACAGAAGCCCATGACATATTCGACGCCGGCGCGATTGTACCAGCTTCGGTCGAAGATCACGATCTCACCGCCGGCCGGGAATCTCTCCATGTAGCGCTGAAAGAAAAGTTGCGTCTTCTCGCGATCCGACGGCGCGGGCAAGGCAACGACACGGAACACGCGCGGGCTGACCTTCTCGGTGATGGCCTTGATCGTTCCGCCCTTGCCTGCGGCGTCCCTGCCCTCGAACAGAATGATCACGCGCAGCTTGTTTTCCCGCACATAGTCCTGGAGGTGACAGAGCTCGACCTGAAGCTTCTCAAGCTCCTTCTCGTAGTTCTTCCGCTTCATCCGCTCCGCAGGTGAGTCCTTGGCCATGCCGATCCTTCCTGTTGCGCGTCAATCGTCCCAGGAAATGGTGACGCCGATATCGCCAGGCACACCGCCAGGGAACTCGATGACCTGGTAGGCAATTCGATAGCCTCGCGGTTTCAGATAATCGGTCCAGAGCTGGAAGATCTCCTTGGGAATGCCGGTTAGCGTATTCTCCCAGCCCTTTTCCATCTGATTGATCGCGCGGCCCTTATCGGTGCAGAGCGAGTTCGGAAAACGATACACCAGAACTTCCGTCAGCCCGTTTCGCACCGCACGCTGGATGATGGTCGAGGCGAGCTTGATCTTCTCCTCCTCGGTCTTGCCGGACGGCTTGCTCAGGCGCTCGATCAGCGCGCGCTTCTCGGCCTCGGCCGCGGCCGCGACGCGGACATATTCCTCCGCTTTCTCCGCCTCCTTGAGGGCGGCTTCCTTTCGAATCTGGGCGGCATTGGGGATGAGATCGTCGAGGGCGGGCATGGCTAGCGCTCCTGATGGCCGTGCGATCAGCACGTCGGGAACGCTAGGTCGGGCCGGCGGCGTTCCCTTGATTCAAATCAAGCAAACGGCAGGACTTCTGAACACACTCTCGCAAGTACACATCCGCGGACCGGGGAGAGACGCTTGAGCGATCAGCTTCATCCGATGGCCCCACACCATCTGCCGTTCTATCTCGCGCCGGGCAGCGGGACCGATACGCTGATGGTGGGGATGGGCATATTTCTGATCGGGACCGTGCTCTGGGTGGGCACGCTCTATTGGAAACTGCACAGCCTGCCCGAGCGGATGGCGCACAAATCGCAAAAGTTGCAGTTCGAGTTTGTTGCGGTGCTCGGCCTGATTTCGCTGTTCACCCACATGCACATCTTCTGGATCGCCGGCCTGCTCCTCGCGCTGATCGATCTTCCCGATTTCGGGACGCCCCTGCGCAGCATTGCCGGGTCGGTCGAGAAGATTGCGGACGCGACGCCGGCCACTGACGCCGAGGCCATGCGGACAGAGGCAGCAATAGCGCCGCCTCCAGCGGAAATGCCGGGGTCTGCCAACGAGAAGGAGCACAGCCATGCTTGAGCTGCTGATCTGCTCCCTCGTCACGATCCTGCCCGATTACCTCTACCGCCGTTACGTCCAGGGCAAGCGCTTCGGCAAGGAGATCACCTTCTTCTCGGTCTGGTACGAGCTGCGCTGGGGCATCACCGGATGTTTGATGCTCACAGTCTCGCTGATCACGATGATCTTCTATTTCCATCCGGCGACGGACTCGGCGACGCTCTATTTCCGCACGGTGCCAATCCTTCCCGAGGGTTCTGGCCGCGTCGCCGAGGTGAAGGTCGGCTTCAGCCAGGCCGTGAAGAAAGGCGACGTGCTGTTCACGCTTGACGCCTCGAAGCAGCAGGCCGCGTTCGAGACCGCCAAGAGCAAGGTCGCGGAGGTCGATGCCGCGATGCAGTCCGCCAAAGCCGACATTGCCAAGGCCGAAGCGCAATCCGAGGAAGCAAAGGCGAACTATCAGCAAGCCAAGGACGAGCTCGACACCAAGTCCGAGCTGCAGCGCCGCAATCCCGGCATCGTTCCGCAACGCGACATCGAAAAGCTCCAGGTCCTGGTCAATCAACGGCAGTCGGGGATCGATGCTGCGGCCGCAGCCAAGGAAGCAGCGGCCTTGCAGCTGTCGACGCTGCTCCCGGCGCAAAAGGCGAGTGCCGAGGCTGCCCTCGCGCAGGCCCAGGTCGATCTCGACAAGACCGTGGTCCGCGCCGGCGTCGATGGGCGCGTCGAGCAGTTCCTGATTCGTCCAGGTGACGTCGTCAATCAATTGATGCGGCCGGCCGGCGTACTCGTTCCGGAAGGTGCCGGGCGGAAGGTTCTCCAGGCCGGCTTCGGACAGATCGAGGCGCAGGTGATGAAGGAAGGCATGGTTGCTGAAGCGACCTGCGTCTCCAAGCCCTGGGTCATCATCCCGATGGTGGTCACCACGGTTCAGGATTACATCGCCGCCGGGCAATTCCAGGCAGGCCAGCAGTTGCTGGAAGCGCAGAATGCCGTCAAGCCCGGCACGATTCTCACTTTCCTGGAGCCGCTTTACAAGAACGGCCTCGACGGGGTAACGCCGGGCAGCGCCTGCATCGTCAACGCCTACACCAGCAATCACGAAGAAATCAACGCCAACGACACTTCGACAGGCCGAGCGATCGCGCTGCATGTCGTCGACGGCGTCGGCCTCGTGCACGCTTTGCTGCTGCGCATCCAGGCTTTGCTGCTGCCAATCAAGACATTGGTGCTGAGCGGACATTGAGTGGGCCTGTGCGGCATCGCCCGTTTCCTTGACATTTGTCAACAATCGGGCCGCTTGCACTCCCATGCTGATCACGTTTCGCACGATGGAGGATGGGATGATCCGCTGCGGCAAGACGTTGATCGTGCTTGCGCTGTTGTTGACCGTGCCGGCAGGCGTGTCGGCTCAAACGACGCAGCCGGCCGCGCCGCCGTCTGGCCAGGCCGCAGCGACCAGCCCCTCCGCGCCCGCTGCCGATCTGTTGAAGCCCGAGCAGCTCGAGGCGCTGGTCGCGCCCATCGCGCTCTATCCTGATGCGCTCCTGGCCAACGTGCTGGCGGCCTCGACCTATCCTCTGGAGGTGGTCCAGGCCGATCGGTGGCTGAAGGAGCGCAAGAACCTGAAGGGTGATGCGCTCCGAAGCGAGGTCGAGAAGCAGGCCTGGGACGACAGCGTCAAGGCGCTCGTGAGCACTGCGGACGTCCTGACCATGATGAGCGACAAGCTCGACTGGACCAAGAATCTGGGAGACGCCTTTCTCGCACAACAAGCCGACGTGATGGACGCGATCCAGCGCTTGCGCACCAAGGCCTATGACAACAAGAAGCTCACCACGACCAAGCAGCAAAAAGTCAGCGTCCAGACTCAGGAAAGCAAGCAGGTGATCGTGATCGAGCAGGCCGATCCGCAAGCGATCTACGTGCCATACTATGATCCCGCGACGGTTTATGGCGCGTGGCCCTATGCGGCGTATCCGCCGTATTATTTCGGTTACCCGTCCTATATCGGTGCCGGTGTCGTTGCCGCAGGCATCGCCTTCGGTACGGCGTGGGCGGTCGCGCGCTGGGGAAATTTCTGGGGCGGCGGCTGCAACTGGGGTAATCGCAACGTCTATGTGAACCACCGTACCACCAACATCAACACCGGCTGGCAGCACAATCCGGCACATCGTCAAGGCGTGCGCTACAACAACACCAACGTCCAGCAGCGCTTCGGCAACAACAATCTGAAGGCCGGCGTATCCGACCGGATGGACTTTCGCGGCCGTGACGGACAGCAGGTGCTGCGTCCCGATCAGGGTAATCGGGCGGGTGACCGCGCCGGCGACCGCGCGGCAGATCGCGCCGGTGATCGTGCTGGCGACCGGGCGGGCACACGCGACAGGTCCGGTGGCGGCGGTCGGGCCGGCGCGGCGGATCGTGCCAAGGGCGGCGATCGGGCAGGCGCCAAGGGCAGCAAGGGTGGCGGCGACCGCGCCAAGGCTGCCAACCGTGCCGGCGGTGGTGCGGGCAATCGTGCTGGCGGCGGCAATCGAGGCGGCGCCATGAATGTCTCCTCCGCCCGCTCTGCATCCGCGGCATCCGCGCGCGGCCGTGCGAGCATGGCCAGCATGCCGCGCGGCGGCGGCGGCGCAAGCTTCGCGGGCCGTGGAGGTGGCGGCGGCATGGCGATGCGCGGGGGCGGCGGCGGATTCGGTGGCGGTCGCGGCGGCGGCGGTGGTGGCCGGCGTTCCGACATCGCGCTGAAGCACGATATCGTTCTGCTTGGCCGTCTCGCGAATGGGCTCGGCTACTACCGCTTCAGCTATCTCGGCAGCGAAAGGGCCTATGTCGGCGTCATGGCGCAGGAGGTGGAACGGGTGATGCCGGAAGCCGTCACCCGCGGCACCGACGGATACTTGCGTGTCCACTACGAGAAGCTCGGTCTGAAATTCCGCACTTACGGCGATTGGCTCGCCGGCGGCGCAAGGATTCCTGCGGAGGTGACGCCATGATCGGGGTCAAGTGGATTTTCCGTGCGGTCGTGCCCGGCCTCGCGGCGCTGGCGCTGATGAGCACTTCGCTGCAGGCCCAGCAGTCGTTTTCCTCGCCGGAGGAGGCGGCCGCGGCGCTGGCCGCCGCCGTCAAGAGCGGCCCGCGTGACATTCTCAAGGTGCTTGGCAGCAACGCCGAGGACATCGTCTCCTCCGGCGATGAGGTGGCTGACGCCGACATCCGGGCGCGCTTCACCTCGATGTATGACGCCCGGCATGCGATCAAGGCCGAGGGCAGCAAGAGCGCCACGCTGGTGCTCGGGCCCGACGATTTCCCGTTCCCGATCCCGCTGGTCAATACCAAGACCGGCTGGGAATTCGATACGGATGAAGGTCGGATCGAGGTGCTCCGTCGCCGCATCGGACGCAACGAGCTCGATGCCATCCAGACCATGCTGGCTTATGTCGACGCCCAGAACGAATATGCCGACAAGGACCGCGGCGAAGGCACCGGCGTCTACGCCCAGCGCATCGTGTCATCGCCCGGCAAGAAGGACGGCCTGTTCTGGCGCGACGACAGCGACCCGAGCCCGCTCGGCGCGCTCGCGGCGCAAGCCTCGAGCGAAGGCTACAAGGCCGGCGAAGGGATGACCCCCTACCATGGCTACTACTTCCGCATTCTGAAAGGGCAGGGGCCGGACGCCCCGGGAGGTGCCATGAATTACGTCATCAAGGGCAAGATGATCGGTGGCTTCGGACTGATCGCCTGGCCAGCCGAATACGGCAATTCCGGCGTCATGACCTTCCTCGTCAATCACGCCGGCGTTGTCTATCAGAAGGATCTGGGCAGCCGGACCGAGTTCGTGGCCCCCCGCATAACCTTGTTCGATCCCGATCAGACCTGGAAGAAAGTCGATGCCGCGAAGCCGTGAGAGCGGGACCACCCGATTGCGTGCCAGCATCATTCGCTTTGCGCTGCTGCTCCTGTTGGCTTTGGTCATTCCGGCAGCCCCCTCGTTCGCGCAAGCCGCCGGTCAGGTTCACCTCAAGATCGTGAAGGCGGGCCTGCTCGTCGGCGGCGGCGCGGGCAACGGTGTACTCACGTATCGAGGCCGCAACTATCCTTTCCGCGTCACGGGAATGAGCTTTGGCATCACCGCCGGCGCAAGCATCGGCCGACTCGCGGGATGGGCGTCCGGTATTCGCGAGGTCAGCGACTTCGCCGGTGAGTACAGTGCCGTCGGCGGTGGCGCCGCCCTGGTCGGCGGCATCACAGGCGCGCATCTGCGTAACGAGAAGGGAGTGACGATGGTGCTCCAGGGGCCGAAGGCCGGCCTGGAGTTCGCGGCCAACCTCAGCGGCATCATCATAGCGATGAAGTGAGGGTCCCGGGCGTCGTCAGGACGGCAGCTGAAATGAAAACTCTGGTCGAACTGTTCCGAGACAATCCACTGTTCTGGATGCTGATCTTCGTTCCCATGGTGCTGATCGCGGAGGCGGTCGCACCTTCGGCGCATACGTTATTGTTCGTATTGGCAGTGTTGGCCATCGTGCCGCTCGCGGCGCTGCTCAGCCATGCCACCGAGTCCGTCGCCGAGAAGACGGGAGATGCGATCGGCGGATTACTCAATGCCACCCTGGGCAACCTCACCGAGCTGATCATCGCGGTCACCGCGCTTCGCGCCGGCCAATACATGCTGGTCAAGGCGTCGATCGCGGGCGCCATCGTCACCAACTCCCTGTTCATGCTGGGCGCCTCCTTCCTTCTCGGTGGATTGCGCTATCACGTCCAGGACTACAATCGCGCCGGCGGCAGGCTGCATGCCGGCTTGCTGCTGATGGCGACGATTGCGCTCCTGGCGCCGTCGGCAGTCGCCGACCTTGACCTCTCGCGCGGTGAGGCGATGGCGGCCAAGCTCAGTCTCGGTCTTGCGCTGCTGCTGATCGCTGCTTATGGGCTGAGCCTGCTGTTCTCTCTGAAGACGCACAAGGAGCTGTTTGCGAGTGAAGATCACGGCGAGAAGGGGCAGGCGCCGTGGCCGATCGGGCTTGCAGTTGGCACGCTCGTCGTGGTCACGGTTTTCGTGGCGCTGGTCAGCGAGATCTTCGTCGAATCGGTGCAGCAGGCCGCGGACGCGTTCGGGATGAGCCCGGCCTTCGTCGGCTTCATCATTGTTGCGCTGGTGGGGGCCGCGGCGGAAATGGCCGTCGCCTTTTCGGCCGCACGCAAGAACCGGCTCGATATGAGCGTTGGCATCGCACTCGGCAGTGCTTCGCAGATCGCCCTGTTCGTTTCTCCGGTGCTGGTCCTGCTCAGCTATGCGGTCGGCCCCAAGCCGATGGATCTGCAGTTCTGGCCTGGTGCCGTCACCATGGTGATGATTTCGGCGGTGGTCGCCTCCTTCGTCACCAACAGCGGCCGCTCCGCGTGGTTCATTGGCGCGCTCCTGATTTGCATCTATGCGATCTTTGCCATGACGCTGTATGTGATCCCGCCGGGAGCCCACGGCCCGGTTTAGCTCGGCCGTGGCCCATGCTCCGCCGCGCTATTTTGCCGCATCTCGGGCCGATTGCAGCTTCGCTGACGAGTCGGTGGCGGGCTCCGCAGGCGCCTCCAGCTCCTTGAGCGCATCGGCGGCGGTGATGATCGCGTCCCGAATCTTCAGAACATAATCGGCATCGATTCGCGACGCGAGCCAGCCACCTACGTTTTGTGCTTGCGAATGTGCTTAGCGCGTGCATGCTTCGGCTGCAAAACAGCAACAGCGCGAGTTGAGTTGACGTGGTCATGCACCGGCGTCCGTCGCAGACTGTCGAAAATGAAGTAAAACTTTCGGCTCATGTGATCGACCTCGATGGGTCAGCGAGGTCGATCATGCCAGTGGATCGGTGCGGAAAACCGTCTCACGCGCAATCTCGGCGCTTCGGGCCAACAAACGGCTTCGGTTCGAGGGGACGATGCAGCGCCGTGTCGCGCTGCTCGACCGTCGGGCACTTCTCGAACTCGACACCTGACGATCGCCCGCGCTGGACACGTCCTCTCCGAACAGTCCGGCCGCAGCGTTCGATCAGCGCTCGGAGTTGTGGATGTTGCCGTCACCGCGATCGTGCGAGGGGTGGCGTGGCCGGCGAGATGGTCGGGCACCAAAGGCCCAAAGTGGTATTGACTGATGAGGGACGGAGATGGACGTTGTAAGCTGCGGCCTTGGTTGCGCGTGAACCCGGGCCCAAAGAGGCAGACGCCATGCCAGGGGAGCCGGACAGAGATTTCCCGGTAGCGATTGCGAACATTCCGGCATCGCGCGAGCAGCGCCGATTGGCCATCGCTGCGATCGCTGTTCTGGGCTTCATAGCAGTGGCAGTCGCGCCATTCGCGGGAACGCCGCTGCCACGTATCGATCTTTTCATTCCCGTTCTCCAGACGGTCCTTGCGATTGCTGATCTGATGACGGCAGTTCTCCTGTTCGCGCAGTATGCGATCCTGCATCAACGAGATCTCCTTGCGATCGCGAGCGCATATCTCTGCAGTGCGCTTTTTGCGTTCCTGCAGACGCTGACATTTCCCGGCGGATATGCGCCTTCCGGCCTCTTCGGAGACGGGTCAAATACCCCGGCTTGGTTTTTTGTTCTCTGGCACCTGACATTTCCGCTCGGAATATTGATTTATGCGCTCTCGAAAGACCGCAACGGATCGTCGGCTCGTTCCGATCGGTCGATCTGGGGTGCAATCGGGCTCACCATCTTCGTCGTGCTTGTTGTCGTGACCGTCCTATCGTTGCTTGTGACGATGGGGGTGACAAGCCTCCCAGCCTTTTACGAGGGAAGCGTCACCCGGCAGACCAATCTGGGGAACCAAGCCAATGTTGGGCTGCTGCTCTGGTACGGCATCGTTACCAGCGTGCTTCTGGCGCGCAGCCGCACAATTCTCGACGTTTGGCTTGTGGTGATCCTGATCGCGTGGATGCCGAACTTCCTGGTCGCGGCTCTCGCCAGTTCGGTCAGATTCTCGCTCGGCTGGTACGCTGCCCGTGGCTTCGCCCTCGTGGCGAGCTTCATGCTTCTGACGGTACTGCTCACGGAAATGACGGTCCTGTATTCCCGACTTGCAAATGCGTTCTCATTGCTGCGTCGCGAACGCGCCAATCAATTGATGAGCGTGGATGCAGCTACAGCCGCCATCGCTCATGAGGTTCACTCTCCATTGAGCGCAATCACGATGAATGCGAGCACAGCCGTCTTGCTTCTTCAGTCAGATCCGCCCGCGCTCGAGCAGGTCGGCGAGATCTTTCATGACATAGAAGCCGATGGCCTGCGGGTGAGCCAGATCATCTCCAGCATCCGATCGCTGTTCAAGGCGGCTGACAACCGCATCCCGGTTACGTTGGGAGATATTGCGCAGAAAGCTCTCCTTCTTTCGAACCCGGACATTCTCGTCAGCCAGGTATCTGTATTGACCGACTTTCAAGATGGTCAGAACCAGGTATGCGTCGACCAGGTGCAATTGCAGCAAGTCGTGTTGAACCTCGTCAGAAATGCGATTGATGCGATGAGCGAAGCTCCGCCTGGCGCTCGCAAATTGAAACTGGCAACGAAACAGGGACATGGATCGACCATGTCATTGCTCGTTGAGGATACCGGTCCTGGCGTTCAGGCCAACAATGAACAGCGGATCTTCGACGCATTCTTCACGACGAAGAGTTCGGGCCTTGGATTGGGCTTGGCCATAAGCCGCACAATCGTGGAGAGCCACGGCGGGAGGTTGCGCTTGGTTAGATCTGGTCCGTCGGGGGCAACCTTTGAAGTTTCGCTCAACGTGGTCGCGCCCAAGCCGTAGGTCATAGGGGCAGCTTATTGCACAAAGCAGATCATGCCGCGTCCGCGCACCGAGCCTGATGGGTTCGCTTCGCGCGACGATCAGTGCGTCACTTCCACGCAATTTCCAACTCGTCAGAGTTCCATTCGCCATCGCGGTCGCCCGAGTCCGAGGCTTAGGTCCTTGCTCGTTTGATCAGGGCCACCCCCAACCAGCGTTCCGCACGAGCATCGCTGTCAGCTCTGTCGTGCCGGTATCCCTGAGGCATCATGCAGGCCGCTGTAGAATTCCTGGTGCAGTGCGGGCATAGGAACCCTCCCCATCGTCAACGCTTGAATCTCCGGGCCAGCCTCGCCGCCGATCGCTGGCCTGCGTGGCCCCGCCTCCAAGCCCCCAAACCCCAGGGTGGGGCCGCGCGTCGGGAGAGGAGATGCAATTGTCCGAGCCGAGCGAGCAGGAGATCAGAGAGCGTGCGCACCAGCTGTGGGAGCGCGCCGGCAAGCCCGAAGGCCGCGGGGACGAGTTCTGGCATGCGGCCGAGCAGGAGCTGCGCAACGAGAACAGGTCGGACACAATGCGGACGCCGGACACGCTATGAAAAAGCCATGCCCGTTCTGTCGCGGTCTGGGCTGGGTTTGCGAAAACCATCCGTTGCGGGCCTGGACCGAAGAGCCGAGCGGATGCCAATGCGGTGAAGGCATGCCGTGCACCTGCAACACGGCCGAGGATCC
>Ga0209758_1002264_pt1 | contig 19951 bp, 17 predicted proteins | sample AraplaMF_Col_mMF_FD_184258 | JGI IMG/M metagenome (GOLD analysis project Ga0209758, IMG submission 184258) | Arabidopsis root microbial communities from the University of North Carolina, USA - plate scrape MF_Col_mMF (SPAdes) (version 2) | ecosystem: Host-associated > Plants > Roots > Endosphere...
TTCGCCGTCGCGGCGGCACCCTGTCGCCGGCGGCGGAGCGTTTTCTCAAGATGCTGATTGGTGTGTGGGGAAATGATTGAAAGACGCTGAGAAATCGGCAGCCGCAAAACCGGAAGTCTCAGTTCCGCCGACTTCGCGCTAACAAGTCCCGCACGGGAACGATTCCTTTCCGTTCAACAAGGGTTTGAGAATGATCAAGACAATGACGATTGCGGCCACCACACTGCTGTTGACGGCTCATTATGCCGGCGCCTCCAGTGATGCCGCGTGGAATGCGCTGTTTGCCAAGGTGAACGGCACGTGCATCGGTCAGTCGGGCATGGATACGCCCGAAGCGACGGCTCCCATCGTGTTCGATGACGCCACGGGCAAGGTCGCGGTGCTGTTACGCGGCTCGATGGGCAAGGGCAAGAGCCGGGTCAAGAACGTCAACCTGATCTGCCTTTACGACAAGAAGACCGGCAAGGCTTCGATCGAGGAATATCGCTGGCTCGGGCGGTGATCGGACGGCAAAGCTGCGAAAACTCGCGGCCTATGCCGGCTGCCGGGATTATACTACGCGCCAAGGCCTGCCAGGCTTTTCAGAGGGCCGATGCCGACCGGTTGGCGCATTTGCTGCGGCACACCGAGCGGGACCGGCGGTTAAAAACGGCCTCTTACGCAGCCAGCCGAATCGCGATCGCACCCGCCAGCAGGACGAGAAGGACGCCGGCCGCGAAAGGCTCGCCAGAAACTGCCGATAGGTCTTCCGGATTCGGCTTGGGCCGGCGATGATTTCGCGTTCACGCGCCAGGTAAGTTACACCGCTGCGGCCGAACATGGGTTTCTTCCTTGAGGTCATCGACAGGATTGCAGGAGGGAGTCTGTCGAAAAGCCCATAGGAAATCGATATTGCTGCGGGGCAGGGAACATAAGAACTGCATTAACGTCGAGGCGCCTTACAGGCGCGGCGCCGCTTGTGGCACGCATGGAAGAGCGCACGGAAGCAGGCCAGCCTTTCCAGAAATAACCGTGCTGCCGGCTATTGGAATCGGCAGCACGATGGCTCTCTTTCTCAGGGTTTGCGCGTGAAAACGCCGAGATTGTACAGCTGGACGCGTCTGTTGTTGGCGGCTTCCGATTTCGAGCCCTCGATCGGGAAATATTCGCCGACCCCGACCGCATAAAGGCGACTCGGATCGACGGCGAAGGTGGTCGAAAGGATCTCCTTGATGGCGTCGGCCCGCTGCTGGCTGAGGTCGAGATTGTGCTGGTCGGTGCCGGTCGAACTCGTATGACCGACAACGAGGAACTTGTAGGCCCAGAGGTTCGGGTGATGCAGCGCATCGGCGATCATGCCGAGCGTGCGGTAGGATTCGGGCTCGATGGCAACGGAATCGTTCGCGAAGTCGATCTCGACCACCATCTGCGGCAGGCGCGCGACCTTGCTCCAGTTTGGCAGGCCGGACATCTGTTTTCCTGACCCGTTCATGGCCTCCTGCCTGAGCAGTTCGACGTCGACGATGGGCGCTGCCCCCTGAAGCTTTCCGAGGCCGTTGATGATGCGCTGTTCGGACACCTGCTGCGCAAGCGCAAGTGCGGGCAAGAGGAGGGCGGCAGTGAAGCCGGCGAGGGCAATTTTTCTGGATATCATGACCTTACCTCCAGCCTGCATCTGATATCGTCTGATTGCACTGGGCACTGATCGTTTTCTGCTTTTTGGCCAGGCATGCGAGAATGTAGCCGTCGCCGACGACGCCATTGCAGCGCCGCGCCATGTCGGTGGCGCAGACCTTGCTATAGGTCGTCTGCGCCTGCTCCCGCTTCTGGATCGATGCTGCGACACTCGCGAGCGTGGATGTGCAGGTTGGCGAGACCTTGCCCGCATTCTGTGCGAGGCAATCGGCGATCCTGTTATTGCCGAGGTTCAGCCCCTTGCAGAGCTTCTTGATATCGGCACCGCAATCCTTCGCGAGCACGGTGATCGCATCGGCATAGCTGATCGTGTCTGCCTTCGCAGCACCCGCCCAGGCGATGACGACGATCGCCGCCGCGCCAGTCAGTCTCCATACTCCACGCATGCATAGCCCTCCTGCTGCGGCCGCCGGAATGGCGCCCCCTCGGGACTATTGAATGCAGATCGGGAGAGTTCGGATAAGTACGTTACCGTAAACTCGCTGTAAATCGGCGGGTGAGGGCAGTTACGTGCTCGCCCGCCGATAGAGTGCCAAGGAGCCGGCGAGCGTCAGCAAGGCGCCGCCGCAGATCCGGTCGAGCCAGAGCGCACCCGACTTCCGCAACAGCCGAACGGCCTGCGAGCCGAGCAACGCGTAGCCGAACATGACCATGAAATCGATGGCGGCGAAGACGAGGGCGAGCATGGCATATTGCTCAACCTGCGGACCCGAGGGATCGATGAATTGCGGCAGGAAGGCCGAGAAGAACAGGTAGCCCTTGGGGTTGGTGACGGCGACGAGAAAGCTCTTCAGGAATATCGTCACCGCGGAAGCGGATGCGTTTCCGCTTTCAGAGCGCAGCGAGACATCCAGCGTTCCCTTCGAACGCAGCAGCATGACACCCAGGAAGGCGAGGTAGCAGACGCCGACCCATTTGACGACGGTGAACCAGAATTCCGAGGCGGCGAGCAGAGCACCAAGACCCAATGCGACTGCGCCGATCAGCACGAAGTCGGACATGACAGCGCCGATCATGCCCGATATCGCCCGGCGCACGCCGAATTTCGAGCCGTTCGCCAGCGCGAGAAGCACGGTCGGGCCGGGTGTGGCGATGCCGATGAGTGCCACAAGCGCAAATGCAAGAACCGTCATTTCAGTCATATCGTCCTCCTGCATGTCAGGAATCGAGTTATGGCATTCACCTGACATTTGCGGAAGGGCCTTCAAGGAAAGCCAATATCCTGCACCGGATCAAAGAGTTCTGTATCCGGCCATTTACGGCGCCGTTTACTGTAACGTACTTCCGGATATACGCCCCTTATGTTTCGCTCGGGTCGCTCAGCACGTCCCCAGTACCTTGGCCATCTTGGTCTCGCCAAAGATGCGCCGGCGTAAACCGAGGTCCTGCCGGGTTCTTCATTTCGTGCCGAGGGGAAACGCACATGACAATCCAGTTTGGGATCAGACGCCTGTTGCGAACGCCTATATCGTTCGTCTTTCTGTCAATTGCTTCGATAGCCATTCCGGCCGCACCCGAGGCCAAGGCTGCTGCCGCTTCCCTGACGGAAGAGGAAGCGCGTGAGATCGGCATCGAAGCCTATGTCTATTTTTATCCGCTGATAACGATGGACATCACGCGCAAGCAGCTGACCAACATGGAACCGAAGGAGGGGTCGATCGGCGGTCCGACCAACCGGTTCGCCAATATCCGCGAATTTCCACCGGCGGATATGAAGACGGTGGTCCGACCGAATTTCGACACGCTCTATTCGAGCGGCTGGCTCGATCTGACGAAGGAACCGGTGGTGGTTACCGCGCCAGATACCGGAGGCCGCTATTACCTCCTGCCGATGCTGGACATGTGGACGGATGTGTTTGCCGCGCCGGGCTGGCGAACGACCGGAACGTCAGCCGGAAATTTCCTGATCGCGCCGCCCGGCTGGAGGCCCGATCTTCGCGACAGGTTCGACGAACTCAAGCTGCCTGATGGGACCGAACGGATCGATGCTCCGACACCCTATGTCTGGATCATCGGCCGCACCAAGACCGATGGCCCTGACGACTACGATGCGGTTCACAAGGTCCAGGACGGCTACAAGATCACCCCGCTGTCGCAGTGGGGCAAAGACGCCAAGCCGGCCGAGGTCAAGATAGACCCTTCCGTCGACATGAAGACGCCGCCGAAGACGCAGGTCGATACGGCGTCGGCGGAAGACTATTTCGCTTACTCTGCCGAACTCCTGAAACTTCATCCGCCGCACAGTACCGATCAGCCGATCATTGCCCGCATGAAGCGGATCGGCATCGAGCCCGGCAAGAGCTTCGATCTTTCCAAGGCCGATCCTGTCGTCCAGAAAGCGTTGAAGACGGCGCCGCAAGATGCGCAGGCGCTCATGGGCTGGAAGCTGAAGACACTGGCACGCGTGGCCAATGGCTGGTCGATGAACACCGACACGATGGGCGTCTACGGCGATTACTACCTGAAACGGGCGATCGTGGCGCAACAGGGGCTTGGCGCCAATCTGCCTGAAGACGCCATCTATCCGCTGAATCTTGCGGATGAAACCGGCAACCCGCTGGATGGACAAAGCAATTACACGCTCCATTTCGAAAAGGAGAACATTCCGCCGGTCAACGCTTTCTGGTCGGTCACACTCTATGACAGTGACGGCTTCCAGGTCGCCAATCCGCTCAATCGTTTCGCCGTCAGCAGCTGGATGCCGTTCCAGTTCAACGCCGACGGCTCGCTCGACCTCTATTTCCAGACCGAAAGCCCCGGCAAGGACAAGGAATGGAACTGGCTGCCGGCGCCGAACGGCCCGTACAATCTGACGATGAGGCTCTATGCGCCGAAGGGCAGCGCGCTGGTCGGCAAGTGGAATCCGCCGCCGGTGACACGTGCGGCTCCAGCGGCTCCGCTCGCTGCTCAGTGACAAGGCCAAGTGCATCCTAGGCTTTGCGGGCGCGCGATGACCCAAGCGCGTCCCGCTAAGCCTTTCTTTTCCAGCGATAGTTCGTCCCGCATCGAAGCATTTTGTGGCCGCAGCCGTTAAACAGGCGGTCGGTTCTGCGCATCGGGGAACGCGACTGCGATGGAAAAGACGGCGACGATGACAACGGAACTGGCGCTGCTTCTGGTGCTCTCGACGCTCTGGGGAGCTTCCTACACGTTCATCAAGATCGGCGTCGAAACCATTCCGCCGGTCACGCTGGTGGCAGCACGGACATTCATCGCCGGCGCGCTGCTTGTCGCCATCATCCGCTGGCGCGGCCTCAAGCTGCCCCGCGAGCGAAAGACATGGGCCTACTTCCTGCTTCAGGCTTGCCTCAACAGCGTCCTACCCTTCACACTGATTGCCTGGGCCGAGCGGACGACCGACGCCGGCCTTGCGGCCATCCTGAATTCCACGACACCGATCTTTGCCTTTCTGATCACGGCACTGATCACCCGGCATGAGGTCCTGACAGGCCGCAAGCTGTTCGGGGTGTCCTCGGGATTGATCGGAACCGCCCTGATCATTGGCGTTGGTGCGTTCGGCAGCATCGGACAGGCGCTGTCGGCGCAGCTTGCGATCGTGGCCGCCACGATCTGTTATGCGGGTGCCGCGGTCTTCGGCCGGAATTTCAGGGGGCTCGACCCGATGCTGCCGGCCGCAGGCTCACTGATCTCAGGGGCGGTGATCCTCATCCCGGTCAGTGTCGTCGTCGATCATCCCTAGACGTTGGAGCCGAGCCTCCATTCGTTGCAGGCGCTCCTTGCGCTCTCCGTCTTCTCGACGGCACTCGCTTTCGTGATCTATTTCCGTCTCGTGCAGACGCTCGGTTCGGTGGGTGCCACGGCCCAGGCCTATCTGAGAGTCCCGATCGGCGTTGCGATCGGTGTCGTCTTCCTCGGCGAAACGCTGTCATCCACGGCAGGCCTTGGTCTTGCCTGCGTCATGGCCGGTGTCATCGCAATGACGTTGCCCGCACGAACGCGGGTCCGTCAGGCTGTCTGATCCGTGCCGCTAAGACCATAAGATCTACAATGGTCTATTCGACTGACATCGAAAATCACCTGTTGTCATCGTGCCTTCATTAATGATGAGGATATGGGTCGGCAGGGGGTGCGCTTGGCCAGCTCGCAGCCATCGTGCTGGGTGCCGTTTCAGGGCTCGTCCTTTGCCGCAGGGCCGCAGTCGAGCAACGGACAAGTTTTTGGTTCGGGAATATCGAGATCTGCAGGCGTCACCTGCCTGCTCTGGTCGTCTGGAAGGCGCCGCCATGGATCGTCGTGCTCTGATGGCAGCAAGTGCAATCTTGCTGCAGCTTTCCGCCTGAACCGTATCGGGCCAGTCAATCCTTTGGCGACAAAGCGGCTTCTATCGCCGCCCATGCCATCAGGCCAAGCCTTGCATCCGCCGCATCGTTACCGCCATGGGCGTGAAGGCTGGAGCGGCGCGTCGTCTCGCCTGGAAGCAACACCCGATGGCCCGCCTCGGGGTCAACGACCAGTGACACCGGCCTGCCGCTTTTTTCGCGTCGGCTGGCAAGCTCTCGCGCAAACCTCTCCGATGGCCAGAGTGCATCGTCTCCGCCAGCCACGAGGACGAGATCTGCGGTAGCCTTCTCGACGGGAATGTGCGCTCGCCGCAAGGTTTGCTCGTCCGTATCCAGGCAGCTTTCGAAGAAGGAGCGATAGGACACCAACCCATCGCGATAGTCCCGTTGCCAGGCGGGATCGGCGGGGACGAATTCCAGTGGCTCTCCCTTCCAGGACCAGGATGAACGTTCGGGCCATTCTCTGCCGTCCTTGCCTGGACCGATATTGCCCCAGACAACCGAGCTTGGGCTGATCGCTATAACAGAGCTCACGCGCGGGTCCAGGGTGGCGACAAGCAAGGCCGCCTCTGCGCCTTTCGAGGTTCCGACGAAGACGATCCGCCGGCATCCCCGCGAGATCAGATAGTCCGTGGCGTCGCGGAAGGTTTCCAGCGGGATCTCGCAGATGCCGGACGATTGCCCCGTTGCGCCGAACCATTGCAGCGCCAATGCTTTAGCGCTTGCCTCGGCAAAGAGTTTGGCACGATCGATATCGACCCTGCCGCTGGAGCCGCTGAGCACGATGACACCGGTCTCGTTCGCATCGGACCGGGAGACGAATGCGCCGTTTACCCGGCCTTCAAGCCGTTCGATTTTGCAGCTGTCCATCGCGCCTGTTACTATGCTGACATGTTGCTGAATTAACGGGTGGTTCTCGACTGTCACCGAGGACGGAGCCTACCATGGTCGAGAAACCGTAGGAACAGGCCGGCGCCGCTCGCGAGGGAAAACTGAGTTTCATCGTCAGGACGAAATTGGTCTGGGGCTCGATCAGGTTGCGATCTGCTTTTGCCCAAAATCGCAATCCAGCCAGTCTACGCCACTGCCATGATGACGTGGGCCTGAATTTTGGCGGCAACCTCACTGTCGCCATGCCGGTCGGCAATCGCGGATGCGGCACGGTCGGTCGCAACTCCCAGTTTTCCCGGAGCTCTGGCTTCGATTTCGCTCCGGAGGACAGTCCCCTGGCAATAGGCGAGGGCAGGAATCTGGGGCGAGGATGCGCGGCTTTCTTCTGCTTTCGTTTCGATCACCACATAGGAGAAGCCCGCCTCTTCCAGCTCGGCGCGGATCAGCGCCTTGTCATGATAGCCATGCGGCGTGCGGGCCAGGAAGCGTGGCGGGTCGTCCGGAAACATCGTCGCAAGGGCATTCGTCACATCGTCGGCAAAAACATTCTCCTCGATGCGGTCCCATACGTTGAACAGGAAATGTCCGCCGGGTCTCAGGACACGCTTTGCTTCGCGGTAGCCGGATATGCGGTTCGGGAAGAACATCGCGCCGAACTGACAGCAGACGAGATCGAAGGCGGCATTTTCAAACGGCAGCGCCAGAGCATCCGCCTGGCGCCATTCCAGGCGATCATCGAGGCCCTGTTGCGAAGCGGCGTAGTCAAGCATCGGCTGGTTGAGATCGGTGACGACATAGCGTGCGCCCGACGACAGTTTCGGCGCCAGTGCGCGGGTCACGACCCCGGTGCCAGCCGCGGTTTCCAGAACGGCGCCGGGCGACAGGGATGCCGCCCTCTGCGCAAGATCCGCGGCGAAGGGCTCGAAAATCAGCGGCACCATATAGTGGTTGTAGTTTTCCGGGATCGAGCCGACGAACAACTTGTCCTTTTCTAGCATTATCATCACCTTCCGCCGCCCAATAGGGCTTCAAACACATCGGTTTCACCGCCGCTCACAGCCGCAGACTGTCATCCAGCCAGACCCGGAAGCCGCCACGGAAGGCGTTGTCGTTGCTGCCGCGTCGGCATTTGGGCGGCAGGTCCTTCAACTTTTCGATATTGCCGCCGCCGATGACGATATAATCGGGCAGCAGGGCGGCACTCAGGCGATCGGCGACGTCGAAGACCGATTTTCGCCATCTGCCCTTGCCGCGGCCTTCCAGGCCGCGTTCGCCGACATAATCCTCGAAGGTCGCCTTCCGGTAGGGCATATGCGCCAGTTCGAGCGGCATGCAGACATTCTCGGCGATCATGGCCGAGCCGAGGCCGGTGCCGAGACCGAGGAAGAGCATGCGGCCGGCCTCGTAGCTGCCGATCGCCTGCATCAGCGCGTCGTTGACCATGCGTACAGGTTTGCCGAGGGCTGTCTCGAAATCGAAACCCTTCCATCCCGGCCCGAGGTTGAACGGATCGGCCGCCGGGCGATGAGCGGTGACAGGGCCGGGATAACCCATGGCGACGAGGTCATAGTGCCAGTCGGCAGTGAGATCGCCGAGTGCGTCCACCATCCTGGCCGCCGTCATCCTGGACCCTGAAACGACCGAGCGTCGCTCACTGCCGCTGCTGAGTTCCGCTTTTACATGCGAACCGCCGATATCGACGGCAAGCACGATGCGGCTGGCAGATTCCATCGCCTTCGGCTTGCTGCGCTCGCTTGTCTGTTTTGCTTCAGATGCTTCCGTCATGTCAGCCATGCCTGACGCTCCTCCCGGGCAATGCCCACTTTAGCCCCCGCGCGATCCTATCCGGCACAAGATCGGCAGCAACTGTCAAGGCCGGTATATTGCGGATCACTTAATTTCGTCTCAGGATGTCGCGCTCGATGAGGAGCACAGCCTGAACGGAGGATCTGCACTTGGCCTTTCCGACATTGCCACCCGGTTCCGTCGTGCCGCCTGGTGCGCCGGGCATCGAACCACGCTGGACCTCGAGCGACAAGAGCGCGGTCGGCACATCAGTCAGTTCGGCGAGCTGTGTCTGGTTCACGGCAAGCCATGGCATCCTCAACGAGATCTACGCGCCACGGCTCGATATGGCCTGCGTGCGCGATTTCGGCTTCATCGTCACGGCGGAGAACTATTTCTCCGAGGAGAAGCGCGATGCCGATCACAGTGTGCAGGCGATCGAGGACGGCGTTCCGGCCTTCCGCCTCGTCAATACCGCCCGCGACGGCCGCTATCGCATCACCAAGACCATCTTTTCGGACCCGGAGCGTGAGGTCGTGCTGCAGGACATCCGCTTCGAGGCATTGACGGGCAATCTCTCCGACTATCGGCTGCATGCGCTGGTCGCCCCGCATCTCGTCAATGGCGGCGGCGATAACACCGGCTGGTATGCCGATTTCAAGCGCAGGCCGATGCTGTTTGCCGAAGGCTCCGGGCGCTCGCTGGCGATTGCTGCGTCAGTGCCCTGGCTTGCCCGCTCGGTGGGCTATGTCGGCTTTTCCGACGGCTGGCAGACATTGTCGCGCGGCGAGGGGCTGAAGCAGGAATATTGCCGTGCCACCTCGGGCAATGTCGCGCTGTCGGGCACGCTCGACATCCAGGCAGGCGAGGGCCAAGCTGACGAGAGCCAAGCTCACCAGGGAAGAGCGCTGATCGCCATCGGCTTCGGCACGCAGCCGGAGGAGGCAGCCTTGCGCACCCTTCTCAGCCTGGAGCAGGGCGCCGAACCGGCGCTGAAGCACTATCGCAGCGGCTGGCGGGAGTGGCAGGCCGGGCTGCTGGCGTTGGACGAGCCGCATGATCCTGATAAGTTGAACCGCTACCGCGTCAGTACCGGCGTGCTCGCCACCCATCGCGACGATGCCTCGGGCGCCATCATCGCCAGCCTGTCCATCCCCTGGGGTTTCAGCAAGAGCGATGACGACCTTGGCGGCTATCACCTGGTCTGGACGCGCGACCTGGTGGAGACGGCGGGCGGCCTGCTTGCCGCAGGCGCTACCGCTGACGCGCGCTCCGTGCTCGACTATCTCGCTGTCATCCAGGAGGCGGACGGCCATTGGGTGCAGAATGCCTGGCTTGACGGAAGGCCCTACTGGTACGGCATCCAGATGGACGAGACGGCCTTTCCGATCCTGCTCTACGACATGCTGCTGCGAGCGGGCGCGGTCGGTGCCGCGGAAGCCGGCCGCTATCTGCCCATGATCGAGGCGGCGGCGGGCTACATCGTCAGAAACGGTCCCGCCACTGAGGAGGATCGCTGGGAGGAGGATGCCGGCTACTCGCCGTTCACGCTCGCCGTCGAGATCGCCGGGCTGCTTGCGGCGGCCGATGCGGTGGAAGCGGCCGGGCGGCTGGATGCCGCTCGCTATCTGCGCGAGGTGGCCGATGGCTGGAACGAACGCATCGAGGAATGGACCTACGCCAGCGATACGGAACTGTCGCGCAGCCTCGGCATCGAAGGCTATTACGTGCGCATCGCCTCGGCCACGGATGGTAGCCTGTCACTGAGGCGTGACTTCATTCCGATCCGCAATCGCGACGATGGCGGGGAGGTGCTGGAAGCGGACCTGCTGATCAGCCCGGATGCGCTGGCGCTGGTGCGCTTTGGCCTGAGGGCCGCCGACGATCCGCGCATCATCGGTACGGTGGCGGCGATCGATGCGCAATTGCGCCGCGACCTTCCGGCCGGTCCCTACTGGTATCGCTACAATGACGACGGCTACGGCGAGCGCATCGGCGGCGCGCCCTTTGCCGGGAGCGGGGTCGGCAGGCTCTGGCCGCTGCTGACAGGCGAGCGCGCCCATTACGAACTCGCCGCCGGACGAGCGGACGAAGCGCAGCGGATGCTTGCTGCGCTGGAAGCTTCGGCAAGTGAAGGCGGGCTCTTGCCCGAGCAGATCTGGGACAGCGAGGACGTGCCGGAACGCGAGCTTTTCCTCGGCCGTCCGTCGGGCAGCGCCATGCCGCTCGTCTGGGCGCATGCCGAACATATCAAGCTGCTGCGGTCGCTGCGCGATGGCGTGATCTTCGACAGGCCGCCGCAGACCTTTGCCCGCTATGTCGCAGCCAAGCCGGCGCCAGCGCCGTTTTCCTGGCGGCTGACGGCCCGGCGCGACCAGATGCCAGCGGGCCGGCGGCTCCGCATCGAACTGCCGTCACCCGCGCAGGTGCGCTGGTCCACCGACGGCTGGGCAGGCGCCACCGACAGCCCGTGCCGCGACACCGGCTTCGGCATGCATGTCTTCGACCTGCCGACGCAGACGCTCGGCTCCGGAATGATCGACTTCACGATCTTCTGGACGGATGTACAGCGCTGGGAGGGCACGGATTTCCGGATCGAGGTGGTTTGAGGGCAGGCCCTCCTGGGCTCGGGGCGCTCAAAAGCGTGTCGCAATCTCCAAGATTCGCTCGTCATGCTTCAAGTTTTTGTTTTGCGCATGTCGTTTTCGCAAAACCGCGGCGCACTTTTGTTCGACATGCTTTAACTCATAAAGAAAAGCGGCCGTTTCCGGCCGCCAGACTGATGTATTTCGTTTTCTCTCTATTACCGCCCCGTGATCAGGACTTGTAGATCAGCCAGTTCTTGGTGAATTCCTTCTGCATGCCGTCCTCATAGACGACGGTGCAATTGCGGCCGGCATTCTTGGCGCTGTAAAGGGCGATATCGCTCTTGGAATAGAGCTCACCGGCATCGCCGGCGTGCGAGGCCATGCAGATGCCGATGGAGACCGTGACCGGGCCATAATTGACGCGGGTGCGGGAATTCTTGAAGGGGGTGGCTTCCAGCGTGCGGCGGATGCGCTCGGCAACCGCCGTCACTTCCTCGAGCGTATTGCCGTCGATGATGAGGGCGAATTCCTCGCCGCCGGTGCGAGCGACGAAGACATCGCGGCGCACGTTGGTGCGGATGACGGACGCGACCGTTGCCAGAACCTTATCACCAACCGGGTGACCGTAGGTGTCGTTGATCTTCTTGAAATTGTCGATGTCGGCAAGCAGCAGCGCCGTGACCGGGCGAAGCGCCGGATTGTTGAAGACGGCGGCCAGTCGGTCGTCGAAGGCGCGGCGGTTGGACAGGCGCGTCAGCGAGTCCGTATTGGCGATGCGCTTGTATTCATCGAGCTCCTTGCGGACCTCGTCCATCTCCTGCGAGCGCTGGACCATATCTTCGACGGTCTTTTCGCCGTGGGTGATCGTATCGCCGGTTGCCTGGGTCAAAAGGTCGATGGCGTTTTCGATGAGGTCGGCGCTGCTCGTGCTCTTGGAATTGATGCGCTTGCAGGTCTCGTTGAGCAGCCTGTTGTAGCTTTCGAGCGATGTCTGCTCCTGGCGAAGCACCCTCAGCAAGCCTTCCAGTTCGCCGGCGATGCGGCTATGCGCATCATCGAAGATCTTGGCAGGTGCCGTGTGGGCGCAATGCTGGGCGCCGAGCGCATCGATCTCGGCCTGCGTCGCCTGGCTGCCGAGGGCGGCAAGGTCGCGGGTGAGCGCCGGGTTGGAGCCAATATAGGCCTCATAGAAGAGTTCGTAGTTGCGGGGAATTGGTGCAACGCCCATGGAGCGCATGGCATAGGTGATCTGACCCGCCACATCGGGAACCTGCACCTTGGGCGCAACGGCCGTATTCATTCCGGCAACTCCTCATCCAATTCCTAAGCAATCTTCTACTTGTTAGCTTAGATTTCTTGGGAAAAGATTAAAGCCACATATACCAAAGATTACATACGATAAGCTTGATGGGCATCAATACTATGATCAGCCCTATGATTTTTCTCAGGATTTTGTAAATTCAACTGTGAAAGAGGCACCTCCTATGCGCGAGGTGCCCCAAAAAAGTTCAGTCGTTTTCTCTTTTTAGGGATTGTTTTTGTTTTGTTGACGGTCGGTGTCTGTTCTCTAATCTACTGGCGGGCAGGGCGAAATGACAGATTCTATTTCAAGAAACCTGATTTACGGAGACCGGATCGCGGTCCGTCGTTGAAGGCATGAGATCATGCAATCGTCTCGTCATACTTCGCCCACCATTCTCGCACTCGCCATTCTCGCCGGCGGCGCTTTCCTCCTGCAGCAGAGCGGCTTCTTCAATGGCATCTTCAGCACCGATATCCTCGCCAGCGTGAAGGCGGGGGATATTCTCAACGTATCCGATATCGCCGCCATGGAGAAACCGGTGGCGGCCAATATCGATACGTCGCAGACAGCTTCGGTGCGGTAGAGCCTTTGGTTTTGAGGGCTTGCCGTGTGGCCCCTCAATCAGCCCGCGCCGGCATTCGTTACCCCAGGTTCAGTTCCTGGAAGAAGTCGTTGCCCTTGTCGTCGATGACGATGAAGGCGGGGAAGTCTTCCACTTCGATCTTCCAGACGGCTTCCATGCCGAGTTCGGGATATTCCAGCACATCGACCTTGCGGATACAGTCCTGCGCCAGGCGGGCGGCCGGGCCGCCGATGGAGCCGAGATAGAAGCCCTGATGCTTCTTGCAGGCCTCGCGCACGGCGCGCGAGCGGTTGCCCTTGGCGAGCATGACCATCGAGCCGCCGAAGGACTGGAACTGGTCAACATAGCTATCCATGCGACCAGCGGTCGTCGGGCCGAAAGAGCCGGAGGCGTAACCGGCAGGGGTCTTGGCAGGGCCGGCATAATAGACCGGGTGGTTCTTCATATAGTCGGGCATGCCTTCGCCCTTTTCCAGACGCTCGCGGATCTTGGCATGCGCAAGGTCGCGGGCAACGATGATCGTGCCTGACAGCGACAGGCGCGTCTTGACCGGGTGCTTGGAAAGCTCGGCGAGGATATCGGCCATCGGCTTGTTCAGATCGATGCGCACGACGGATTCGGAAAGCTTCGCCTCGTCGATATCAGGCATGTACTTGGATGGATCGGTCTCGAGCTGCTCGATGAAGATGCCGTCGCGGGTGATCTTGCCCTTGGCCTGGCGGTCGGCGGAACAGGAAACGCCGAGGCCGATCGGCAGCGAGGCGCCGTGACGGGGCAGGCGGATGACGCGCACGTCATGACAGAAATACTTGCCGCCGAACTGCGCGCCGACGCCGAGGCTCTGGGTCAGCTTGTGAATTTCCTTTTCCATCTCGATATCGCGGAAGGCATGGCCGCTTTCCGAACCTTCGGTCGGCAACTCGTCGAGATAGCGGGTAGAGGCAAGCTTGACGGTCTTCAGGTTCATTTCCGCCGAGGTGCCGCCGATGACAACAGCCAGATGGTAGGGGGGACAGGCTGCCGTCCCCAGCGTCAGGATCTTCTCCTTAAGGAAGTCCAGCATGCGGTCATGCGACAGGAGCGACGGCGTGCCCTGGAAGAGGAAGGTCTTGTTGGCCGAGCCGCCGCCCTTGGCGACGAAGAGGAAGTCGTAGCTGTCGGTCCCTTCCTCATAGATATCGATCTGCGCCGGCAGATTGTTCTTGGTGTTCTTTTCCTCGAACATCTTGATTGGGGCAAGCTGCGAGTAGCGAAGGTTCTTCTTTTCATAGGCGTCGAGCACGCCCTTCGACAGAGCAGCCGTATCGCCACCTTCCGTCCAGACGCGGCGGCCCTTCTTGCCCATGATGATTGCGGTGCCCGTATCCTGGCACATGGGCAGCACGCCGCCGGCGGCAATATTCGCGTTCTTCAGCAGGTCATAGGCGACGAAACGGTCGTTGTCGGTCGCTTCGGGATCGTCGAGGATCGAGGCGAGTTGCTTCAGATGGCCGGGGCGCAGCAGATGGTTGATGTCGGCAAAGGCGGTTTCGGCCAGCAGGCGAATACCCTCGGGATCGACTGTCAGGATATCCTGACCCTTGAAGCTGTCGACCGAGACATAGTCGCTGCTGATCTTGCGGTAAGGGGTGGTGTCGGCGCCGAGGGGAAAGAGGTCGTCAGCCATCGAAGTGACCTTTCTGGTGGGATAGTTTGGAACCGGTCTAAAACTGGCTGGGGGCAAAATCAATTGGGAAGGATGGGGGATTGGCGGCGAAAATGCCGCGGCGCTTCCGCTCCTGATCAAGTCAGGCAACAGGCAATGTTGTGCGCCGCGGCCCGCCAAACCTCTGCGGCCGCATCCGTCGTGAAAAGCAAAAAGGCCGGCACACAGCCGGCCTTCGACAGTCACGCCTGATCGGCTCACTTCGGGCTGATCATCGTCTCCGGCCGCACGATCGCGTCATATTCCTCAGATGTTACGAGCCCGCTTGCCAACGCCTCTTCCTTCAGCGTCGTACCATTCTTATGCGCCGTCTTGGCGATCTTGGCGGCGGCGTCGTAGCCGATCTTCGGGGCAAGCGCGGTCACCAGCATCAGCGAGCGTTCGAGGCCGGCCTTGATATTGTCCTCACGGGCCTCGATGCCGACCACACAATTGTCGGTGAAGGAGACGGCGGCGTCACCGAGGAGCTGGACCGACTGCAGGAAGTTATAGGCCATCATAGGGTTATAGACGTTGAGCTCGAAATGGCCCTGGCTGTCGGCGAAGGTCAGCGCGGCATTGTTGCCGAAGACGTGGATGCAGACTTGTGTGAGGGCTTCGCATTGGGTGGGGTTCACCTTGCCGGGCATGATCGACGAGCCAGGCTCGTTTTCCGGCAGCGCCAGTTCGCCGAGGCCGGCGCGCGGGCCGGAGCCGAGCAGGCGGATGTCGTTGGCGATCTTGAAGAGGGCGGCGGCGGCCGCATTGATCGCGCCATGGGCGAAGACCATGGAATCATGCGAGGCGAGCGCCTCGAACTTGTTCGGCGCGGTCACGAAGGGCATGTCGGTGATGGCGGCGATCTCTTCGGCAACCTTTTCGGCAAAACCGATGGGCGCATTGAGGCCGGTGCCGACGGCGGTGCCGCCCTGGGCGAGTTCGCAAAGGCCGGGCAGGGTCATTTCGATACGCTTGATGGCAGAGCCCACCTGCGCGGCATAACCTGAAAATTCCTGACCGAGGGTCAGCGGTGTCGCATCCTGCGTATGCGTGCGGCCGATCTTGATGATGTGGCTGAATTCCGTGACCTTCATGTCGAGGGCGGCATGAAGATGCTTCAGCGACGGTAGCAGGTGATGGGCGATCTGTTCGGCGCAGGCGACGTGCATGGCCGTCGGATAGGTGTCGTTCGACGACTGGCTCATATTAACGTGATCGTTCGGGTGTACCGGCTTCTTGGAACCCATGACGCCGCCGAGCATTTCTATCGCACGATTGGAGATCACTTCATTGGCATTCATGTTGGACTGCGTGCCGGAACCGGTCTGCCAGACGACCAGCGGGAAATGGTCGTTCAGCTTGCCGTCGATCACTTCCTGGGCGGCATCCACGATAGACTTGCCGATGTTGGAATCGAGCTGGCCGAGCGCCATGTTGGCCCGCGCTGCCGCCTGCTTGACGATGCCGAGCGCCCGCACGATCGAGAGCGGCTGCTTTTCCCAGCCGATCTTGAAATTGCCGAGAGAACGCTGCGCCTGCGCGCCCCAATAACGGTCGCTGGCGACTTCGATCGGGCCAAATGTGTCGGTTTCGGTGCGGGTGGAGCTCATGGCTTCGTGCCTTCCTGTCACATGCTGTTGAGGTCAGTCTTTGAAGATGAGGGACTTATAGGGTGGAACGCTTGCCAAGAAAACCGGACGCAACGCGAAATATTGAAGACGGCTCTCATGTTTTGCATCGCCAGTCGGCGTGTTTTTTCGGCCACGCCGGGAAATTAATGCGAAAAGCGACGGAAAGCGCACTTCCTCGGACAGGAAAATTCGGTAAAAAATTAACTAATAATTTCATAATTTTGTGTGAACTGCTGCGCGGCGCTGCGTTCGACCCCGTCACACAAAGTTGAGCCTCAAAGCGCTGGCGGCGCAGGCCGGTTTCTGATGAATGGGCCGCGGCTGCCGGGAATTCTGGAAGAATTGATCTGAGCCTTTTTGCTCGACAACAGCATGGTACTGGGACTGGAAAAAAGATGAAGTTCGTTTTGAAAAGCGCGGTTTCCGCATTGGCACTTTCCTGCGTGATGGGCGCGGTTCCTGCGCATGCCTATACGCTGATGGACATGCTGCGCAGCGATCGGGCAAGAAGCGGCCAGAGCACGATCATCATGGACCCCTCGGCACCTATCCGCGGCAATCGCAATGGTGGTCTTGGCGGCGATATCGATCCGGAAGCCGCACTGCCGAAGGTTTCCAGCCCGCGCTATTACACCTACAAGACTGAAGCCCTGCTACTCGTCGATACGACGAAGTTTGCCGATCCTGTCGTGACCGGTGCGGTCGCCGACGTCTCGGGTGCTGCCACGACCGACGGCGCTCCGCAGCGCCACTTCCTGACGGAAGCCAAGGTCCGCGCCAATGCCGATGTCGCCAAGGCCCTGCAGGCCTATTACGGCGACGGCAAGAATCCGCTGGTCTGGGTGTCCGGCGAGGGCGTCAATGAGCGCGGCAAGGCGGCCCTCGGCGTGCTCGCCGATGCGGCAAGCGTCGGCCTCGACCCGGCCGATTATGCCGTCTCCGAGCCGAGGCTCGATCCGGCCAATCCGGACCCGGATGCTCGCGACCGGGCACTGACGCAGTTCGAACTGGCGCTTTCCTCCAAAGTTCTGGCCTATGTGCAGGACACGACGCGCGGCCGCGTCGACCCCAACAAGCTGTCCGGCTACCATGATTTCCAGCGCAAGGTCGTGAAGCTCGATCCCGTGCTGAAGCTTTCCCGCATGAGCCCTGACGTCGCTGCCTATCTTTCCAGCCGCAACCCCGACAGCACGCAGTTTCTGGCGCTGAAGGCCGAACTTGCGAAGCTGCGCGCCGCCGACGGCGGCAATGAAGCGCCGATCACCATTTCGCTCGACGGCCTGCTGCGCCCGGGCGACAGCTCGCCGGAAGTCGCCAACATCGTCAAGGCGATCCAGAAGAATGGTTCGGAAGAGCTGAGGACTGCGCATGCGGCCACCTTCTCGGCCTATGCCGGCAGCAGCAACTATTCGCCCGAGATCGTGTCACTGGTCGAGGACTTCCAGAAAGAACATGGCCTGAAGCCTGATGGCGTGATCGGCCAGGCGACCGTGCGCACCATGACCGGAGGCGATAGCAACGGCTCCAAGATCGACAAGCTCGTCGTCGCCATGGAGCAGGCCCGCTGGCTGCCTGATGATCTCGGCCCGCGCTATGTGATGATCAACCAGCCGGCCTTCATGGCTTATTACTATAACGACTCCAAGCAGCAGCTTGCGATGCGCACCGTCGTCGGCGGCAAGAACAACCAGACCTATTTCTTCGACGACGAAATCGAGACGGTCGAGTTCAACCCGTTCTGGGGCGTGCCGCAGTCGATCATCATCAACGAGATGCTGCCGAAGCTGCGCTCCGACCCGAACTATCTGGACCAGATGGGCTATCAGGTCGAAGTCGGCGGCCGTGCCGTTCCGTCCTCCAGCGTCGACTGGTACGGCTCGACGCAGAACATCTCGGTGCGCCAGCCGCCGAGCGGCGACAATGCTCTGGGTGAATTGAAGATCCTGTTCCCGAACAGCCACGCCATCTACATGCACGACACCCCCTCGAAGAGCTTCTTCAAGCGTGACATGCGTGCGCTGAGCCACGGCTGCGTGCGCCTTGCCGATCCGCGCGCCATGGCGGCCGCCGTTCTCGGCACGACGGTCGATGATGTTGCCAAGCAGATCGCCACCGGCCAGAACCATGCCGTGAAGGTGCCGCAGAAGATCCCGGTCTATGTGTCCTATTTCACCGCCTGGCCGAACAAGGACGGCGTGATCGAATATTTCGACGATGTGTATGGCCGTGATGCTTATGTGGACAAGGCGTTCGATGTGACGACCAAGTCGCGTGAGGCGCAGATCTGACGCCTGGCATTGAAGGTTTTGACGGGCGGTCTTTGGGCCGCCTGTTTTGTTTTTTGGGTGTTTTTTGAGAGGGCGTGCCGCGTGGCCCCTTCATCCGGCCCTTCGGGCCACCTTCTCCCCGCTGGGGCGAAGGGGAGCTAGCTGCGCGGCTTACATCAATTAGAAGCGCTTTTGGGGTAGGGCGGTAAGGCTTGTCCCTTCGCCCCAGCGGGGAGAAGGTGGCGGCAGCCGGATGAGGGGACCACGACCGTAAACGCCTCGGTCTGACCCACGAGTCCTCAGACCGCCACCCTCGCCGCAGCGCCCCGCAACAATCCTTCCACCAATTCCACCGTCAGCTCATCGAAATGTGTGATGATCACATCCGGGTCGAGGCTGGACACCGGCACATCCGAATAGCCGAAGGGTACGGCAATCGACGGGACGCCGGCGTTTTTTGCTACGGCAATGTCATTGATGCTGTCGCCGATCATAACCGAGCGGGCAACATCGCCGCCGGCTCGCTCGATCGTACCGGTCAGGTGCCGCGCATCGGGCTTGCGGTGCTCGAACGTATCGCCGCCGGTAACGGCATCGAAATAGTGGGTCAGGCCGAGCTTATCGAGCAGGCCGCTCGCCAAGCCTTCCAGCTTGTTGGTGCAGACGGCAAGCGTGTAGCCCGAGGCCTTCAGGCGATCCATCGCCGCAATGAGGCCGGGATAGGGCTCGGTATGGCCGGGCATGTTCGCATTATAATGGGCGACGAAACGCTCGACGAGATCAGGGACCTCATCCGCGGCCAACGGACGGCCCTGCAGCTTGCAGGCGCGTTCGATCATCACACGGGCACCCTGGCCGACGAGATGGGTGAGGTCGTCATAGGTGACGGGCTCGAGATCCAGCGCTGCGATCGTGTAGTTCAGGCTTTCGACCAGATCGACATGGGTGTCGAGCAGCGTGCCGTCGAGATCGAAGACAACAAGGGCCTTATTTTCGGAAAGAGCTTGGCCGGCATTTTCGGGAGCGGGGGTCACGGTAGTGCCTCTTTGCGGGGTAAGATTTTCAGGGAGTAGGCGATGAACAGGCGAAAAGCAACGCCAGGACGGCTGACAGAAAGGTCGCAGCCGAAACGCGTGGCTTTCAATCGCAGGACGATGATTTTGGCTTTCGTTTGCAATACGAGCCGTGTAAACAGCACATCCAACGCAATATCAGGAGCTGGCGGCGCATGGATGCCCGCGAAA
>Ga0209758_1002267_pt1 | contig 19939 bp, 18 predicted proteins | sample AraplaMF_Col_mMF_FD_184258 | JGI IMG/M metagenome (GOLD analysis project Ga0209758, IMG submission 184258) | Arabidopsis root microbial communities from the University of North Carolina, USA - plate scrape MF_Col_mMF (SPAdes) (version 2) | ecosystem: Host-associated > Plants > Roots > Endosphere...
CGCAAGCCCAACGACGGCGAAACGTTCGAAATCCGCTATCGCGTCTACTACTGATGTGTTCGTTGCGCCGGAGGCAGCATCTCTGCCTGCGAGTCCGATGTGGCAGCTCGCGACCTGTCGTAGTCGCCGGCGAACGCCTTGATGTAGATGGTGTCGCAGGGCGCGCAACGCGCTACCACCAGCCCCGTTGGATCGGCCGATAATACTGGCCGCCACGTTGCTGGCGCGGATCGACCGGCTGCGGACCCCAGGTGCGCTGGAAAAACGAGCCGAAGCCGTCGTCGAAGTCGCTGGCATAGCGGACATCGGGAACGGTTGGTTTCCGCGTGATGAAGCCGCCCTGTGGCTGGTCGGCCAGCACCGCGACGAATTCGGTGCGGTAGTTGGTCTCCTTGCTCAACGGCTCGTCGGAGATGACGATCGAGGATCGCGGCATCGCGGTCGGCGCGATGCGATCGAGGACGTCCTGCGGGATGGTGATGCGGTCGAGTGCGTTCCTGGCGTCGTCGGAATCGTCGATTGTGACCGCGCTCCAGCGCAGACCCGCATCGTTCTTCGCCATCGCCGTGAACACATGGGTGCCGATCCGCCGCTCGGGATCGCGGATCGTGACCGGAACCTCGATCGTGGTATCGAAAACCTCGCCACCGCCATCTGGCGCCGGCTTGTGGGTATTGCGCCGGACGTAGAGTTTTTGGGTCGAGCGGCTGATGTAGACCGAAACCGGCTCGAGGGCGAGCTTGGCGTCGGTCGCCGCTTTGGCGGCTTCGACTTTCTTGGCTTCGGCCGCCTTGGCGGCGGCCTTGAGCGTGGCTGCATCGGGCTTCGCCGCCGCGTCTGCCTTGGCGGAGTCGAGCTGCGTCCCGAGGTCCGTGGCCCGGGCGGCGACCTTCTGCCTGAAGTCCTCTGCCTTTGCCTTGGCCTGGTCGGTCCTGGCGGTGGCGAGCGCCCTGTCGGCCGACTTGAGCTCGGCGTCGGCGCGGGCCTTGAGCTGTTGCAGCTTGCGCAGCGACGCGGCGCGGGCGGCGGCTTCGCGTGCCAGGGTCGCGGCAGCCTTCTTGGCGTCGTCGGCCGACTTTGCGGCCTCTGCGGCCTCGCGGCCGAGTGTCTCGGCCCGCGCCGGCGCCGCCGCCATGGCCTCCGCCTTCGGGACGAAGAGTAAGGGGTGGGAGAAGTCGACCGGTGCTGCGTCGTTCGGCGAGATGATCACCCGCATTCCGATCCGCGTCTTGTCGAACAGTTTTTCCGCAAATCCGAACGGCATCCGCACGCAGCCGTGCGAGGCCGCGTAGCCGGGCAGCGGCCCGCCGTGCAGCGCGATGCCGTTCCAGGTGATGCGCTGCATGTTCGGCATCTCGGCATCGTCATACATGGTCGAGCGGTGGTCCTTGTCCTTTTCCAAAAGCGCGAACACCCCGGCCGGCGTTTCGCGTCCGGTGGTTCCGGTCGACACCGGCGCCCGCAGGATCCAGCCCTCCGAATCGTAAAACGTGACCTGCTGGCTCTTGATCGATACGATGGCCATGATCGGCTCACCGGCCTCGCGGGGTGCCACAGCCTCGGTAGATTGGGCGGGGCGCGCCTGTTTCGCGGCGGCGGGCGCGACAGCGGCCATCAGCGCGGTCATCGCCACCAGCGCCGCCACGGCGGCAGGTTCCCATCGCTGCTTCGCCACGATGGATTGCGCCGTCAAAGACCGATATCCCATGCTTAGCCCCGGTTGAATTGCGTGTCCGCGCCTGCGCCGATCAAAGTACCAAATCGTCATTTTCGGATTAACCGCCGTCATCCGGGCCGCCGACTCGCATTTACAGGCATTCCGACAGCCACACTGTCTTATACGACGGCCCGCACAGGCGGAAGAGCGACCCGGGGCCGAAATCGGCAGCCCAATGTCGCAGCCAGTGGTGATGGCTATTTTCGGCCGCACTGTGACAATCGGATTGCGCCCGGCCGGGACCGGGCGAATTGTCGTCACGGATTTTGCCGCCGGGATTTGGCGCGTGGGGGTTCGGCGTCGGGGATCAGGCCGCCCTGCGCAATGCTTCCGGTGGCAGCGTCGCCAGCATGCTGGCGCGGGCTTCCATCCGGCTGAGCCACGCCTGCAGCCGCATGCCTCGCATCATGCCGGCGCACTCCGGAATGGCGGAAAGATAGCTGAGCTGCGGGGACACCATCAGGTCGGCAATCGACAACCGGTCGCCGACGAAGAACGCCTGATCGCCGAGCAGGCGGTCGAGTTCATTGAAGCACCGCTCCGCGTCGGGAAGCGCGGCCGTGACGGCGGCCTCGTCCGGCGCAATCCCCATCAGCACCGGACCGACGATGCGCTGGAATACGATGATCCGGGCAGCTTGCGGAAATAGATACCAGTCGTTGATGCCGACAATCTGGTTCATCCGCGCCAACGCCCTTGATTCGGTCGGCTGCAACGCGGGATTCGGAAACGTCATGTCGATATAGCGCAGGATTGCCTGGGTTTCGTAGAGCCTGAAATCGCCGTGGTCGATGACCGGGATACGGCCGAATGGATGAAGCGGGTGCTGGTTTTCATCCCGCATGCCGCCGGGACCAAAAGCCTGGACGCGATACGGTTCGCCCTTCTCCTGCATCGCGGCGCACACGCTGCGCATGAACGGGCTGCCGGGAACGCCGTAGACGATGAATTCGCTCATCAAACTCTCCTCCGCGATATTGAGCATTATTTTTGGATGGACGATCGGCTACGTGGCTTCGGCTTCCGCGATGAAGCGCTCCAGAAGGCCGGGCCAGCCGCCATCGACATCCTTGCGCATCGAGGCGCCGGCTTCCGGGCCCATGGTTTCGAATTTGTGGTGCACCAGTTCGACCAGCGTCGCGTTGGGCCCGTCGGAGCGGAAGCGCACGTCGACTTCTGATTTCATCGCGGCATCCGGCTTCCATTGCGCACTGACCTGCCAGAGCATGATGAAGCGATGCGGCGGTTCCCACAGCGTGATGGTGGCCACGCTTGTTTCTGTGCCGTCTTCCGCAATTTCGAGCCACCGCCCGCCGAGCCGTGGTTCCATCAGCACCTTCGCGATCGGCTTTTTGCCGACGCCGTGATTATGCGGCCACCACTTGGTCAGGCCGGCGGTGAATACGTCGAAGGTGCGCTCGAGGGGCGCTTTCACGCGAACCGATTTGCGCACAGCCGCGATGGAGATGGGTTCGTTCATCGATGTTTTCCCTCAGGATTTTTCGACTTCCGCTTTGAAAGCCTCCAGTGCATCACCCCAGAAGCCGTCGAGCCAATCGCGCAACTCGCGCAGTCCTTCGCGACGCACCGAATAAATCCGGCGCACGCCCTCGCTACGCTCCTCGACGAGCCCAGCTCCCTTCAGGATTTTCAAATGCTGCGACACTGCCGGGCGTGACACCGGCAGGCCTGCCGCCACCACATTGACCGGCAGCGGTCCGCCGCGCAGGCGCTCGAACACCGCCCGTCGCGTCGGGTCCGACAAGACCGTAAGCGCATTTCCGTAAGCCATTGCTTACCGTAAGTCATGGCTTACATAGCGTCAAGGCCCCATATGGACGGCGGCCCCGCCGTTCGCGACAATGCCGACTGTCGTCAGAATCTCCCGTACATTGTGAAGGTTCTCAATGCGGCCCGCATCGCGCATCGCCACGTTCGCTGCAGTCCTGCTGGCCGGCGCCGCCGCTGCCGGATCCGGCGAAACCATCCGCAAAAGCGGCTACGCGCTGTCCGATCAGACGTGCGGCGAGCGCGCCTATCCGAAGCTGCGCATCGGCATGCGCGACGGCTACTGCGCCGGCCTCGTCGCCAGCAAGGAAGACGGTCTGATCTTTCCGCGCTCGATCGTACAGGTTCCCGGCCAACGCCAGTTCGTCATCACCGACATGGGTGGCTGGAGCCCGGGGCAGGGCCGCATGCTGCTGCTCGATCCCGATGCCCCGGAAGGCAGGCGGATCACCAAATTATGGGACAAGGTCAGCCTGCCGTTCGGGCTTGCGATCGGCCCCGACAGCAAGGTCTATGCATCGACCGACGAGACCATTTTCCGCTTCGATCCCTTGGCCGCCGAGCCGAAGAGCACCGTGGAGACCATCATTCGCGGCCTGCCGGGCGATACCGCAACGCTGTCTGACGGCAGCAAGGTCAAGGATGCGGCGCATCCGCTGAAAGCCTTCCTGTTCGACAGAAACGGCCGCATCTATGTCAACGTCGGTGCGCCGACCGACAGTTGTCTGCCGGCATCAGGCACCAAACCTTGCGCGGCGGGTGAGGGCGCGTCGGCGCTGGCGGCGATCTGGCTGTTCACGCCACCGTCCGGCGGGGTGTTTCCGGCGTTGAAGTCCGGCGATCGCGGTCCGGCTCATGAGGTTTTTGCCCGCGGCCTGCGCAACTCGATGGCACTCGCCATGCACAAGGAGTTTCCGGCGGAAGGTTTTGCGTTCCTGCAGGGCGAGAATGCCCGCGACCTGCCGGACCCGCTGAAGCCGAACGAGGAGCTCAACGCCCTCGAGAAGGGTAGACATTATGGCTGGCCGTATTGCTACGACCTGTCGACCGTGAGCCCTGAATTCAAGGCCTTCCTGCAGGTCGCGACGCCGTACAAGGGCCTGTGCGACAACACGGCACTGTATCGCCAGCCTTATTCGCTGCTGCCGCCGCACGCCGCACCGCTTGCGATGTTTTATTATTCCGGCACGAAATTCACCGAGTTGCAGGGCAAGCTTTTGGTCGGGCTGCACGGTTACCGACCGACCGGCAGCCGTGTGCTGGTCTACGATGTCGATGAAAAGGGCTTTCCAAAAATCTCGCCGCCGCCGGTACGCTATCATATCAGTTGCGCCGCCGATCCGACCCGGCCATTCCAGACGGAGAAAGAGCCGCAGGTCGCCGCCGCGGCGTTCACCGAACTGGTCACCGAGTGGCACAAGGTCAACGGCATCAGGCCGCAGGGCGCGCCGGTTGGCATGACGGTGGCCTCCGACGGCGCGATCTGGCTGATCGAAGACAAGAACCAGACGGTGATCCGGATCGATACGGCGCCGTCGCAGGCGCCCGACATGCTGCCTTGCGACGCCCGCGCGCAGGCCCAGATCGATGAACTTGCCAAATACGTTGCCGCCGACCCGGCCAACAGCCGGCGGTTGAGCCAGGTTCGCGGCGGCATCATCGAAAAGCATTGCCACGGCTGCCATGCCGATTTCGGATTGAAACCCGACATGAGCGACAAGCAGAAGGACGATACCGCGCTCCGCTTCATGCTGGCGCAGGACGGCTGGATCTATCCCGGCGATCCCGCCGCCGGCCGCCTTCACACCCGGCTGAACGGCATCGGTGCCGAAAAGCTGATGCCGCCGGGTGGCGAGGGCCTGATCGCCCATGAGCCGGGTTACAAGCAGTTGCTCGCCTCGCTCGATACCCTGACGGGTACCATGGTGCCGGGCCGGCGCATGCGCATCAAAGGCGGCCCGGTTTCCCGGCGGTTCATCAACCGGGTGGGCCATCAATGCGGCACAATTCCCAGCAACACGATCGTAGTTGTCGTCGACAGGCAGCCGAAGGAAAAGCCTTCCTTCAGCCGCATTTACCGTCCGGCCGACCTCCATTTGAATGGCGAGTGCGCGGATGCTGACGGCTATTATATCGAGCAGGGTAGTCTCGTGGCTTTCTAGAGCCGTGCTGGCGGCATTGGTGGTGTCGCCCTGCGCCGCGCAGCAACCGCCATTTCTCAGTCAGCCGCTGACGCCGGCCGGCGAATACACCTTTGGTATCGAAGGCCCAGCCGTCGACAGCCACGGCAATCTGTACGTCGTCAATTTCGGCAAGCAAGGCACCATCGGCAAGCTGCCGGCGGGCGCCTCGCAATCCGAACTGTTTGCCACCCTGCCGGAGGGCAGCGTCGGCAATGCGATCCGCTTCGATCGCGACGGCCGCATGTTCGTCGCCGATTACAAGAAGCACAGCATCCTCCTGATCGGCGCCGACGGTGCGATCAACTCCTATTTTCACTCCGACGACTTCAACCAGCCCAACGACATGACGATTGCGGCCGACGGCACCATCTATGCCAGCGACCCGCATTGGAAGAACCGCAACGGGCAGATCTGGCGGATCGCAAAGTCGGCCGACGGCAGCGTCAACGGCGAGAAGATGCTGGCTGAGCGGCCGATGAGCACGACCAACGGTATCGATCTGAGCCCCGACGGCAAGACGCTATATGTCGGCGAATCCGACACCAGGGAGATCTGGTCGTACCGAATCGACGGATCGAGGTTGCAGGCGCCGAAGCTGGTGAAGAAATTCGACGACTTCAGCATCGACGGACTCCGCACCGACGCCAGTGGCCGACTGTTTGTCGCGCGAATCCTCAAAGGCACCATCGCGGTACTGTCGCCGGCGGGCGCGCTGGAGCGTGAAATCCGACTGACCGCCCGCGAGCCGACCAATCTGGCCTTTGGCGGCAACGATGGCCGGACGGTCTTTGTCACCCAGCGGCAGGGCGGGCTGATCGAATCGTTCCGGACCGACCGCGCCGGGCGCGAATACTGTCTTGGCTCGGGCAATTGCCAGCCGCGAAAGTGAACAGAGCATGATCCGGAAAAGGGGAGTTTTCCAAATAGATCATCCTTAAACAGTAGTCGCGTGACGCACGATCGACGTGGACAATGTCCGTCGTACTGTGCAGCGCACAATGGAATTTTCCTTTCGACCGCGCTATGTCTGCGCGCGGTCGCTTCAGCAATGATAATCATGCAACGTTTGGCGATACTGGTGCTTGATCAAGCATCTTTGTCGCAGGGAGTCGTTCGGGAATATTGATGAAGCGTCTGCTGGTTATTTTGTCATCTGTGGTCTTGCTGGCGGTTGCCGGCTATTTCGGAGCCAGCAAGTGGGCGATCAGGCATCAGACGCTGAGCCTGGTTGATCGCGCCCGAAATCGGGTGATCGCGGTCGACCTCGCGGTGCGATGGGACGACGACATGAAGGCCCGGGCGGGAATGAAGGTGCTTCCCGTCGCCATCGTCAGCCATGGCAACACTGTCAAGAACACTGAATATGCTTTCATCGCCAACCTGCTCGCCGCGCGAGGCTATCTGGTCGCCAGCATCCAGCACGACCTTGAGTCTGACGCGCCGCTGGTCACCAAGAAGGGCTCGCTCTATGTCGGCCGCCTGCCGGTATATGAGCGGGGCGAACAGAACATTCTTTTCACCATCGGCGAATTGAAGAAGATTGAGCCGAACGCCGATTACGATCATCTTACGCTGGTCGGCCACTCCAACGGCGGTGACATCTCGATGTTCTTCGCCCAACAGAATCCCGGCCTCGTCAGCAAGGTGGTTACGCTGGACAATCTGCGCGTGCCGTTCGTGACCTCCGGTCTGGCAAAAATTCTGTCGTTCCGCTCGAAGGACTGGAAGCCCGATCCGGGGGTCATTCCCGATGCGAACGTTGCCAAGCAGGCGGGCATCGACATCATCAGGACCGATGCCCAGCACACCCAGATGAGCGACCGCGGGCCCGACAGCGTCAAGGAGGCCATTCAGAGAACCCTCGACAAGTTCCTCAACGACGACAGCAACAGCCAACTCCGTCCCGTCGACACGCGAATCCCGAACCTCGGCGATCCCAGGGCGATGGGCCCTTGAATTTGCGGCCAGACTGACGAGGAGCGGCCGCCGCGTCTGCGTTGTGGGCAACGGCGCCATTCTGCCGGACCGTGCAATTTTGGACAGCGGCGCGTCCTATTTCGGCGCAGGCTGGTGTCGTCCATGGGTCCGCCGGCGGTGCGGTCATTGAGCATCGCGGTCCCACCTCCAACCGGAGCGTTGAAGATGCGGCAGCAAGCGTCCTTTGCAAGCCTGTTCGGCAGGATCAGCAACTCATTCGCGACCAACTCCTATTGTCCGAATTGCGAGGCCGAGCGCCTGATGATGATCAGCGCGATCGAACCTGCGTCGCACCGTAGAAGAGACCGGGTCGTCTACAAATGCACCGACTGCGGAGCCGAAAATACCGAGGTGGCGGCCGCCTATCGGGCGCGGAGCTGACTCTTCTGCTTTCGAGCGTTGTCGAGCGAAACATGCACCAGACCTGATCTGGCGCTGGATCCCGGCCCGCGTGAAGAAAACGCGTTAAAACAAGAATCTAAATTAGGGCCCGGTTCTGATGTAATCAGAACCGATGAGGTTCTAGTGTCCGCGAACCCGCAAAGATCTGATAGAGCGTCACCACGACCTCGAAGGCGATCAGGACGACGACGATCAGTTCGAGACGAAGCGAACGCCGGGTATCGATGACGTCGGCGAGAGTTTGCGCGGTTTCCGCGATCACGGCCAGTTTTCGGTTCAGCGCGACGACGCGCTCCTTGAGTTCGTATTCGTCCTCCAGCCGGGCATAGAGCCGTTCGAGATCGGGGCGTTCCCAAAGCGCGTCGGGCTTTTCAGTGACGGCGACGCGGCCCGAGACCCTGTGCTGCACCAGCAGGGCATTTCCGATCAGCTTCAGCATTCCCGTGCGGCTGCGGCGCGTCCGGCCATGTGTTGCCAGCTCCCTGGCAAACGGCTCGATGACCTCGAATACCTTTGCAACCTCGCGCTCGTCATGGGCCAGCACCACGCTCTTGGCGAGCACGTCGGAGATCACGAGCAGCCGTTCCGTCGACATCTCCCGCAGTTGGATCGGCCCTCCCGCCGCAACCTGGTCTTCGACATCGCCAGCCAGTTCGAGCGTCGCCGTTTCTTCTTCGTTCGGGGTGAATTTGCCGCCGATCCGCGGCGCCAGCCGCTCGAGAAAGCCGCGCTCCTCCTCGGTGGATAGGCCGACCAGCACCGCCACGCCGTAGCGAAACAATACCGCAATGCCGTTAGTGCCGGCCTTGATCGCCAGCGGGATCGCCGAGAGTGCCTCGCCCTCGAAGCTTGTCGTGTTGATCCGGTCGCCAACGTGAAGGGCGTGAGCCGACAGACGCCGACCATCCGGAATGATCACTGAAAGGGTCATGCGTGGTGCCGCCAATATGCCGTCCCGCAACGCGGGTGATGCGGATGAGTGGCTTGTTCGCCGCGGGGCCGCGGAGTGGCTGTCGATCAACCCGAAATTTAGCGCTCCCGGTCAACTTTGAACAGATTTTTCGCCCCGCCAGGTGCAGCCTGAGCGGTAGGGCCGACATATGTCGTGAGCACGTCGAGCCGACCATTCCGTGCAAACTGTTGCTTCAAATCGTTGCGTCTAACTGTTGAGCCTCACGTCGCGAGCCCGCGGTCACTCGGATAGAACCCGACCCCAGCCCGTTTGGAGTCTATCCCGGGATGATTGCCGGTGACCTAGCCGCCAGGCCGGAGGACTGTGCGCGCGCAAGGTCTTGCCCCGATCCGGTTCGCTCGTCGGTCTGCCACTGTCGTACTGCAACCGCGCTTGGACCGACGTCGGGATGCACGGCGTCCCGGCGACGGTTTCGCATTGGCTGCCAGCAAAAACGTTTCGTGGGGCGCGCCGCCGATCTGCGCCACGCCATACCTTTCCTCATTTTTCCGCTACTTTGCGCGGAACGCCAGGTCGCCTCTGAGCATTGTCTTCTTGGTGCGCCGAGTCGGCGGACCCAGGAGCGGAAACCGTGGCTGAGGGAGGCATGTGATGGAGGGGTCCAGACAGGCGTTCGATCCCCATAGTTTCCTTGTCAGGGCCGGGGTCGGCAAGTCGATCCTGGAGTATCGCAAGAATCAGGTCATCTTCGCGCAAGGCGAATTCGCCGATACGGTGTTTTACATTCACTCCGGCAGGGTCAAGCTCACCGTGATATCGGCGCAAGGCAAGGAAGCGGTCATCGCCATCCTGCAGCCCGGCCAATTCTTCGGCGAAGGCTGCCTCAACGGCGACGCTGCACGTGTCGCCACCACCACGGCGATGGATGCTTGCGCCGTCAGTTCCATTGGCAAGTCCGCGATGCTCGCGGAGCTGCGCTGCGAACCGAAATTTTCCGAAATGTTCATCTCGTATCTGCTGGAGCGCAACAGCCGGATCGAAGCCGACCTGGCCGATCAGCTGTTCAATTCCAGCGAGAGGCGGCTAGCGCGGCTCCTGCTGCTGCTGGCCGATTACGGCAAGGAAGGTCACTCGCACCCGCCGATCGCTGAGATCAGCCAGGAGACCCTGGCCGAAATGATCGGAACGACAAGGTCGCGTGTCAGCTACTTCATGAACAAGTTCAGGAAGCTAGGCTTCATCAGCTACGACGGTTCGATCGAGGTCCATGAGTCGCTGCTCAACGCCGTGCAGCACGACACGTCGTCGTTCGGCGCCCGCGGTTTCGCGAGCGTGCGCTAGTTCATCCCTCATCGCGCTCCGCCAACCCTACCGCCCACAACGCAAACGCATAAGCGATCGCCACTTCGTCTAGCCGGTTGAAGCGGCCCGAGGCGCCGCCGTGGCCGGCACCCATGTTGGTGCGCAGCAGCACCGGGCCGCCGCCCGTCATGGTGGCGCGCAGCCGCGCGATCCATTTCGCCGGTTCCCAATAGGTCACCCGCGGATCGGTGAGGCCGCCCATCGCCAGGATTTTCGGATAGTCTTTTGCCGCGACGTTGTCGTAGGGCGAATATGACAGGATAGTGCGGAAATCATCGGCGCTTTCGATTGGATTGCCCCACTCCGGCCATTCCGGCGGTGTCAGCGGCAGGCTGTCGTCGAGCATGGTGTTGAGCACGTCGACGAACGGCACTTCGGCAACGATGCCGGCGAACAATTCGCCGGCGCGGTTGGCCACAGCACCCATCAGCATGCCGCCAGCGCTGCCGCCGTGACCGACGATGCGCTTGGCGCTGGTATATTTCTCGGCGATCAACGCCCGGCCGGCGCTGGCGAAATCGTCGAAGCTGTTGGTCTTCTTGTCGCGCTTGCCGTCGAGGTACCAGCCCCAGCCCTTGTCGGCGCCGCCGCGGATATGCGCGATGGCATACACGAAGCCGCGGTCGACCAGCGACAGCCGGTTGGTCGAGAACGAGGCCGGCATCGCGTGGCCATAAGAGCCGTAGCCATAGAGCAGCAGCGGCGCGCGGCCGTCGCGCGCGAGCTCTTTGCGGTGCAGGATCGATACCGGTACCTGCGCGCCGTCATGCGCGGTCGCCGTGATGCGGGTGGTGACGTAGTCGGCCGGATTGTGGCCGGAGGGAATCTCCTGCCGCTTGCGCAGCACGCGTGCGCGGGTCGCCATGTCGTAGTCGTAGACCTCGGAGGGCGTCGTCATCGACGAATAGGAGAACCGCACATTGGTGGTCTCGAATTCATAGCCGCCCATGGTGTCGAGCGAATAGGCCGCCTCGTCGAATGCGATGGCGTGCTCATTGCCGGTTGCAAGATCGCGGATCACGATCGAGGGCAGGGCGTTGGCGCGCTCCAGCCGCACCAGGTGGCCGGAATAGAGCTCCATGTCGATGACATAGATGCCTTCACGATAGGCAATGAGGTCGCGCCAGTTGGCGCGTTCCGGCGCAGCCAAGGGTGCCGTGACGATCTTGAAGTCGATGGCGCCGTCGGCGTTGGTCAGGATGAACAGTTCGTCGCCGCGATCAGCCAGCGAATACTGCACGCCTTCTTCGCGCGCCGCCACCAGCCGCGGCGGTGCGTCATAGTCTGCAAGATCGATCAGCCGCTGTTCGGACGTCTCATGGTCGCCGCCGGCGATGACGCAGAAACGGCCGCTGGCGCTTTCGTGGATGTGGGTGAACCAGCCGACGTCCTGTTCCTGGTAGACCAGTACGTCATCGGCCTGCCGGGTGCCGAGGCGGTGCCGCCAGACCTGCATCGGGCGGTGGTTGTCGTCCAGCTTGACGTAGAAGAAGGCTTTCGAATCCAGCGCCCAGACCACGCCGCCGTCGGTCTCCTCGACCAGGTCGGCGCTGTCGCTACCGCCGGCCCAGTCGCGCACCCGGATCGTGAAATATTCCGAGCCGGCGACATCGGCGCTCCAGGCCTCGAGTGTGTGGTCCGGTGAATGCCGCGCGCCGCCGAACTTGAAGTAGTCGTGCTCGGCGGCGAGCTTGTCGCCATCGAGGATGATGGTGGCTTCGCCGCCGTCGCGCTGGGTGCGGCCGAACAGTTCATGCTGCCCGCCCTCGCGGAATTTTCGCAGATAGGCATAGGGACCGTCCGGCGCCGGTACGCTGGAATCGTCCTCCTTGATCCGGCCGCGCATTTCCGCGACCAGGGTTTTCTGCAATCCGCCGGTGCGGCCGAGCAGGCTGTCCGTATAGGCGTTTTCGGCTTCGAGATAGGTGCGGATCTCGCCGTCGAGAACCGAAGGATCCCGCAACACCTCCTGCCATCTGGCATCTTTCAGCCAGGCATAGTCGTCACTGACCGTGATGCCGTGGACGGTGAACTGATGCGGATGGCGCGGCGCGATCGGCGCCTGCGTCGGAGGAGACGGCTTATCCATGGCGGCTCTTTTCTGGGTCGGCTTGCTGGGGTGGCTTGCCGGGCTTGATCTGGTATCGGCTGCATGCGTTATAACCCCGAGGGCAGTCAAGGACATGCCTTCGTTGCAACTATCACCGTTGCCTGGCCCTGATAAGGAACGTCCCATGGATATAGAGTTGCAGGACCGTCTTGCCATCCGCGATCTCATCGAAAACTGGGTGGTCTGGCGCGACGCCGGTGATTGGCAGCGATTCCGTACGGTCTGGTTCGACGATGGCCGGATGATGGCGACCTGGACCCAGGGCACCGCCGACGAGTTCATCCAGATGAGCAAGGACGGCTGGGCCAAGGGCGTCTCCATCCTGCACTTCCTCGGTGGCCAGTCGATCGATCTGAACGGCCATCGCGCGGTCTCGCAGACCAAGATGACCATCGCCCAGCGCGGGCTGGTTCACGACGTCAAGGTCGATGTGGTTTGCACCGGGCGGTTCTACGATTTCCTGGAGAAGCGCGACGGGCGTTGGGGCTTCGTGTTGCGCCAGCCGATCTATGAGAAGGACCGCATCGATCCGGTCGATCCCGCCGCGATCCTGGATCTCGACGCGAATCTGCTGGCGAGCTTCCCGGAAGGCTATCGCCATCTCGCCTACCTGCAGAGCCAGATCGGTTACAAGATCAAGCCCGACATGCCGGGCCTTCGGGGCGAGGCGGTCGAGCGGCTTTACGCCAGCGGTGCTGCATGGTTGAAGGGTGAGAAGCTGGACCGCTGAAACAACAAGCCAAGAAATAAATCGGGAGACAACGATGCCGGATTTCGTCACGCTGGACGCTCTGGTCAGGCAGACGGCGGCGCGTACGCCCGGGCATATCGCCATCGTCGACGGCGACCGCCAACTGTCCTATGCGGATTTCGACTGCCTGATCGACGGCGTTGCCGCGGCGCTGCAGGCCGATGGGCTCGTGCCGCGCGACACCATATCGATCTGCGCCTACAGTTCGATCGAGTATGTCGCGACGTTTCTCGGCGCTCTGCGTGCCGGCATCGCGGTGGCGCCGCTGGCGCCGTCCTCGACGCCGGGCGACTTTGCCGCGATGCTGAAGGACTCCGGTGCAAAAGTGCTGTTCATGGAAGCCGCCACTGCGGCGAGCATGGCGCAGGCGGTGGACCGCGCCGCGGTGCTTCGGGTGGCGCTCGATGACGGCGGCTGGGGACGGCCGTTCAGCGCGTGGTGCGCGAACGGCAAGAAGCCCGCGCCGGTTACGGTCGATCCGGAATGGGTGTTCAACATCATCTACTCCTCCGGCACCACAGGCACGCCCAAGGGTATCGTACACTCCCACGGCATGCGCTGGCGGCAATATGGCCAGCTCGATCCACTCGGCTACGGACCGGACGCCGTCACCGTGCTATCGACGCCGCTTTATTCCAACACCACCCTGGTCTGCTTCAATCCGACCCTGGCCGGCGGCGGCACCGTGGTGCTGATGAAGAAGTTCGACGCGCGCGGCTTTCTTGAACTCTGCCAGACGCATCGCGCCACCCACGCCATGCTGGTGCCGGTGCAGTATCGCCGCATCATGGCGCTGCCGGATTTCGACAGCTTCGATCTGTCGTCGTTCGTAATGAAGCTGTCCACTTCGGCTCCGTTCGCCGCCACCCTCAAGGCGGATGTTCTCAAGCGCTGGCCCGGCGGCCTGACAGAGTATTACGGCATGACCGAGGGTGGCGGCACCTGCATCCTTCTCGCCCATGAACATCCGGACAAGCTGCACACCGTCGGCTGCCCGGCGCCGGATCACGAAATCCTATTGCTCGGCGAGGACGGCAAGCCTGTGGTGCCGGGCGAGATAGGCGAGATCTTCGGCCACTCGCCGAACATCATGCAGGGCTACCTCAACCAGCCGGCCAAGACCGCGGAAACCTTCTGGCACGACGCCAGCGGCAAACGCTACGTGCGCACCGGCGACGTCGGCCGCTTCGACAGCGACGGCTTCCTCACCTTGATGGACCGCAAGAAGGACATGATCATCTCCGGCGGCTTCAACATCTATCCCAGCGATCTCGAGGCCGTGCTGACTGGTCATCCCGACGTGCTGGAAGCCGCCGTGGTGGCGATGCCGTCGGAGGAATGGGGCGAGACCCCGGTTGCGTTCGTCGTGTTGAAGCCAAACGCCGCGACGGACGCCGCCGCGCTCAAGCGATGGACCAACGAACGCGTCGGTAAATTCCAGCGTCTTGCCGACGTCCACCTCGCAGCTTCCCTGCCACGCAGCGCCATAGGCAAGGTCTTGAAACGCGAACTGCGCGACAAGCAACTCGCCGCGCAAGGCGTGGATATTTGAGGCAATGTGTTTCAACCAGTCGTCCCGGCCTTGAGCCGGGACCCATACGCCGTGTCGCCCGCGTTTTTGCTGTGAGGCGGATACCTTCCGCTTCCAGCTGTTCCAGGGGGTCTGGGTCCCGGCTCAAGGCCGGGACGACTCGCGGAGAGATTACTCGCTCTCAATAATGCGGCGGTCGCTCATTCGCGGCGCCCGGCGCGTTGCTCTCCGCTTCCTGCAGCCGCTCGCCGAGCGCCCCGACCTGGCGCGTCAGCTTGTCGATCTGCTTCCACTGCTCGGTGATGGTGGTGTTCAATATTTCCATGGTCTGATCCAGAAAGGTGAGCCGCGTTTCCAGCGCGTCGATCCGTCCACTCAGCCGTTCGGGGTCGCCCGTCTTCGCGTCAGTCATCTGAATGCTCGTCCCTTCGACGCTCGACCAGTCCGTGGCCGAGCGCGAACCGTTCGTCGAACACGAAGCACTCGCCCCGCCATCGGCTCTGTTCGGCCGGCACGTCCTCCAGGTATTTCAGGATGCCGCCCTTGAGATGGTAGACCTCGTCAAAACCGCGTGACAGCAGATACGAACTGGCCTTCTCGCAGCGGATGCCGCCGGTGCAGAACATCGCGATCCTGCGATGCCTCGAAGGATCGAGCTCGCGCGCGACGAAATCCTTGAACTGGCCAAAACTCTTCAGTTGCGGATCGACCGCGCCGGCAAAGCTCCCGAGCGCCACCTCGAAGGCGTTGCGGGTGTCGATCACCAGCGTGTCTTCGCCTGCGATGACGCGGTTCCAGTCGGTCGGATCGACATAGCGCCCGACCTGTCTCGTCGGATCGGTCGCGGGATCGCCGAGCGTGACGATTTCCTTTTTCAGCCGGACCTTCAGCCGGGCAAACGGCATCGCGGCGGCGCTGGAGAACTTCAACTCGAGATTGTCGAGTCGGCCGCCGAACAGCGCGCCGCTGCGCAGTTCATCGACCAGCGCGTCGATCGCGCGGTCTTCGCCGGCCAGCGTTCCGTTGATGCCTTCGCCGGCCAGAAGCACGCTGCCTTTCAGCTCCAGGCGGGCGCAGGTCGCGCGCAACGGCTCGCGCAATGCCGCAAAATCGGGCAGTGCGGTGAACTGGTAAAATGCGGCGACCTTGAGTGGCATGGCCGGGGGTTTATCAGGCAGGCCGTCCCGGGGAAAGGCGGCCGGGCTGCGGGATATCCGCAACCGGGCTGCGGGATGTCCGCGTGGATGGCCGCTATCCGGTTCCAAGCATTGCCCTGAACGGTCCCCTCATGCCATGTAAAACCCGCGCCAACGGCGGCGCTGTCCCGCAGAACGAGAACCAACGCATGAGGAATTTCCATTTCGCCGGCCGGTCCACCGTGCACGCCCGGAACGGCATGGCGGCGACGTCGCATCCGCTGGCGACCCTGACCGCGATCGAAGTCCTCAAGGCCGGCGGTACCGCCGTCGACGCCGCGGTGGCCGCAAGCGCTCTGCAGGCGGTGATCGAGCCGCAATCGACCGGCATCGGCGGCGATTGTTTCGCGCTGATCCAGCCGAAGGGGCAGGGCAAGATCGTGTCCTATAACGGTTCTGGCCGGGCGCCGAAGGCGGCAACGCCGGAATGGTATATCGAGCACAAGATGCACGCCATTCCGTCGACCGGGGTGCACTCGGTGACGGTCCCGGGCTCGATCGACGCCTGGGCGACCCTCCTGCGTGATCACGGCAAGTTCGGCCTCGACACGCTGCTGCAGCCGGCGATCAAGGCGGCCGAGGAAGGCTATGTGGTCGCGCCGCGCATTGCCTTCGACTGGAAGAACCAGCTTGAAAAGCTCCGTGCCGGCATCAACGCGCCGCGTTACCTGCTCCCGGGCGGCAATGCCCCGGTCGCCGGCGACGTCATCAAGCAGCCCGAACTCGCCGAAACCCTGCGCACCATCGCCAGGGAAGGCCGTGACGGCTTCTACAAGGGCCGCGTTGCCGAGGACATGGTGGAGACGCTGCGCAGCAATGGCGGCCTGCACACCATGGAAGACTTCGCCGCCCACACCACCGAGACCACGACGCCGATCGGTACCGTCTACAAGGGGCATGACGTCTGGCAGTGCCCGCCAAACGGCCCCGGGATCACCATGCTGGTGATGCTCAACATCCTGTCCAATTTCGACCTCACCAAATACCCGCCGATGAGTATCGAGCGTTTTCATCTCGAAGCCGAGGCGGCGCGCATCGCCTACCTGATGCGCGAACAGGACATCGGCGATCCCGCTTACGTCGACATCGACATCCAGCGCATCCTGTCGAAGGAATTCGCCGCCGACTGGGCCAGGAAGATCCGCATGGACGCGCTGGTCGAACTGCCCGACGTGTCGCCGCCGATCAATCCGTCGACGGTCTATATCTCCGTGGTCGACAAGGACCTCAACGTCTGTTCGTTCATCAATTCGGTCGCGCATTCGTTCGGCTCGGCGGTCGTCTCCAACAAGACCGGCGTGCTGCTGCAGAACCGTGGCGCCGGCTTCCGGGTGCAGCCTGGCCATCCCAACTGCATCGCGCCGGGCAAGCGCCCGCTGCACACCATCATTCCGAGCCTCGTGACCAAGGCCGGTCGCGCCGTGATGTCGTTCGGCGTGATGGGCGGGCAGTACCAGCCGGTCGGCCAGAGCCATGTGCTGACCAACATCCTCGACTACGGCTGCGACGTGCAGGAGGCCATCGATATGCCCCGCGGCCTGCACTACGAGGGCGTGTTCCAGCTCGAGGACGGCATCCCGCCGGCGGTGGTCGAGGGCCTGAAGAAGATCGGCCACAAGACCACCAGCCTGGTGGGCCCGCTGGGCGGCGCGCAGGCGATCTGGATCGACTGGGACAAGGGTACGCTCACCGGCGGCTCCGAGCCGCGCAAGGACGGCTGCGCGCTGGGGTATTGAGGAGGACGGTAACTGCGCAATGCGTTCGCCCTGCATGCGGCTTGCTCCCTCGCCCCGCTATTTGCGGGGAGAGGGCTCGGGTGAGGGGCAAGGCAGTGCATTGATACGACCAATGGACTCGCGGGGCGGGAGGCTCCGGCCGGAGAGGCCGTAATCGCAGTGACCGCAGTGCCCGGCCCCTCACCCGGCGCTGCGCGCCGACCTCTCCCCGCAACGCGGGGCGAGGTCAAGCAACGGAGCACGCCATGAAGATCTCCATCCTCGACGATTATTTCGACACCCTGCGCACCCTCGACTGCTTCGCCAGGCTCGCAGGCCACGACGTCACCGTCTTCAACGATCACGTCCAGGACGTCGACACCCTCGCTCAGCGGCTTGCCGATGCCGAGGTGCTGGTGCTGATCCGCGAGCGCACCCAGATCCGCGCGCCGCTGCTGGAACGTCTGCCGAAGCTGAAGCTGATCAGCCAGCGCAGCGTCTATCCGCATATCGACATCGACGCCTGCACGCGGCTCGGCATCATCGTGTCGTCCAGCCAGCACGCCGACACGCCGTCCTACGGCGCCGCCGAATTGACCTGGGGCTTGGTGCTGGCGGCGATGCGGCAGATTCCGCAGCAGATGGCGGCGCTGAAAAGCGGCCAGTGGCAGATCGGCGTCGGACAATCCCTGCGCGACAAGGTTTTGGGCATCTATGGCTACGGCCGGATCGGCAGCGTGGTCGCCGGCTATGGCAAAGCGTTCGGCATGAAGGTGCTGGTCTGGGCGCGGGAGTCCGCTTTGGCACAGGCGCGTGCCGACGGCTACGAGACCGCGCGCAGCAAGCAGCACTTCTTCGAGCAGTGCGACGTGCTGTCGTTGCACATGCGCCTGGTCGACGCCACGCGCGGGATCGTCACCGCGGAGGATCTCGCGCGCATGAAGCCGATGGCGCTGCTGGTCAACACCAGCCGGGCGCCGCTGATCGCACCGGGAGCACTGGTGCAGGCGCTCCAAGCCGGAAGGCCCGGCATGGCGGCGGTGGATGTCTATGAAAAGGAGCCGCTGCTGGATACCGCCGATCCGCTGCTCGCCATGGACAACGTCGTTTGCACACCGCACATCGGTTACGTGTCGCGCGACGAGTATGAAATCCAGTTCAGCGATATTTTCGATCAGGTGGTGGCCTATGCGGCGGGCACGCCGAGCAACGTCGTCAATCCGCATGTGCTGGCGCATCCGCGCGCAGGCTGAATAAGCACCGCTTACCGCCGGGACACTTCCTCGGCGGGTATTCCAAGGGAACCCAGGAAACCTTTCGGCGTTGTCCTCACAGCTGAAATCAATGGAGGCTGTTATGGGATTCGGTCGAGGTGCATTGCTTTGGTTGCTCGGAGTTCCGCTTCCGATCATCATTATCCTTGCGCTGTTCATGCATCACTGACGGCAGGTAGCCACGTTGCAAAGGCCTCGTCCCGTTCCCGGGCGGGGTTTTTTGCTGCGCTTCGGGCGGAGCGCCCAAGGAACCATGCGGTTTCGTGACGATTGAGTCGCAAGCCCGTGACCAGCGGGGCTGGAAACGTATTCGACAGGAGAGCGAGATGGGACTGTTTACGAAAGACATCAAAACCATGGACGACATGTTGCTGCATGGCCTGCAGGACATCTATTACGCCGAACAGCAGATCACCAAGGCGCTGCCGAAAATGATCGACCAGGCCACCAACCGCGATCTCGCGACCGGCCTGAAGAACCATCTCCAAGAGACCAACAAGCAGATCGAGCGCCTCGATCAGGTCTTCAAGAAGCTCGGCAAGAAACCGTCCGGCACGGATTGTCCGGCCATCGACGGCCTGATCAAGGAAGCGGACGCAACCGCCGGCGAGATCGACGACAAATCGGTGCTCGATGCCGCGATCGTGGCCAACGCGCAGGCGGTTGAGCATTATGAGATCGCCCGCTACGGCACGCTGATAGCGTGGGCCGAGGAACTCGGACACGACGATATCGTGCGCTTCCTCACCACCAACCTGAACGAGGAAAAGGCCGCCAACACCAAGTTGAACACGGTGGCGCTCCGCAAGGGCGTCAACCGCAAGGCGGCAAGCTGAAGCAGCGCAGGCGGCGGGACATCCCGCCGCCTGCTTTTTGATGTCGATCAAATGACAAATGGCGCGCATTCCCGCCGGGAATGCGCGCCATTGTTGTGTTTCGCTAACAGATCAGAGATTCTTGTTCGCGGAGCCTGCAATTTTGTTGGCGGCGTCCTTCACCGCGTCCTTCGCATCACCCAGC
>Ga0209758_1002269_pt1 | contig 19924 bp, 17 predicted proteins | sample AraplaMF_Col_mMF_FD_184258 | JGI IMG/M metagenome (GOLD analysis project Ga0209758, IMG submission 184258) | Arabidopsis root microbial communities from the University of North Carolina, USA - plate scrape MF_Col_mMF (SPAdes) (version 2) | ecosystem: Host-associated > Plants > Roots > Endosphere...
TCGCAACAAAAATGGCGCGGAAACCGCGCCGTTGTTGTTCGAAGCCGGCAGATGGTTGGTTCAGCCGCGGCGGCCGTTTTCGCTATCGGCACGGCGGTCCATCGGCAGCACGATCACCTTGGTGCCGACGTTGACGCGGGAATACAGGTCGGCGACGTCCTGGTTGGTGAGACGGATGCAGCCCGACGAGACGTGGGTGCCGATGGTCGACGGCGCGTTGGTGCCGTGAATCCGATAGATGGTGCCGCCGAGATACATGGCGCGGGCGCCGAGCGGGTTGCCGGGACCACCGGCCATGAAGCGCGGCAGATAGGGCTGACGGGCGATCATTTCGGCGGGCGGGGTCCAGTTCGGCCACTCGGCCTTCCTGGTGATCGACTGCACGCCGGACCAGGTGAAGCCGTCGCGGCCGACGCCGATGCCGTAGCGCATCGCCTGGCCGTTGCCCATCACCAGATAAAGATAGGTGTTGGGGGTATCGATGATGATGGTGCCGGGGGCTTCGCGGGTGGCGTAGCTGACGACCTGGCGCTTCAGGCGCGCCGGCATTTCGGTGACGACGCCGTCCTCATCGTCCTGCGGCGCGGCGGCGACCGGCGGCGGCGCGCTCTGTACCGGCGGGGTCATGATGAAGGGAAACAGCGGCAGCGGCGTGGCGCCGGCCGAAGCGGAGAAGGCGAAAGTGCCGACGGCGAGGGCGCCAAGGGCAAGAGCGGCACGGCTGGTGAGCTTGAGGTTGATCATGGTCGCGTGTCCCTGTCTGTTTGAGCGCCTGTGCGCCAGTTCGGCGCTTCGTTGGGCTCATTACTACCGGGCAGGGGTTTCAGGACTTTTGCGTCAAACGGTCGAAATGGTTTCGTGGCCGGCAAGAATTGTTTCACCACGGTGTCGCGGCGACGCAGTGTTTGAGCAAAGGATGACGGGAAAGCGGAGGACTTTAGCGGGGTTATTAAGAAGCGAGTGAGGAGCGGAATCGCAAGCGCGCTCCCTCTCCCCGCGCGCGGGGAGAGGTAAGCATTGCTACCTTCGCTCGTTCTGTCCGCGTGGCCTCGGCGCGACCGCCGCCGGCCGCCGGATCGGCGCGGGCCGAAGTTGTCCGGCCGGCCGCTGCAGCGCCGGCGCGCCCTGGCGCTGCAATCCAGGCGGCCGTTGCTGGCCGGGCCGGGTGGGCGGGGCGGGTTGTGGCGCGGGCGAGCCCGGTTGCGAACGCGAACCGGGTTGCGCGGGCGAACCTGGATGCGCGGGCGGAGCTGGTTGCGCACGCGAACCTGGTTGTCCGGGTTGTCCGTTCAGCCGCGGCGCGGTGTTCGGCCGCTGGCCGGGCCGGGCGGCCGGGTTGTTGCGGTTGTCGCGGACCGCGTTGCGGCGCTGGGTGACGATGCGCCGGCCCAGCGTCTGCGCGGCATGGACGCGGCGCACGATGCCCTGATCGCGTGCCGCCTGCTGCGGCGAGATCGACAGCGGCACCGCGGCAAAGCGCGCGCCGGCGCCCGGCCGGATCGCAAAGCCGGTGGCGCCCTGGCTGAGCAGGCCCAGCCGGGCCCCGGCGCGGTCATTGACCTCGATGCGGCCGACCTTGCCGTCGGCGTCGGGGTAGAGCTTGATCGCGACGTTGCTGGCGGCTGCGCCGGCGGCATTGTCCGGCACCTCGACGAGGCCGGTGGTGCCGCGAATCCCCAGCGTCGCCGTCGGCGTCGCAATCGTCATGTCGCCGGTCTTGGCGACGGCGCTGGCGACGAAAGCGACGGTGCCCTTGGCGATGTTGAACAGCGCCGCGTTTTTGGCGCCGCCTTCGTCATAGACGAAGTTGTCGATGGCGATCCGCGCGTTGGCGGTCAGGTTGAAGGTGGTGTCGTCGTTGAAGGTGATGCCGAGGGCGGAATTCGCCGCGGTCTGCACCACGTCGTTCTTGAAGATGTCGTCCTTGGGCTTGAGCGGCGTCACCGCGGCGTTGCGGGTGACGGTGGCGCTGCCGGTCAGGGTCGCGACATTGCCGACGGGATCGGCGGGGGCTGCGGGCACGGCGGCGGGTGCTGCCTGTGGCGCGGGAGCCGCCTGGGCGAGCCGGGTCGAGCCGGCCCCGGCGTCGGGCGCCGTCGCCAGTAACAGGCCGCCCATCAGCCAAGCCGCCATCACAAGCCGCTGTTTCGTCATCGCCCGACCCGTTCAACAAACTGCGCGCATTCCATGACGGCAATGCTTTGCTGCCGTCATTGAGGAGGGGCGCGACTGAACGGCAAATGAATGGCAGAGACCGCCGACGGTGGCGCCAGCCGGGCAACCGTCAGCCCGGCCCGGGATCTCCGATGGACGGCAATGGCGCTGTTTTCGTGGCCGCGGTGGATGCGCTCCGGCCGCCATGGTCGCGCAGCCAACTGCCGGTCTTGCGCAAGCCGCCGAACGGGAAGAAGTGAAAGCCGGCGACCGCCGCGGTGGCGGCCGCGGGTGCGTCGCGCAGACCGCGGACCACGTCGTCCGGTCCGGTGTCGGTCAACAGGCGGCCGAAACGCCCGATCTGATTGCGCACCGCCCGCATCGAATTGCCGACGCCGCAGCGAAGCGCGAATTTCATCAGCGTGGCCGGCGTCGCCGGCCCGGCGAGACCGATGGTGATCGGAAGATCGATGCGGTGGGCGTGGAGTTGCTGCATCCAGTCGAGGATCGGCGCGCTCTCGAAGCAGAATTGTGTGACGATGCCGACCTCGACGCCGGCCCGAACTCCCCAATCGCGCCAGCCGGCAAGGCTGGCCAGCGCATGTTCGGGATCGAGATAGGGATGGCCCTCGGGGTGTCCGGCGACACCAACCGCACCGATGCCGCGCGCCTCGACCAACCCGCTGGCGCAGACCTCAAAGCTCGACTTGAACGGTCCGCGCACCCGCGCCACGTCGCCGGCGATGACGACGATGCGCGAAACGTCCGCCTCGCCGCGCATCCGGGCGAGAAAATCATCGAGCGCCTCGCGGGACGCCATCTCGCGCGCCGCGACATGCGGCACCGGATTGAAGCCGGCGCGCCGCAGGGCCGTGGCGGTTTCGACATTGTGGCGATAATTGTCGCCGGGCAGGAAGGTGATGGTGACGTCGATGCCCGCCGCAAAGCCGTCGCGCAGTTCGTCCACCTGATGGCCGCCCGAGGAGATCTCCACGGACGCCTGCGGCAGCAAGGCGGCCAGATCGCGGGTCGAAGCGTCGCTGACGGTCACGCGGGTCCTTTCGAAGCGGCGGCGCGGGCTTACGCGCGGCGGCGCGAGATCACGTAGGTTTCGTCGTTGAACCATAGGCCGTCATGCTTTTTCAGCACGCGGTCGGTGGCCTCGAGGTAGCGGCCGTCGCGCACCGCATCCGACAGGCGCTGGTCCTCGATCTGGGCGACGTAGATCGCGGCGTTCCAGGCCGCGAACAGCGTCGAGGTCCCGATCGGGCCGGAGACTTCGTCCGGCAGCGTGTGCATGTGGTAGCGGAAGATCGAGCGGGCATCCGACGAGGCGTTGAAATTGTAGTGCCGCGCCGACGATCCGAGTTCGTGCTTGAGTTGCCGCAGCAGGGCATGGCGGTCGGCGGTGAACGGATTGTCACCCGGCCAGACGCCGTCGATGATCTCGATACCGGGATCGTTGCCATGGGAATGGATGCCGATCAGCCGGCCACCCGGCCGCAGCGCACGCACCAGCGGCGCCAGCACCTTGGACGCCTTGAACTCGACGCTGGCCCGCGCCCGATAGGGTTGCGAGGCGATGACGAGATCGTAATCCGCCGTTACGCGGCCCGGCCGCGGCATGATCGGATCGAGCAGAAAGGAATGGTCCTCGCGCCGCAGCGTCAGGATCACCGGCCTTGTATAGACCGGATTGCCGGTCTTCGGGCTGATGCCGGCGCGCCAGTTCTCGGCCAGAAAGGACTCGAGCTCGCCGATCTGCTCGGCAAAGCCGTGCGAGGTGTTGCCGCTCAATGCGACATCTTTCCAGATCAGGCTCTGCGCCGAGATCGGCGAGCGCGGCGTCAGCCACGGCGCCTCGGCGTAATAAAGATTGGTCAGCACCAGCACGGTCGCCGGATGCTCGAACAGCCGGTCCGCCATTTTCTCCAGGGTCAGGCGCACGTCTTCGTAACTGATTTCCTTGGCGACGACGTAAAGCGGCATGGTCGGAAAGCGCGCATGCACGGCCCGCATGACGCGGGCCAGCACGGTGCCGTCGCCGACGCCGGCGTCGAACAGGCGCAGCGCCGGGGGTGCGGGCTGCAGGTTGCCGAGTTCGAGCGCGACGCGGTTGGCGACCTCGGTCTTTTCGCTGCAGGTCGAGACGAACAGCAGGTATTTCTGGCGGTTGTCGAAGAACCGGAAGCCGGCGGGCTGCACCTCCGCCGGCGGCAGGGGTTCGGCGGCGGCCCCGTTGCTGCGCGCGGGGAGTGCGGCGCCGTTCGTCACCGGCTCGCTGTGATATTCGGACAGATAGGCCCGCACCTTGTCGAGCGTGCCGGTGGTGATCCTGGCGCCGTCGCGCAGCCGCGAGACCAGTTTGCCGTCATTGACGACGAGCCGGCCGAAGGTCGATTCGGCGGTGCGGGTCTTGCGGCAGTAATCCCTGATTTCGCCGAGGATCTGATCCGACGTCGTGGTTGCCCCGGTCGCTGCGGTCATTGTCTTGGCCGGCGGCTGGCGCCGGCGTTCTGCGGTCCGCATGATTGGCCCCTGCGGTTTCATCCCTGGCCCAATCAAGCGACAGCCTATGGGGGAGCGTCAACCACAATCGGAGTGGGCAAGGATTGTGGGCATGTGCCCATATCAGATCACACGCCGATCACGACACCGCGCATTTGTTCCCACGAAGCGAACCTGCCGTGCGGTCATCGGTTGTTTGTTTGATAGGCAGACGGAGAGTGAACATGAAAACCAGGGCGATCTTTCTGGCAGCGGTCATCGCGCTGGGCGCGACCATGGCCCAGGCTCAAAGCGGCGTTCCCGGCAGTCATTCCCGGGGCGGCAACGAGGTCAAAGGCGATTCCCACACCGGCGCGCAGATCGGCACCACCGGCAACGGCACCACCGCGACCGGCAATCCCGGTGGCCGCACCACGTCCGGCATGGTCAACCAGCGTGGCGTCGGCGGCTACCTGGAGGGCAGGGGAACGCGTTCGCTGACGGTGCGCTGACGCCGCAGTTCCGGCGGTCAAGCGCGAAGAAGGGAGCGAACTTATTCGCCGGTCGTCGGTTGGTTCTTCATCACCACAAGGGAAACGATCATGAAAACGAGAACGATATTGTTGGCTTCGGTCTTCGCGCTCGGCGCCACGCTGGCACAGGCGCAAAGCGGTGGCGGCGGCGCAGGCGGTGGTTCCTCCGGCGGTTCGGCGTCCGGATCGGCCGGCGGTTCATCCGGCATGAGCGGTTCCACCATGGGCGGCAGCTCGGTCGGCAACAACGGCGTCAATGGCGATGCCACCACGGGTGCCCAGATCGGAACCACCGGCAACGGCACGTCTGCGACCGGCAATTCCGGCGGCCGCACCACGTCGGGCACCGTCAACCAAAATGGCGTCGGCGGCAGTCTGAGCGGGTCCGGTACCAGTTCGGGAACGGCGCGCTGATCGATCCGCAGCAAACAGCCCCGCAGGATGCGGGGCTTTTTTGCCCGGTCAGGCCAGGCGCGCTACGACGGCGGCAAAGACCTGGCCTGCGACAGGGACACCACCTGTCCCCGCTTGCGCCCCGGGATCAGGAGCGGTTGCCGGCGCCCGAAAATCCAAATCAACAACGCGTACAAAGCCAGGACGGCAACGGCCACCGCCGCCGCAACCCCGATCAATATTCTTCTCAGCATCAAATCCCTGTTCGACAGACGGGCGCCGGCAATCGAAACTAGCCTCTCGCCCGCGCCCGCGCATGACCCATTTGGGTGATACCGCGATGGAACTCATCCCGACAACAGCGTCGCATGCACCAGGTAGCGCATCGGGCCTGATGTCATGGCGTCGAGTGGCCAGCAGGTCGACAGCACCAGTTGATATCCCTCCGCCAGCGGATCGATGCCGGAGGCGTCGAACCGGGCCACCGACGTTGCGGTGACGCGGTAGCGAAAAGTCCGGCCATCGCTCCGCGTCACGTCGATGTCGTCGCCGACCGTGACCTCCTTGAGGAAACTGAAATGGGTGTCGCGGTGCGCCGAATAGACGGCGATGCCGCGTTCACCGGCGTCGGGTGTCAATTCGACGTGGCCGGGACCGAACGCCAGCGCCTGGCCGCTGCTGCCGGCGAGCACGATTGTCGTGGCATGGAGTCGCTTCACTTCGATCCGCGCCACCGGCCAGGTGTCGGCCCAGGACCACGGTTTTGTGTCATGCCCGCGGGCGATGGTTTCAGTGAAGGCACGCTCCAGCAGCACCTGTGCCAGCAGCGCCTTGGCGTGGATGTAGGCGCCCTGGCCGAACAGGGACAGGCCGGCGAGGGCGAGAAGCAGCGCGGCGGCGAGGCGGAATTGCGCGAGCATTCCGCGCTTCAAGAGCCCCCACCCCAACCCTCCCCCGCAAGCGGGAGAGGGAGCGCGCCGCGTCGCGTGGTGGGCGTCAGGCGACAAAGGATCTCCGGAAGCATGTGAAACGATAGACAACGTGAGCTGCGATGACTGCCGGCCCCCTCTCCCGCTTGCGGGGGAGGGCTGGGGTGGGGGCATTCCTGCGTTCTGCAAATTGCATTTTAAGCTTCGATGGAAGTCGCGCGCGCGGCCTTGGGGCGGAGGCCGCGCGCGCAGGAGGAGGGGTGGGGACAACTCCTCCCTTCATCCGGCGTCAGGATGCAAACGTGCGGCGCCGGTTGAACACCAACAGGATCAGGCCGAGGGTCAGCAGGATCGCACCGGCGATCATCTTCAGCTCGGCATCGGTCGCGGTCTTCGGCAACGTCACCGCGTTGGCGGGCTGGGCGACGACGGGGATCGCCGGCTTCGCCATCGCCACCTCGGCACCACCGTTCTGCAGATCGGCGCGGCGCTCCAGTGGCGGCGCCGGCAGGCGCTGGCGCTCGCCGAACACCTTGTCGAATTCCCAGCCGGCCGGCAGGTTGATCGGCAGCTCGCTGAGCTTGAGCGGTTCGCCCTGTGGACGGGTCGGCGTCTGGTCGACTGCAATCAGGCTGGTCAGCCGCGTCACCAGCTGATGTTGCAGCGCCAGTGCCAAAATGGTCTTGTCGGCGTCTTCCGGCGTCGTCTGCCGCAAGGTGCGGGCGATCTCGGCATCGGTGATCTTGCGGCGCGCCCACAGCTTGGAGAGGCCTTTGCCCTCGGCGGCATTGGCCAGCGGCAGTTTGATGCTCCAGCTACGGTCGCCGATGCGGCCCTTGATGTCCACCGAGCCCTTGAGCTGGTCGAGCCGGGTGGCGAGCACCAGCGGTTCGCTACGGTAGAGGTCGGGGATCGCGGCCGGCGTCATGTCGGCGCTCGCATCGGAGAACGTCGCCGTAAGGCCGGTGATGACGGGATTCTCCAGCTTGCCGAACAGGCCGCGCATCCGCTCCTCGACCTGCTCGACCGACCCGATATGGGTAAAAGTGCCGCGGCCCAGCTCGGCGGCGCGCGTCATCAGAAAGGTGTTCGGCGCCGAGCCGATGCCGACCATGAAGATCCGTGAACGGCCGCGCATCGCCGCTATGGTGTCGAACAATTGCTGCTCGTTGCCGATCTCGCCGTCGGTCAGGAACACCACCTGGCGAACCGAGCTGGAGTCTTCGGCGCCGTCGGACAGCGCGGCGCGCATCGCCGGCACCATCTCGGTGCCGCCGGCGGCGCGCAGGCCGCCGACGAACGAAGTGGCGGCATCGACGTGCGCCGTGTCGGCAGGCACCGAGCTCTTGAACAGCATGTCCATGGTGTGGTCGAAGCGGATCACGTTGAAGCGGTCGTTCGGCTGCAGGCGTCCCAGCGCGTAGATCAGGCTGGCCTTGGCCTGCACGATCGAGGTACCGCCCATCGAGCCGGAATTGTCGATCACGAAGATCACCTCGCGCGGCAGCGGCTTTTGCTCGGCCTTTGCGATTGCCGGCGGCGTGACGAAGGCCAGAAGATAATCGGCATCGCCGACGTGCTCGCGGAACAGCCCGACCGACGGCGCGGTCTCGGCGGCGGGAGTCCAGGTCAACTCGAAATCGCGATCCGCCGGCGCGTCGCCTGCGGCGAGTTTGACGACGCGGGTGGCGGGATCCGTCGCGTCGATCTTGACCGCGTGATGATGGCTCTTGACCTCGCCGAGCGGAAAGCCGGCCTGCAGGCGCACCGTGATGGTGGTCGGATTGACCGGCGGGTTTTGCGCGGGATCGAGCACCTGCGGCGAGATGCGGTCGCGGTCGGGGACCGGATCGTTCGACGTCGTACCCCAGCCATTGGTGTCGGAACGCAGATCGACGCTTTGCACGATGGGCGCCGGATTGTAGCGCGGCGCCACCACCATCGGGACCCGCAGCGAGAACTCATTGCCGGACTGATGCACCGGCTCCTGATATTCGATCTGCACCAGCACGGTCTCGCCGGGGCCGATATTGGCCACCGAGTTGGTGAAGATGTTCGGCCGCTCCTGTTCGGTCAGCGCGGCCTTGCGGCCGGTGCGCTTGGCCTGTTCGTAGATGACGCGCGCCGCCTGCTTCTCCTTGATGTCGCCGACCACGACGCGGTCGCCGATCACCATCCTGAGGGTGTCGACGGCGCCGCCGTCCGGCAGCGGATAGACATAGACCGCCTCGATCCAGTTCGAGGTCGGGTTCTTGAAGACCTGGGTGACCTTTGCGCGGATCGTCGGGCCCGACACCACGAGGTCGACGTCGATGCCAAGCCTGGTGGCGTCGGCATAGCCGTCGTCGGTTTTCAAGAGCAGGGAGCCCGATCGCGCGTCGCTTGGCCGGGGATAGGTCCCGGACGGGTTCTCGGCGGACCACACCGGCGCCAGACTGAAAAAGAAGGCCGCAATTCCCAGCAGAATTCCCGAGCAAACTGCCGTGAGAATTGCGGCCCAGTCGTGCATCACACGGAGCTGGAGCGGCTCCGTGGGATTCTTGAGATTCGTAAGAGTCCCGGCGGCCGGTTCGCCGGTCCGGATGTCATCGCAGGTGATCATTGCCGTCACTCCCGAGGGGGATTTCCATGACGCGATTGTTGCGAGGAGCCATGACGCCGGGCCAGCGTGATGATCGGCATTGTTCGGCCGTTAACCGCTCTGCCGCGCCGCCGCCGAAGCGGCGTTGTGCGGTTTTGTGATGGATTGTCCGTCTGCTAGACTGCGGGAAGAGGAAAAGGGGTAATGATGCTGACGCCGGACAAGCAGCTTTCCGCCGAGCAGAGCCGGCAGGTCGCGGCGACCATTCGCGAGGAGATCGCGCGGCGGCGGATCTCGCGGCAGCATCTGGCCGAACAGGCCAAGCTCAGTATCTCGACCCTGGAAAAGGCGCTCGGCGGCCGCCGGCCGTTTACGCTTGCCACCACGGTACGGCTGGAGCAGGCGCTCGGCGTCTCGCTGCGCAAGGGCCATGACGAGGCGGCTGCGGTGGTCGCCAATGGTGACATCGCGCCGGACGGGCTTGGTGGCTATTCGCGGCGCTCGGTGGCGTGGCTCGAGGGCGAATACCTGACGCTGCGGCCGTCGTTCGGCGACAAGGAAGCGATCTACGCCTATCGCACCGTAATCGCCTGGGATACGGCAGCCGCGTGTCTCGGTTTTCGCGAGGCCGAACGGCTGGACGCGGCGTACACGCAATTCGGCGAAGTCTCGGTGCCCAATCAGTCCGGCCAGATCTACCTGGTCACCAACCGGCACGGCCAGCATCGGCTGATCACCGTGTGCCGGCCGGCGATCACAGGCGAAATGTACGGCATCATCACCACATTGCTGGCCGGCCGCGGATCACTGCTGACACCGATCGCGGCGCCGATCGCTCTGCTGCCGCTGCATCATGTCGCCGCGCCGAGTTTCGGCCGCGTCTCGGCGAGCGATCCCAATTACCAGACCTACCGCACGCATGTGCGGCGCATCCTGGATGAGTCGTTTGCGATGTTCGTGCCGGGGTAGTTACGCAGTCGTCCCGGCCTTGAGCCGGGACCCAGAACCCCTGGCGCTAATGTTGTGATGAACGGTGCAACGTTACGGCTACACGCAACGACACGGAGTCTGGGTCCCGGCCTTCGCCGGGACGACCTGTGTTGGTGTTACGACGTCAGTGCCGGGTCTTGCTGCTTTTCAGGAACGGGCGCCTCGCGGTTTCGTGCTTCTCGTAAAGCTCGAGCCAGCGGCTTTCCCGCGGATGATACCATTCGTCGGTGGTGATGTTGATCAGCGGGCCGCGCTCGCTGATGATGGCGTCGAGCCGGACGAATTCCTCGGTCTCCTCGGCGGTCAGCCCGATGAGAACCCGGTTGCCGAGTGCGTCGATCTCGAAGCTGTCATCGTCATCCGCCATGACGCCAGTTGACCAGCGCCGTGTGTTTCGTCAACGCGATCCGCGATTTAACCTAACCGGTCAACCTTACCGGCAGTTTTCGCGAAATTTCTGGAGGACGAGCTTGCCTGGGAAAACGATCAAGCGCCGCGTGGGACGACGCGTTTATATTCAGAACCCGGAACCCAAACAGACCTAGAAAATACCCAGCACGATCGCGCCGACAAAGGCGATCGCCATGTACGCGGCCACAACACTCAATCGACCGACGAACGGACCGATGAAGGTCATTGGGAAGCTCTCCCTGTTTAGCGTCGTTGGGCGTGGTAACGATGAAGCTAGCCGAACGGTTCCCACAAATAAAAGTCAGCGATGCTGATCTATTATCGTGCCGCAATCCCCGGCCGGCGGCCGAACATGGTTAAAGAAACGTGAAATCAACACGTTGAAGAGTCCTTAAATAAATTCGCCGAACGTGCGCGCATGACGCACGGAGTTCGTTTGTATCTCGTCGGCTCCCTCGTCCTTGTGTCGCTAGCGGGTTGCGGTCGCGGAATGTTTCAGTCCGCGGAGCGCGAACCGTGGCGGGCCGAGGCCGAAATCGCATGCCTGAAGTCCGGCGCGGTGAAGGAAAACGCCGACATGGTCCGGATCAACCCGATTTCGGGTCCGGGGGTCTGCGGTGCCGAATTCCCGCTCAAGGTCGCGGCGCTGGGCGAAAGCAATCCGAATTTCGGTTTTGCTGACGAGAATCTGCGCCCGCCGGCGGCGATCGGCAATCAACCGCGCTGGCCGGTCTCGCAGCCAGCGCCCCGGAACTATCCCGAAGCGGCCGTACGTCAGCCTGGCTACGCCGCGCCCGGAAACGGTCCGGTTTCGCTGAGCGCGCCGGGTGTCGCGCCGGCTGAGGACGACATCGAACTGCCGCCCGAAGGTTCGCCCGATCAGCGCTATCAGATGCAGGGTGCGCAAGCCTATCCGCCGCGCGACCGCGGCGCGCCGCAATTCCTGGATCGGGCGCCGAACGCCGGCAATTATTCAAGCCCGCAGGAGCGCCCGTTGCCGCGGCTTGGGCCCGGGCAAGGCAACGTCACCGGCGCGCTCGGTCCGGTCGCGGTGAAACCGGAGGCGACGCTGGCCTGTCCGATCGTCTCAGCACTGGACCGCTGGCTCGCCGATTCGGTGCAGCCGGCGGCGATGCGCTGGTTCGGCGTGCGGGTGGTCGAGATCAAGCAGATCTCCGCCTATTCGTGCCGCGGCATGAACGGCAATTCGCGCGCGCATATTTCCGAACACGCGTTCGGCAACGCCCTCGATATCGCGGCGTTCACACTGGCCGACGGACGGCGCATCTCGGTCAAGGACGGCTGGCGGGGCGTGCCGGAAGAGCAGGGCTTTCTGCGCGACGTGCAGGCGGCGGCCTGCCAGCAATTCAATACCGTGCTGGCGCCGGGGTCGAACGTCTATCACTACGATCACATTCACGTCGACCTGATGCGCCGCTCCAGCCGGCGGATCATCTGCCAGCCGGCGGCGGTGTCGGGCGAAGAAGTCGCCTCGCGCGCCTCGCAACGCAGCGGCTATGCCAGCCGCGACTCCGGCGGCATCACCGGCTCGATTGCCAAGCTGTTGTCGCGCAAGCAAAAGCCGCGCGACGAGGACGATTACGAAGACGAGTGAAGGAGGGGCGGACTATTCGCCCTTCACGGCATACGCAGCCAGAAACATCCGTAGCGCGCTGTCGACGACCCGCGTGATGTGCTCCGGCGAGGGGGCGGGGGCGGCCTGGAAAATGAACGGCTGGAACATCGTCGCCTGGCACATCTGCATGAACTGCGACGCCGCGAGTTGCGTGTCATCGATGGCAAGCTCGCCCGCCCTGACCCGCGCGTCGAGAAATTCCGCGAGACGATTGATGGTGTGGGCGAGCACCCGATCGTAAAATCGCCGGCCGACATCCGGCATCCGCTCGGCGATGGCCATCACGGTGCGGATCGCCGATCCGCCGCCCGGCCGGCACAACAGCGCGATGTAGGCCTGGCCGAATTCGCGCAACGTAGTGGTGACGTCGCGCTCCGGATCGAAGTTGAACGCGGTGCGGCCCTGCTCGAGGTTCTCCTGCTCGACGATCGCTTCGAACAGCCGGTTCTTGTCGGCAAAGTAGACGTACAGCGTGCCCTTGGAGACGCCCGCGGCGCGCGCGATCACGCCCATGCTGGCGCCGTCAAAACCGAGATCCAGAAAGACCTTGCGGGCGCCGTCGAGGATTTGGCGCCGCTTGGCGCTGTCTTCCTCGCCGACCACGGAAAGCGCTGCTGGGTGGGAAGCAACCATTCATTCAGCCTGTTCGGTGAAACGCGCGGACCGCAACAGTTCGGAAGGCCGGGTCCGCTAGGATGAAATGCAATATAGCTTGACCGAACCGTTCGGTCAATGTTATTGACGCCATCAGAGCAGGGGAAAATGCCGAATTTCGTCGGCATCCGGCCTGCCATTGAAGTTTCAGGAGGCCGCAATGGCCGGACCGCGCGACCAGGCTGCCCGCATCCTTCGCCCCGAACCCGATGCCGCCGAGGGGCCGGCCGCGGCAGCAGCGCCTGCGGTTCCCGCCGCTCGCCGCGGCGTGGAGGGTCCGGCGAATGAAACCGTCAGGGAGCCTGTCCAGGACAAGCCCGCGGCGGCGGCCGATGGCAAAACCCCCGCCAAATCCGGCAAGCGCAAGGTCGTGCTGATGGGGGTCGGCGCGGTGCTGGCGCTGGCGGCCGTGGCTTACGGCGTGAATTATGTTCTGGTCAGCCGCTTCATGGTCGGCACCGATGACGCCTATGTCCGCGCCAACAACACCACGCTCGGCGCGCGGGTGTCCGGCCACATCGCCGCGATCCTGCCCGGCGACAACGTGGCCGTGCATGCCGGCGACGTGATTTTCCGGATCGACGACGGCGACTACCGCATCGCCGTCAAAGCCGCCCGCACCAAGATCGCGACCCAGCAGGCCACCATCGATCGCATCGGACGGCAGATCGGCGCGCAGCAGAGCGCGGTCGAACAGGCCAAGGCGCAGGTGGCTTCGGCCGAGGCCTCCGCGAACCGCGCGCAACTCGATTTCGACCGCCAGCAGGCGTTGAGCACCAAGGGCTTTGCCTCGCGCGCAACTTTTGAGGTGTCGCAGGCCGGGCGCGACCAGGGCACCGCCGCGGTGCAGGCCGCGCAGGCGGCCTTTGATGCCGCGCGCGACAATGTCGAAGTCACCAAGGCGCAGCAGAACGAAGCCCGCGCCCAGCTCGAGGAATTGCAGACCGCGCTCGCCAAGGCCGAGCGTGATCTGGACTTCACGTCGGTGCGCGCGCCAGTCGACGGCATCTTTTCCAATCGGCTGGTCAGCACCGGCGACTTCATCCAGGCCGGACAGCGGCTCGGCAATGTGGTGCCGCTCGACGCCGTCTACATCGACGCCAACTTCAAGGAGACGCAGCTGCGCCGCCTGAAGCCGGGTCAGCCGGTCAGCGTCTCGCTCGATGCCGACTCGAGCCGCGAGATCCAGGGCACCGTGCAGAGCCTGTCGCCGGCCGCCGGCCAGGTGTTCACGCTGCTGCCGCCGGACAACGCCACCGGCAACTTCACCAAGATCACGCAGCGCGTGCCGGTGCGGATCGCGGTGTCGAGCGCGATCGCCAAGGAGAACCTGCTGCGCGCCGGCATGTCGGTCTACGTCCGGGTCAACACCAAGCCCGACGCCACGCATTGATTTAAGCGTTCCGGAACACGCCGATGTCCACTCCGACCACAGCAGCGCCACGCCGGGCCGGCGGTCCGCCGCCGATGGCGCCGCCGCCGGAGCGGGTCGCGCCGCAGCGGGTGTTTGCCTTCCTGATCATGGTGTTCGGGATGTTCATGTCGATCCTGGATATCCAGATCGTCTCGGCATCGCTGTCCGAAATCCAGGCCGGGCTGTCGGCGTCATCAAGCGAAGTGTCGTGGGTGCAGACCGCGTATCTGATCGCCGAGGTGATCGCGATCCCGCTGTCGGGATTCTTGTCGCGGGCGCTGGGGACCAGGCTGTTGTTCGCGATCTCGGCGGCCGGCTTCACCTTCGCCAGCCTGATGTGCGGCTTCACCTCCTCGATCGAGCAGATGATCCTGTGGCGGGCGATCCAGGGCTTTCTCGGCGCCGGCATGATCCCCACCGTGTTCGCCTCGGCCTATACGATATTCCCGCGCTCGAAATTCCACATCGTCGCCCCGATCATCGGCCTCGTCGCCACGCTGGCGCCGACCATCGGTCCGACGGTGGGCGGCGTCATCACCGATGCGATGTCGTGGCACTGGCTGTTCTTCATCAACGTGGTGCCCGGCATCGGCATCACCATCGGCGTACTGGCGCTGGTCGACTTCGACGAGCCGCATTTCGAACTGCTCGATCATTTCGACTGGTGGGGCCTCGGCCTGATGGCCGGCTTCCTCGGCTCGCTGGAATACGTGCTCGAGGAAGGCCCGCGCAACGACTGGTTCGAGGACACCTCGATCTTCGTGTTCGCGGTGGTCTGCGCGGTCTCGGGGGTGCTGTTCTTCTGGCGCGTCTTGACCGCACGCGAGCCGATCGTCGACATCAGGGCGTTCACCGACCGCAATTTCGCGCTCGGCTGCACCTTCTCATTCTGCGTCGGCATCGGGCTCTACGGCCTGACCTATCTTTATCCGCGCTATCTCGCCGAGGTGCGCGGCTACAGCGCGCTGATGATCGGCGAGACCATGTTCGTCTCCGGCATCGCGATGTTTCTCAGCGCGCCGCTGGTCGGCCGGCTGATGCAGAAGATCGACATGCGCATCCTCATCGCGCTCGGGCTGGCGTCATTTGCGTCCGGCACCTGGCTGATGACCGGCATCACCCGCGATTTCGACTTTTACGAACTGCTGCTGCCGCAGGTCCTGCGCGGCATCGGCATGATGATGGCGATGGTTCCGGTCAACAACATCGCGCTCGGCACGCTGGCGCCCGAACTGGTCAAGAACGCCTCCGGCCTGTTCAACCTGACCCGAAACCTCGGCGGCGCGCTCGGCCTCGCCCTGATCAACACCGCGCTCGAGAGCCGCACCGACTTCCACATCTCGCGGCTGCACGACAAGGTCAATTGGGGCAATGCGATGGCGGTGGAGACGCTGAACAACTTCACCCAGAAATTCGCCGGGATGGGCGACGCCTCGATGATGGCGATGAAGCAGCTCACCCAGGTGGTGCATCGCCAGGCCGTGGTGATGGGGTTCGGCGATTCCTTCTTTCTGCTGACGATATTCTATTTCGTCCTCGCCACCATGGTGGTGTTCCTGAGCAAGCCCGCCAATCCGGCGGGCGCGCCGGGCGGGCATTAGGCTCACGCTCATTCACCGCGTCGTCCCGGCCTTGGGCCGGGACCCGTAACCCGTGCGCTTCTGTTCAGGGCAGCGCGGTCGCGGCCCTTTCAAATGGCGAGGTCAGGGGTTCTGTGGTCCGGCGTTCGCCGGGACGACAAAAGGTTAGCTGCTTGGCCCGATGCCATCACATTTGCAACACTCGACGAAAATCGAACCGCGTCAACTTGTGAAACGCCGATCGCGCGGGTATAGACCTGCCATCATTGCTCGAGCCGAGGGAGGATTTCGATGATTTCAATCACTTCGCCGTCCGCGACCTCGCGCCGAAAGTTCATGCCGGACGCCATTTTTGCCCACTAGCGGGCGCTTTTTTCGGCATCGACCAGGTCTGATCACCGGATCCTTCTAAGCACACCGATTTTTCAATGACGCGTGCGTCCGGCTTTGCCGCCGCACGTCGACCCGATGGAGCCGGACTGCGCACCAGGCCAGCCGGATGACGCCATGACAGTCCAAAGCACCGTGAGGCTGAGATGAAAGACCTCACTCAGGGCTCCATCGTGAGCCATATCGCGACGATGGCGCCGCAGATCTTCGCGGGCATGATCATGATCATGCTGTGCCAGCTGGTCGACCTGTATTTCGTCGCCGGTCTCGGCGACGCCGCGATCGCCGGCGTGGCGGCGGCGGGCAACACCGGCTTTCTGGTCATGGCGTTCACCCAGGTGCTCGGCGTCGGCACCTCGGCGCTGATCGCCCATGCCGTCGGACGGAAAGATCGCGAAGGTGCGAATCTGGTGTTCAACCAGTCGCTGGCGCTGTCGGCGCTGTGCGGCGGCGTGCTGCTGGTCGCGGGTTTCGCGCTGGCGCGCGGCTACATGCGGTCGGTGGCCGACGATGCCGCCGTCGTCGAGGCCGGCACGACCTATCTCATCTGGCTGATGCCGTCGCTGGCGCTGCAGTTCGCCACGCTGGTGATGACATCGGCGCTGCGCGGCACGGGTATCGTGCGGCCGACTACGATCGTCCAGGTCGTTACGGTCGTCATCAACATCGTTCTCGCGCCGGTTCTCGTCAGCGGCTGGGGCACCGGCCGGGCCTTCGGCGTCGCCGGGGCCGGCCTCGCCACGTCGGTGTCTATCGTCATCGGATTGGGGATGCTGGCATACTACTTCCACCGATATGAACACTATGTCGGCTTCGACCGGACGCTGTGGCGTCCGCAATGGGCGCAATGGAAGCGCATCGCGGATGTCGGGCTGCCCGCCGGCGGCGAATTCGCGATCATCTTTGCCAACATGGCGGTGATCTATGCGGTGCTCGGCCAGTTCGGCGCGGTGGCCCAGGCCGGCTTTGGGATCGGCCAGCGCCTGATCGGCGCCATTCACATGCCGGCGCTGTCGATGGCGTTTGCCGCTGGCGCGATTGCCGGCCAGAACTTCGGCGCCGGACATCGCGGGCGCGTGGGCGAGACCTTCAGGACAGTGTCGCTGCTCGGCTCGGCGTTGATGGTCGCCTTCACCTTGTTTCTGCAATGGAAGCCGGAATGGCTGCTCGCGCTGTTCAGCCATGATCCCGACACCATCGCCGTCGGGGCGCTGTTCCTGCGGATGATCTCGCTGAACCTGGTTGCGCAGGGGCTGATCTTCTTCTGTGGGAGCATGTTTCAGGGCTTCGGCAACACCAGGCCGGCGCTGCTGAGCTCCGCCACGCGTTTGATCACCTATGCGCTGCCGCTCTTGTGGCTGTCCGGGCTACCCGGTTTCCGCATCGAGTACGCCTGGTACCTGTCGATTGCGACGACCTCGCTGCAGGCAGCCTTCAGTGTTTGGCTGCTGTATCTGGAATTTCAACGCCGGCGGATACCGCTCACGCCGTGACGCAGGGCCGACGTTGCCGGAAGGCGACACCCAGTGGTCTTCGCGCGAATGTTACACGTTGTAACTTGCGCGATCGCGGCGACGCGGCTATAGAATTCGCATTCATTGCTCGAACCGAGGGAGGATTTCGATGATTTCAGTCAACTCGCCGTCCGCGACCTCGCGTCCGAAGCTCATGCCGGATGCCTATTTCGCCCGCTAGCGGGCGGCTCCGCCACTGCCGATCGGGCTCGATGTCCCGATCCGTCTGACTCTCACCGCTACCTTGTTTTTCAACGACGCGAGCGTTCGGCGATGCCGTCGCCCGTCAACTCAATGGAGCCGGACTGCGTCCATGCGCAGCCGGATGACGCCATGACCGACCCAACCAGCAAGCGCCCGCCCGCGATCCGCACGGTGCTGCCGTTCGTATTCCGCCACTGGCTCGATCAGCCGAGGCGCGCGGCCATCGTCGCCGGCGGCCTGCTCGGCGCGACCGTTGCCGACCTCTTCATGCCGCTGTTCTCCGGGCGGCTGGTCGACGCCATCACCGCGGGTGCGGCGGACGCCGCCGCGCGGCAGGCGGCGTGGACCGCATTCGGCGCCATCGTCGCGCTCGGCTTCGCCTCGATGGTGCTGCGGTTCATCGGGCTGCAGGCGATCGTGCCGTTCACGCTGCAACTGATGTCGCAGATCGCGCGCAACGCATTCGCACGGGTGCAGCGGTTTTCCAGCGAGTGGCACGCCAACAGCTTTGCCGGCTCGACGGTGCGCAAGATCACCCGCGGCATGTGGGCGCTCGACCTGCTCAACGACACCATCCTGATGGCATTATTGCCGTCGCTGGCGGTGCTGGTCGGCTCGATGATCCTGCTCGGCTTGCACTGGCCGGCGCTCGGCGCCGTGCTCGCGGTGGGCGCGCTGGTCTATGTGCCGATGACGGTGATCTTCACGACGCGCTACATCGCGCCGGCGGCGCGGATCTCCAACGCCTGGGACACCCGGGTCGGCGGCACGCTGGCCGACGCGCTGACCTGCAACGCGGTGGTGAAATCGTTCGGCGCGGAGGCGCGCGAGGATACGCGCCTGGGGCAGGTAATCAGCCGCTGGCGCAAGCGGGTGCGTCGGACCTGGCTGCGCTACAACTACACGCTGATGGCGCAGCTGTCGGTGCTGCTGTGCCTGCGCGCGTCGGTGATCGGCGGGTCGCTGCTGCTGTGGATCGCCGGCCGCGCCTCGCCGGGCGACGTGACGTATGTGCTGACCAGCTACTACATCATCCACGCCTACCTGCGCGATGTCGGCATGCACGTCAACAACCTGCAGCGTTCGGTGAACGACATGGAGGAACTCGTCGCGATCCACGACGTCGCCATCGGCATCGCGGACGTCCCCGATGCGCGGCCGATCGACATCATCGGCGGGCGCATCAGCTTCGAAGAGGTGGTGTTTCACTATGGCGGACATCGCACGCCGCTCTACGACGGCCTGTCGGTGGACATCCGCGCCGGCGAACGGGTCGGGCTGGTCGGTCGTTCCGGCTCCGGCAAGACGACGTTCGTCAAGCTGGTGCAGCGCCTGTACGACGTCAGCGGCGGACGGATCCTGATCGATGGCCAGGACATCGCTCACGCGACGCAGCAGTCGCTGCGCAGCCAGATCGCCATCGTGCAGCAGGAACCGATCCTGTTTCACCGGTCATTGGCCGAGAACATCGCCTATGGCCGGCCGGGCGCCGACCTGGCCTCGGTGGAACAGGCGGCAAGGCTGGCCAACGCCCATGATTTCATCATGCGGCTGCCGAACGGCTACGGCACGCTGGTCGGCGAGCGCGGCGTCAAACTGTCCGGCGGCGAGCGGCAGCGCGTGGCACTGGCGCGGGCGTTTCTTGCCGACGCGCCGGTGCTGATTCTGGACGAGGCGACGTCGAGCCTCGATTCGGAATCCGAGGCGCTGATCCAGCAGGCGATGGAGCGGTTGATGAAAGGCCGCACGTCGATCGTGATTGCGCATCGCCTGTCGACGGTGCGCAGCCTCGATCGCATCCTGGTGTTCGATCAGGGCAGGATCGTCGAGCAGGGCACGCATGGCATGCTGGCAAAGCGCGACGGCGGCATCTATCGCGGCCTGTTCGAGCGGCAGGTGCTGCAGGTCGACCGGGTCGATGCGGCAGAGTAGTCCGCGTGTCATCCTCGCCAAAGACTTGTAGCCCGGATTTCGCTGCGCTTCACCCGGGCGACGTCCCTCTGCTTGTGGGACTTTCTCCAAAACTGGCGAGGGGTCCGGCGTGTTTGCGCCGG
>Ga0209758_1002280_pt1 | contig 19856 bp, 16 predicted proteins | sample AraplaMF_Col_mMF_FD_184258 | JGI IMG/M metagenome (GOLD analysis project Ga0209758, IMG submission 184258) | Arabidopsis root microbial communities from the University of North Carolina, USA - plate scrape MF_Col_mMF (SPAdes) (version 2) | ecosystem: Host-associated > Plants > Roots > Endosphere...
CAAGACTGTCGAGCTCGAGGCCAGTGATGAACGAAGCCAGGTTATAGGCATGTGTACCGATATCGCCGGTCGAACCACCAACACCCGATTGCGCCGGGTCGGTGCGCCATGCAGCCTGCTTCTGGCCGGACTGCTCGATGGCTTCCGTCAGCCAGTCCTGCGGATATTCAGCCTGAACGATACGGATATCACCGAGTTCGCCATTGGCAATCATCTCGCGCGCCTGACGCACCATCGGGTAGCCGGTATAGTTATGCGTCAGGATGAACAGCGCGCCGCTTTCGTCGGCAACCTTCTTCAGCTTCTTGGCATCGGCAAGGTTTGAGGTCAGCGGCTTGTCGCAGATGACATGGATGCCGCGGCGCAGGAATTCCTTGGCCGCGTCATAATGCACGTGGTTCGGCGTGACGATGGAAACGGCCTCGATGCCGTTCTTCAGCTTGGCTTCGCGGATCGCCATTTCCCGGTAGCTGGAATAGGTGCGCGACGGATCGAGACCGAGATCGCGACCGGACTGAACAGCCTTTTCCGGTGTGGACGACAGAGCGCCGGCGATCAGATCATACTGGTCGTCGATACGCGCCGCAATGCGGTGCACGGCGCCGATGAAGGCCCCTGCCCCGCCGCCCACCATGCCGAGCCGGATGCGCGGCTCGCGGGTCTGTTCGGATGATGCTTCGATTGCCATGATATCCTCCTGCAATTCTTCTTTCCCTTCTCCCCAGCAGGGGAGAAGGTGGCCCGAAGGGTCGGATGAGGGGGCGCCGGCAGATATTGCCTTTCGCTGATCGCTCGAGGCATTCGCCGCTATCGCTCCTCATCCCCCTCATCTGCCCTTACGGGCATCTTCTCCCCGCTGGGGAGAAGCGAAATGGAGATCTCAGAGACCCAGCATGCGCCGGTTGGCAGCCTGATCGGTGCCGCCGGCCGCGAAGTCGTCGAAGGCCTTCTCGGTCACGCGGATAATATGCGCCTTGACGAATTCGGCGCCTTCACGCGCGCCATCTTCCGGATGCTTCAGTGCGCATTCCCATTCGACCACGGCCCAACCGTCGAAGTTGTTGGCAGTCATCTTGGAGAAGACGGCGCCGAAATCGACCTGGCCGTCGCCCAGCGAACGGAAGCGACCGGCGCGTTCGACCCAGCCCTGATAACCGCCGTAGACGCCCTGGCGTCCGGTCGGATTGAACTCCGCATCCTTGACGTGGAACATCTTGATGCGGTCTTTGTAGATATCGATATTGTCGAGATAATCGAGGCACTGCAGAACGTAGTGCGACGGATCGTAGAGCATGTTGGCGCGCGGATGATTGCCGACACGCTCCAGGAACATCTCGTAGGTGATGCCGTCGTGCAGGTCTTCGCCCGGATGGATTTCGTAGCAGACGTCGATGCCGTTTTCGTCTGCATGGTCGAGGATCGGCTTCCAGCGGCGGGCAAGCTCGTCGAAGGCGGTCTCGACGAGACCGGCAGGACGCTGCGGCCACGGATAGATGAAGGGCCAAGCGAGCGCACCGGAGAAGGTGGCATGCGCCTTCAGGCCGAGGTTCTTGGAAGCGGTCAGCGCATACTTGACCTGCTGCACGGCCCATTCCTGGCGCGCCTTCGGATTGCCACGCACCTCGGGTGCGGCAAAACCATCGAAGGCCTCATCATAGGCCGGATGAACGGCAACGAGCTGGCCCTGCAGGTGGGTGGAAAGCTCGGTGACCTCGACGCCGTTTTCACGCGCTTTGCCCGCGAATTCATCGCAGTAATCCTTTGACGTCGCCGCCTTCTTGAGGTCGATGAGCTGGTTTGCCCAGGTCGGAACCTGCACGCCCTTGTAGCCGGTGTCGGCCGCCCATTTGGTGATCGCGTCCCAGGAATTGAAAGGCGCGGTATCGCCCGCGAACTGCCCGAGGAACAGGCCGGGTCCCTTGATCGTCTTCATGTCAGTTTCCTCCCTGAATATCGATCGTAAACGTTTTCGATAAATCTTAGTGCGCCACTCGGTAAAGAAAAGGCGCCTCCCCGCCAATGCGAAGGATTTAGCGGGTGAGCCGAAAATCAACGCGGTCTGGACCTAATCACGCTCGCTGCGGAACGGCAAGAGGTACGTGCCGCATTTTGGCTGCAACTTGTCTGAAGGCATGAAAAATGCGCCCATCCTCTCGAATGGGCGCATGCGTGAAAGCAGTAATCAGAACGGAGAATCCGGGAAGTAGAAGTTCTTGGCATTCTCCTTGGTGACGAGCGTTGCGTCGAGGATGTAATTGCCGTGAACCGGAACCTGATCGTAGAGCGCAGCAGCCGTCAGTTCCATGGCCGTGCCGACCATTGCCGGCGGATAGAGAACGTCGACCGGGATCAGCTTGTCGCCATCCATGACCTTCTTGACCATGTCCTTGGAGCCGGCGCCGGCGACGACATACTGGATGTCGGTGCGCTTGGCCTGCTCGATGGCCTGGAGAACGCCAACGGCCATGTCGTCATCCTGGCACCATACGACGTCGATCTTCGGATACTTCGTCAGATAGTCCTGCATGACCTTGAAGGCATCGTCGCGGTTCCAGTTGCCATACTGGCGATCGAGAACCTTGACTTTGGAGCCGGCAATACCCTTGTCGAAACCGTCCTGACGCTGCTGGTCGATCGGGATCGGCAGGCCGCGGATGACGACGACCTCAGCTTCCGGCGTCTTTTCGGCAATATACTTGCCGGCGACTTCGCCGAGCGCCGGGTTGTTGCCGGCGACGTAGAGGTCACGCACGGAATTGTCGTTGTTCGACGGCGCACGGTCGACGAGTGCAACGAACTTGCCCTTGCCCTTGACTTCCTTGATGGCGTTGACGAGCGGATCCGGATCCGACGGCAGGATGACGAGTGCGTCGATGCCCTGCGTATCAAGGTCCTGCACCGCGTTTGCCTGCGTTGCGGCATCCGGCGAGGTCTTGACGATGACGTTCAGGCCCGGATGTTCAGCCATCAGCTTCTTGGCAACGCGTTCTGCATGGAACACGACACCCGATGTCCAGCCGTGGTCGGCAGCCGGAATGGACACGCCGATCGTGTAATTCTTATCCTGGGCGTAGGCTGCGCCGGCAAAAGCCACCCCCGCAACAGCCAGACCCAACATGAGCTTGCGCATGCTATTTCCTCCCAAAAATATCAGGGACTTGTCCAATCCGAACCGGGTGCCCTGGATAGCCCGGCCAATCCGAGAAGCAGGCTTGTCTTACGATTTGCGGACCAGCGACCGCTGCACCAGCATGGCGATGATGATGATCGCACCCTGAATCGCACCGATGAGATATTCGCTGATGAAGTTCGAAAGCAGCATGATGTTGCCGACGAGCTCGAGAATGAAGGCGCCGCAGATCGTGCCCCACACGCGGCCCGCACCACCCTTCAATGCCGTGCCGCCGACGACGACGGCCGTAATCGCCTGCAGCTCCCACAGGATGCCCGTTGTTGCCGAGGTCGAACCGAGGCGCGGCACATAGAGCAGCACGGCAATCGCCACGCAGAGGCCCTGGATGACGAAGGCGATCGTGCGCACACGATTGACCGCAATACCGGAATAACGCGCTACATCGCTGTTCGAACCGACAGCCACGACATGGCGGCCGTAACGCGTGCGGTAGAGGATGAAGGCCGCAACGGCAGTGACGGCAAGGATGACGGCGATCGGCACCGGAATGCCGAGGATATTGCCGAAATAGGCCGGACGATAGAGCGTCTGGATATCTGCCGAACGCAGCGTGATTGCGCCGCCCTGCGACAGCCATGTCGTCAGGCCGCGATAAATGCCCATCGTACCGAGCGTCGCGATAAAGGGTTCGATTTTGCCGACTGTGGTGATGAGGCCGTTTGCGAGACCGCAGAGCGCACCGGCAATCACAGCGAAGACGACAGCCGCCGTCAGCATCAGCACCGGATCGGCGATGACGCTGGAATTGATGAGCAGGATCATCAGGCTCGCAACGAAGGCCACCATCGAGCCGACGGAAAGGTCGAGGTCGCCGGCAGAGATCACAAAGGTTGCGCCAACGGCGATGATCGCAATGAAGGCGCAGCGGGTTGCGACATTCGTAAGGTTGGTGATGCCGATGAAATTCGGATTGACCAGCGCGCCCACGATGAGGAGCAGGGCCAGTGCGGCAAAGGGCGCAACCGCTCGCAGATCGACATCACGCCAGGATCTGCGCCGGATTTCCCTGGTCTCCTCGTTAACACTCATGTCCAAAACCAACCTCCCGTCCCATGACTGCTGGGCATCTTGTTTATCGCGCAGCCCGCTCGTGCCCTGCCGGCGTCAGGCGGCCGCCTGACGCTTCAGTCCTGCAGCGTAACGCATGATTTCCTGTTCGGAAATTTCATCCCCTTCCAGGATGCCGACGATCCGGCCTTCGCGCATGACGGCGACGCGCGTGCAAAGACCGATAATCTCGGGCATTTCCGAGGACACGACGATGATCGACCGCCCGTCACGGGCGAGCGCCGAGATGAAATGATAGATCTGCTGCTTGGTACCGACATCGATGCCGCGCGTCGGCTCGTCGATGATGATGATCTGCGGCTCGGTCTCCATGACCTTGGCCAGAAGCAGCTTCTGCTGGTTGCCGCCCGACATGCGCCCGGCGATGATATTGCCATCGCGCACCCTGATGTCGAATCGCCGCTTGGCCTTGGCAAGAGCCGCCGCCTCACTGACGGGGCTGAGATAGCCGTGGCTGACATGACGCTCGAGCGACTGTAGCGTCAGGTTGGCGATCATGCCCGAACCGAGTAGCAGCCCCTTCGACTTGCGATCCTTGGTCATATAGGCAAGGCCGGCGCGATTGACCGCACGCGCATCGCCCGAGTGCACGCTTTCCCCGTGGATGACGACTTCGCCCGACAGACGCGAGCGCAGGCCGGCGATCGCTTCCATCAATTCCGTGCGGCCGGAGCCGATCAAGCCGGAGAAACCGATGACTTCGCCCTTGCGCACCTCGAAGCTCGCATCCTGTACGTAGCCGGTCGAAACCGCGCTGACGCGAAGAACCACTTCCTCGTCCACATTGGGCTCGGCCTTAGCGGGATAGAGACTGGAAAGCTCGCGGCCGACCATCAACTGCGCAATGGATTCCCCATCAAGCAAGGAGGTCGGTGCCGTCTTGACCCACTGGCCGTCACGCAGCACCGTGACCTTGTCGGTCAGTTCCATGACCTCGTCGAGCTTGTGGGACACGAAGACGAAGCTTGTGCCCTGCTCGCGCAGCTTGCGCACCTGCTTGAAGAGCATATTGGTTTCTTCCCGCGACAACACGGCCGTCGGCTCGTCCATAAAGACAACACGGGCATCACGGCTGATCGCCTTGGCGATCTCGACCATCTGCTTATCGGCGATGGAAAGCGAGCTGATCATCGCATTCTCGTCGACATGCGAGCCGAGCATGTCGAGCACCCGGCGAGTCTCCGCGCGCATGTACTTGCGGTCAAGCACACCGAAATGCGTGACTTCGCGGCCGAGAAACAGGCTCTCGGTCACGGTCAGATGTTCGGCGAGATTGAATTCCTGATGGATGATGACGATCCCGAGCGCCTCGGCCGCACCGTTCGGCGGCAACACCACAGGCTTGCCGTCGAGTATGATTTCGCCCGACGTCGGCTGCTCGAAGCCGGAGAGAATCTTGACGAGAGTGGACTTGCCGGCGCCGTTTTCACCCATAAGCGCATGGATCTCGCCGGCGCGAAGATCGAAATTGACGCTGAAAAGAACCTGCACGCCGCTGAAAGACTTGCAAATGCGCCTGGCGGACAACACCACCGGTGCAGCCTCTGCGGTATCCACGGTCATGATTTCCTCCTGCGGCTCCCATCCGCTTATGTTGGGCATATGTAAACCTTTACATCAGGCATGTAAAGGTTTACATCGTGGATTTACACAGATCTGTTGTGCGGTGCCTTTGACCTCCCGGCAAGTCTGTGTAGTGTGCGGCGAAGACAGCCCAAGGCGGAGCCCCGTGTCGAATTCCACGCCCGCAACAATCGAAGACGTCGCCCGGATCGCCGAGGTTTCCATCGCGACGGTTTCGCGGGCAATCCACATGCCCGAAAAAGTGGCCAATTCCACGCGACTGAAGGTCAACCAGGCAATCGCCATCACCGGTTATACGACCAATGCCATGGCGCGCAGCCTGCGGCTCGGCCGTTCCAACATGATCTTGGTCGTGGCGCCCGATATCGGCGACCCCAACTTTTCCAACATCCTGATCGGTCTCGAGAACGAGGCTCGTGCCCATGGCTATGGCATCCTCATCGGCCATACGCAGAACGATGCGCAGCGCGGCCTCGAATATCTGAAATTCTTCAGTTCCAACCAGGCGGCGGGACTCATCCTTTTCACCGGGATCCTGCCCTTCGGTCATCAGACTGTGACGGCGCAACTGCCGCCGAGCGTCGGCGTATTCGAACCCGTCTTCAATGGCGGAATCCCCTATGTCGGCGTTGACGATATCCAGGGCGCCAGGAAAGCCGTCGACCTGCTCCTGGCCGAGGGGCATCGCAAGATCGCCTTTATCGGCGATTCCCGCACCCGGCTGGCCTACAGCCGCCGCCGACAAGGCTATGACGCCGGTCTCGACGCTGCCGGCGTGCCGAAAGACACGCGTATCGTGCTGGAGGGCGACGGGACGATCGAGAGCGGCCGCCATGCCGTGGAGCAGCTCTTCATGCGCGATACGCTGCCCACCGCCTTCATGTGCGTCAACGACCAGACGGCGATCGGCGTCATGATCGGCCTCAACGCCCGCGGCTACAATATCCCGCAGGACTTTTCCGTGACCGGCTTTGACGACGTGCCGCAAGCCGTTTTCATGAGCCCGTCGCTGACGACCATTCGCCAGCCGCGCACAGCGATCGGCAAACAAGCCATGGCGCTGCTCCTTGAGCTTCTCTCCAACGGCCGACCGGCCGAAACGGAAATCCTGCTGCGGCCGGATCTCGTTGTGCGTAACTCCGTCTCTGCGCCGCCGCGCAACTGGCAGAAGCGGTAGGCTCGAAACCGCTGCCAATGATTGCTGTTGCCCGAACTCAATGCTGTCCTAATTTGGCGACGGACTCCTTTGTGAAGACGAGGCAACCGAGATGTCACGAGATCTGCTGGCCGACAGATACCGAGGTTACATTGCCTGCCTGAACGGCCAGGATTGGGATAACCTGGGAAACTTCGTCCACGAGCGTGTTCGCTACAATGGCGAGCATATTGGCCTGTCCGGCTATCGCGAGATGCTCGAAGGCGATTTTCGCGCTATCCCCGATCTCTTCTTCGACATTCAGCTGCTGATCTGCGAGCCGCCGCGTGTGGCAAGCCGTTTGCAGTTCAACTGCACCCCGAAGGGCGAGCTGTTCGGTCTTCCGGTCAACGGCAGGAGAGTGCAGTTCGCCGAAAACGTCTTCTACGAGCTCCTGGATGGAAAGATCGAAACCGTCTGGTCGGTCATAGACAAGGCCGCGATCGAATCACAACTTTGAAACTCCCAGGCTTCCTCTGCGATTATGCAATCCGCCTGAACGTGCTGAATTGAAATCTCTGCACGCTGTCCCAAGGTGTCGAATGATCGTGGCGGCGGCTGTCGATCAGCTCGAAACCTGCTCCCAACAGTTCCAGCAGACTGTCTGAACTATGGCGCGCAACTGGCAGACCGCTGCACTTTTCCGGCCCATCGAGGGCGAAAGTTCCCATAATCAGATAGCCGCCGATCTTCAGCGCGAGCTTCAGTCGCTCGATGTAGGCCTCTTGTTCAGCCGCATCGGTCAGAAAATGGAAGGCTGCGCGATCGTGCCAGATATCATAGGTCTGCGGCGGCTCCCAAAGAGTGGCGTCGCCGGCAATCCACGTCACCTCGTCAGCCTTGGCGCCGAGACGCTTTTGCGCCGTATCGAGCGCAGCCGCCGAGAGATCGAGCACAGTCACATCGACGAACCCTTCGGCAAGAAGGCTGTCAACCAGCCTTGAAGCTCCACCGCCGACATCGACGATAGCGTCAGATCGTTTTGCCTTAACGAGGTGAATTAGCTCGAGAGAAGGCGCCGGGCTTTCCTGAAACCAGCTGACATCAGCCTCGCCTTTGGTCGAATAGACGTTTTCCCAATGCAGTTTGCGATCGTCCGTCATGAGGCGCTCCGAGCGTTTTCTCCATCGCCGCTGATGGCATGCCAGATTTCTGTATGCCCGACCAGTACAACTAGCCAATGTTCGCCTTCGCAAATGAAAAAAGCCGGGAAGCTTTCGCTCCCCGGCTCTTCAAATAATCAAAACCGCAGATCAAACGTAGCGGTTGACGATATTTTCCAGCAGCTCCTGCTTGCCGGACTTCGGCTGCGGGTTGACGTCCTTGCTCTCGACCCAGTGCGTGATTTCTTCCAGCGAATATTCGCCGCGGAAGAGCTTCTGGCCTTCGGCCGAATTCCAGCCGGCATAGCGGTCTGCGAGCGGCTGCGACAGAGCCTTGTCTTCGAGCATCTTGGCAGCAGCCTTCAGGCCGCGGGCGCAGCAATCCATGCCGCCGATATGGCCGATCAGCAGGTCTGCCGGATCGAGCGACTGACGGCGCAGCTTCGAATCGAAGTTGGTACCACCCGTCTTGAAGCCGCCGCCCGCCAGGACGTAGTAATAGGCCAGAGCCATTTCCGGAACGTTGTTCGGGAACTGGTCGGTATCCCAACCGGACTGGTAGTCGTTTCGGTTCATGTCGATCGAGCCGAAAATGCCGAGCGCGTTTGCGAGCGCCAGCTCATGCTCGAAGGAATGGCCGGCGAGGATTGCGTGGCCCTGCTCGATGTTGAGCTTTACTTCGTTTTCGAGGCCGTGCTTCCTGAGGAAGCCATAGACGGTCGCGACGTCGTAATCGTACTGGTGCTTGGTCGGCTCCTGTGGCTTCGGCTCGATGAGGATCGTGCCCTTGAAGCCGATCTTGTGCTTGTACTCGACAACGAGGTTGAGGAAGCGACCGAGCTGGTCGAGTTCACGGCCGATGTCGGTGTTGAGCAGCGTTTCATAACCTTCGCGGCCGCCCCACAGAACGTAGTTTTCGCCGCCGAGCTTCTGCGTGGCGTCGATGCAGGTCCTCACCGTTGCGGCGGCGAAAGCAAAGACGTCCGGATCCGGGTTGGTAGCAGCGCCCGACATGTAGCGGCGGTTGGAGAAGAGGTTCGCCGTGCCCCAGAGCAGCTTGGTGCCGGTGGCGGCCTGCTTCTCGGCGAAGTAGTCGACGATCTCGTTCAGATTCCTGGTGTTTTCGGCAAAGTTCTTGCCTTCCGGACGAACGTCGGCGTCGTGGAAGCAGTAATAAGGCGCGCCGAGCAGTGAGAAGAATTCGAAAGCGACGTCGGCCTTGAGCTTGGCAGCCTTCATCGTGTCTTCGAACCAAGGACGCAGGAAGGTCTGACCGCCGAAGGGGTCGCCGCCCGGCCAGGTGAAGGTGTGCCAGTAGGCGACGGCAAAACGCAGATGGTCTTCCATGCGCTTGCCGAGAACGATTTCGTCCGGCTGGTAGTGGCGGAAGGCCAGCGGGTTGGTGCTGTCAGGGCCTTCGTACTTCACTTTCTGGATGTCGCCGAAAAATCCGGTGCTCATTTGGGTTCTCCTTGGGTTTGTTGTTCAGTCTTATCGTCAGCCGTGCGGCCCCCTCATCCGACCCTTCGGGCCACCTTCTCCCCGAGGGGAGAAGGGGATGAGGCACTGCCGCGAGTCTCTTCTCCCCAGCGGGGAGAAGGTGCCGGCAGGCGGATGAGGGGGGCTGCCGGCTGCAGTTCTCAATGCACCAGCGACTTGATCGCCGGGTAGACGGAGCGATAACGCTTGTAGGCATTTTCATAGGTGCCCGAGAGTGCCGCAACCGGTTCGATCGTGCCAGCCGTTACCGGCGGCGTGCAGACGGCAACCGGATCGGCACCCGTTGCGGCAATCAGGCCGAGGCGGGCAGCACCGAAGGCGGCGCCGAAATCGCCGTCTGCCGGCAGGTCGACTGGAACGCCGAGCGCAGTCGCGATCGAGGCCAGCCAGTAGCGCGAGCGCGAACCGCCGCCGATCGCCGTGACGCGGGAAATATCCGTGCCGGCCGAACGCAGGGCTTCCAGATTGTCGCGGATCGCGAAGGACACGCCCTCCAGCACTGCCTGGGTCAGCACTGCGCGGCTGCTTTCATGCTCGAGGCCGATAAAGGCGCCACGGATGACCGCATCATTATGCGGCGTACGCTCGCCTGAAAGGTAAGGCAGGAAAGTCACGCCGGTCGGCGCCTTCAGGCTTTCGCCGAGTTCGCCGGTGAGATCGGCAGCCGACTTGCCGGTGACCGAAGAATGCCAATTCAGCGCGTCGGTCGCCGACAGGATGACGCCCATCTGGTGCCAGGTATTCGGCAGCGCGTGGCAGAAGGCATGCACGGCGCTTTCCGGCTTGGGCAGATAGGCGGCGTTGGCGGCAAAGAGAACGCCTGACGTACCGAGCGAAACGAAGGCAGCACCATCGCTGACCGCGCCCATGCCGCAGGCCGAAGCCGCATTGTCGCCGGCGCCACCGGCAACAACGACATCGCCCGAAATACCCCAGGCCGAGGCGAGCTCGGCGCGCAGCTTGCCGCCCTGCTCCGTGCCTTCGATCAGCGTCGGCATCTGCTTCTCATCGAGGTTAGTGGCAGCCAGCAGTTCGGACGACCACTTGCGCTTGCCGGTATCCAGCCAGGACGTCCCGGCCGAGTCCGACATTTCCGAAATATGTTCACCCGTCAGCCAGAGACGCAGATAGTCCTTCGGCAGCAGGACCTTGGCGACCTTAGCGAAGATCTCGGGCTCGTTCTTGGCGACCCAGGCGAGTTTCGGTGCGGTGAAGCCCGGAAAAACGATATTACCGGTCAGCTTGCGGAAGCGCGGATCGGCATCGAGCGCGGCGGCCTCGACATAGGAACGCGTGTCGTTCCAGAGGATGCAGGGGCGCAGCACCTTGTCGGAGGCATCGAGCAGCGTCGCGCCGTGCATCTGGCCGGACAGGCCGATGCCCTTCACTGCGGCAAGCTCCTTCGGGTGTTTGGCTTTGAGGCCGACGACAGCCTCTTCGGCAGCGCGTACCCAATGGGCAGGTTCCTGTTCGGACCAGCCAGAATGCGGGCGCGAGACGTCGAGCGAACCATTGGCGGAGCCGATGATCTTCTGATCGCCGTCGATCAGCATCGCCTTGACGCCTGAAGTTCCGAGATCGAGACCCAGATACATGTGGTGTTTCTCCCTTTGCCGTTACGGCAGGTTGTCTTTCAGGAATATGTCGAGGCGGATGCGCTCCTGCGCGTCGATGACCGCAAGCCCGTCTGCCTTTGCCTTGAGAACACGGATCGCGCTGCGAACCTCGTGGCCGGCATCCTGATTGAGGATTGCGTCGATAGTGCCGTCGAGAAGAGCTGTGCGCGTATGCGCCGTCAATTCATGGGCAATCACCGTCAGCGACCTGTCTGCCGCCTTTTCCTTCAGCGCCCGAATAAGGCCGCGATTACCGGCGCCGAGGCTGTAGATACCGATAATGCCATCATTCTTGCCGAGCGCATCGGCAATCAACATATGGGCGACTTCAGGATCGTCCCGACCTTCGAGCACCGGCAGCAGGTGCAGCGCCGGAAACTCCTGCGCCATAACGGATGCAAAGCCCTCCAGGCGTTCGCGATGGTCGCGTACCAACATGGAGCCGGCCAGAATGGCGATCTCGCCCTTGGCGCCGCCGAGGAAGCGGCCGAGCAGACGCGCAGCGGTGCGCCCCGCGGCGATGTTGTCGACGCCGGCATAGTGATGACGCAGCGACCCCGTCAGATCGGAAACCAGGGTGACGACTGGAATACCGTCATGCACCAGCCGGTCCACGGCCGCGCGCACATCAGGCGCATCAGTTGCCACAAGCGCGACGCCTGAGGGCTTTTCCGCAGCGAGCGTTTCCAGCTCGCGCACCAGCGCCTGCGGATCGAAGGCAGGCACTTCGACGATGCGGATATCCGTACGCTCGGGGGCCGATCGCGCGATCGCCGCGCGGATCTCGGCATTCAGACCGTGCATGAAGGAGTTGTCGCTGGCGGGCAGGATGAAGGTCAGCGGATAGACGCGGCCCTTGGCAAGGTTTGCAGCCGCCACGTCGCGCACATAGCCGAGATCGCGGATGGCGGTCTCCACCTTCTCCCGCGTCACATGACGCACGCCCGGCCGCTGGTTCAGAACCCGATCCACGGTCGCGAGACTGACACCCGCCGCAGCGGCGATATCATGAACGGTTGGCCTCATCATTCCTCCTGACGAGACCATTAGCGCCAATTTTGATGTACGTAAATCAAAAAATACGTGAGCTGGAAAACACCCTCGCTGAAGGAACAGAGAAACCGCTCATGTTTAAAAGCAAAAAGGCCCTCCGAAGAGGGCCTTTCTTGCAATGACGGCCGGAGGTCAGTGGCCGCCACCGCCTCCCCCGCCGCCTTGCGGCGCGGGTTTCTTGATCATGACGACGCCAAGGATCATCGCCAGGAAGAGCACCGTCAGCATTAGGAAGATGTCGCTGAAGGAAAGGATCATCGCCTGTTTGGTGGCCAAGCCAACCATCTGCTTGACCGCGACATTGGCTCCATCCAGACCCCAATTATTGAAGTTGGCGGTCATGTTGTTCATCTGGTCGATCGCGGCCGTATTGCCCCAATGGACGTTTTCGCGCAGCCGCTCGTAATGCACGTCCTGGCGGGTGGTGAGCACGGTATTGATGACAGCAAGGCCAACGGCGCCGCCGAGGTTACGCGTCAGGTTGAAGAGGCCGGATGCGCCGCGGATACGCGCCGGCGGCAGGGTGCCGAGCGCGATGTTGTTGATCGGCACCATGCACATCATCAGGCCGAAGCCGCGCAGGATCTGCGGGATGAAGAGCTCGTAGAAGTCCCAGTCCTGCGTCAGATGCGTCATGATATAGGTGCCCGCCGCAAAGCTCACGAAGCCGATCGCCATCATCAAACGCAGATCGATCTTGGTCGACAGCCGGCCGGCGATCGGCGCGGTGAAGAACATTGCAAGGCCCGACACGAACATCGTCTCGCCGATCATCTGCGAATCGTAGCCACGGATACGGCCGAGATAGACCGGATAGATATAGGTGAGCCCGTAGAGGCCGATGCCCATGACAAAGGAGAAGACCGAGCCGAAGGAAAAATTTCGGTTCGAGAAGGACGTCAGATCGACGACCGGGAATTCCACCGTGAAGGCCCTGTAGAAGAAGACGATACAAGCGACAGTCGACGCGACGGCGCCTGCGACGATGTAGCTGTCGTTGAACCAGTCGTTCGAATTGCCCTCTTCCAGCACATATTCCAGCGAGCCGAGAAAGATGCCCATGGCAAACAGTCCGTACCAGTCGAACTTCTTGAAGAGCGACAGTTCCGGCTTGTCGAAATCGATGAAATTCCAGGTGACGAGCGTGACGATGATGCCGGGTACGATATTGACCAGGAACAGCCAATGCCAGGAAAAGGCGTGGCTGAGATAGCCGCCGACGGTCGGACCGATGGTCGGCGCCAGCGTGGCAATGAGGCCGATGATCGGCGATACGATCGAACGCTTCGACGGCGGGAAGATCGTGAAGGCGGCCGCGAAGACCGAGGGGATCATGCCGCCGCCGATGAAGCCCTGAATGGCACGGTAGACGATCATCTGGTCGATATTCGTCGCCGTTGCGGCGAGCGCGCTCGCCATTGTGAAACCGGCGGCCGAGATTGCGAAGAGGTAACGCGTCGAGATGATGCGCGCGAGCGTGCCCGACAGCGGGATCATGATAACTTCGGCGATCAGATAGGCTGTCTGTACCCAGCCGATCTCATCGCTACCGGCAGACAGGCCCGCCTGGATTTCAGCAAGCGAGGCGGAGACGATCTGGATGTCGAGGATCGACATGAACATGCCGAGCACCATCGCGAAGAAGGCGATGAGCCTTTTGGGATCCATGCGATCGGCGGCATGCGCAGGCGCTGCTGGGATCGAACCTGCCGTTGCTGTCGCGCTCCCGGCCATGGGATTACCTCCGCCCTGGCGCTTACTTCACCGGTGCCGTGCGGGTATCGACGTCGACGACGACGCTGAGACCGGCGCGCAGGCGGCCGCTGTCAAGCGCGTCCTGCGGCAGGGCGATGCGAACCGGCACGCGCTGGATGATCTTGGTGAAATTACCCGTCGCATTTTCCGGCGGCAGCATCGAGAAGACCGAGCCGGAGGCCGGCGCGATCGATTCGACAGTGCCAATGACTGGGTAATCGCTATAGGCATCGACATGGACGTTCACCTTCGAACCGGGAACGAGATGCTGGATCTGCGTTTCCTTGAAGTTGGCGTCGATATAGAGCTGACGGGTCGGCACGAGCGCCATCAGCCGCTGGCCGGGCGAAACGAGATCGCCTTCCTGAACCGAACGGTTGCCGACGATGCCGTCATAAGGTGCCTTCAGCACGGTGAAGGAGAGGTCGCGGGCGGCCTTGTCGCGCTGGATTTCCAACGTACGGACAGAACCTTCGGCTTCCTTGCGCTGAGCTTCGAGGATGGCAATATTGGCCTGCGCTGCAACGATATTGGCATCGCCGCCGGCAAGGTTCGCCTTCGCCTGATCGAGCGCCGTATTGGCGTCATCGAGATCGGCCGTGGTGCCGACCGACTTCGCCTGCAGGTCGCTCTGGCGCTTCTGCTTGATCTCCGCGCCGCGCACCGTGGCTTCGAGGGCAGTCTTCTGGGCCTGGGCCTGCACAAGGCTCGCCTTGGCGCCTTCGATCTGCGCATCGATGCGGCTGAGCGACAGTTGCTCGGTTTCGATCTGCGCGTTCGCCTGGTCGAGGGCGTTCTGGTAGTCGCCATTATCAAGGGTAGCGAGAACCTCGCCTGCCTTGACTTCCTGGTTGGCAACAACATTCACCTTCGCGACATAGCCGGTGACCTTCGGCGAGATCGTCGCGATATCGCCCTCGATATAGGCGTCGTCGGTCGACACGAGGAAGCGGCCGTTGGTCCACCAGTCGTAGCCGTACCAGCCGGCGCCGGCCAGAAGAGCGAGCACGACGACGGGCAGCACGAAGCTGCGGCGCTTCTTCGGAGCAACGGCAGCCGGTGCTGACTGCGCAGGAGCCGTCTGCGGTGCCTCTGCCTTCAGGGCTTCGGCGGGAGCTGCGATTTCCGCTTTCACCTCTTCGGCGCCGGCACTTTCGCTGACGATGCGCGCGACGTTGCTTTTCTGGTTTGTCGACATGGACAGGCTACCGATCTGGAGTAAAATAATCGAACTGAACGGTTCGGTTCAGTTGACATAAAGGGTTTTTGACTTCATATCAAGATGCATAGAACCAATCGGTTCGATTTCTTTAAAAGAAAACACGAATTCGCCAAGACGGTTAAGGAGACATGACACTGAAGCCCGAAGACACCGCCGTATTCAGCCCACCCAATCCGGGAGGCCGCTTTGCTGCGGGTGAGGATCCCGCCAAACGCCAGCAGATCCTTGATGGTGCCCGGCGCGTCTTCATGAAGATGGGCTTCGACGCGGCCAGCATGAACGATGTGACCCGCGAGGCCGGCGTTTCCAAGGGAACGCTCTATGTCTACTTCGCCAACAAGGAAGAACTCTTCCACGCCATGGTCGAGACCGAGCGCGCCGCCTTCGTCGCGGCCGTGCGCACGGTCCTTGCGGAACACGACGATGTCGAGGCCGGCCTGTACGAATTCGGGATGACCTTCGTCACCCATATGACCGAAGACAAGGTCATCGATGCGATGCGTACCGTACTCGGCGTGCGTGAGCGCATGCCCCTTCTCTGTCAGCGCTTCTTCAAGGGTCCGCAGAACCTGCGCACCATCATGCACGACTTCCTGGAGAAGCATGTGCAGGCAGGCACCCTGAAGATCGACGATATCGATCTTGCGGCCGGGCAGTTTCTCGACCTTGCAAGCGGCAGCTTCTTCAAGCTGCGCCTCTTCGGCAATATGGAAGGCCCGCCGCCACGCAACGAGATCGAACGCGTCATCCGCGGCGCGATCTATGTCTTCATGGCGGCCTACGGCGTTCGCAAACACGAACCCGCCTGATCCGTTTCTCCACCCCGATCGGTTTTCCGCCGGATTTGCGCAATAGCGATCAAATCCGGCTGCCGCATTTCCACTAGGAATAGAGCGGCAACCAAGGGAGAAGAGATGAGCGCCATCGGACGGGCGATATGGTTCATCGAGAGCCATTTCGAAACCGATATAAGCCTCGACGAGATCGCAGAAGCCGCCGGATTGTCGCGCTATCATCTGTCGCGCATCTTCGGTCTGGTGACCGGCCATTCGATCAGCGGCTATATCCGCGCACGGCGTCTGAGCGGTGCCGCGCTGTCCCTCATCTCGGGCTCATCCAGCATTCTCGAGGTTGCCCTCGGCGCGGGCTATGGCTCGCACGAGGCTTTCACCCGTGCCTTCCGCGACCAGTTCGGCATGACGCCGGACGCGGTGCGGCGACAGGGGCACATTCGCAATCTTGTTTTGATGGAGCCTATCAGGATGAAAACCGCAAACCTCAACGATCTCGAACCGCCCCGTTTCGAAAGCCTGCCGCCGATGCTTTTTGCCGGCCTGCAGGAAACCTATGCCTATGGCGGCAACGCTGCGATCCCCTCGCTCTGGCAGAAATTTAACCAGCATTTCGGCCATATCCCTAGCCAGAAGGGCAATGTCGCCTACGGGATCTGCACCCATATAGACGGCGAGGCCGAGAAATTCCGCTATATGGCCGCCGTCGAGATATCCGATGCCGACGATCTGCCGGAAGGGTTTGCGACATTGAAGCTGCCAGCCCAGCGCTACGTCGTCTTCTCGCACCGCGGTCACGTCTCCGGCATTCCCGCCACGATGGACCTGATCTTCGGCAACTGGTGGCCGACTTCGGGCCTCCAACATGGCAGCATGCCCGACATGTTCGAACGCTACGATGACGGCTTCGATCCCTATACGGGGATGGGCGTGACGGAAATCTGGTTGCCGATCAAGGAATAAAAGCCCGATGGTTTTCGTATACCCCCTTGCGGTGCTTGCCTGGCAGGTCCGTAACGATAGATTGTCCGCGTCCTTAGGTGACGCAAGGGGGAAATACGCCGATGCAGGATATCATGACGCTCATTCAGGACCCGGCTGCCTGGGTGGCGCTTGTCACGCTCGTGGTAATGGAAGTGGTTCTCGGGATCGACAACCTCATCTTCATCTCCATCCTCACCAACAAGCTGCCGCCTGAACACCGTGAAAGAGCGCGCAGGACCGGTATCGCCCTTGCCCTCATTATGCGTCTTGCCCTGCTCGGCACGGTCGCCTGGATTGTCCAGCTCACCGAACCGCTCTTCGAGCTTTTCGACCACGGTTTCTCCTGGAAGGACCTGATTCTGATCGCCGGCGGTCTCTTCCTCGTCTGGAAGGCCACCAAGGAAATTCACCACAATGTCGATCCTGAGGATCATCAGGAGAATTTCATCGCAGGCGCGACAGGCACGAGCTTTGCCTCGGCAATCGGCCAGATCCTGCTGCTCGATCTCGTCTTCTCCGTGGACAGCATCATCACCGCCGTCGGCATGACCCCACATCTGCCGATCATGATCATCGCCGTCATCGCCGCCGTCACGGTCATGCTTGTCGCCGCAACGCCGCTCGCCAATTTCATCGAGCGCAATCCGACGATCGTCATGCTGGCGCTCGCCTTCCTGCTGATGATCGGCACGACGCTGATCGCCGATGGCATGGGCTTCCACGTGCCGAAGGGCTACGTCTACGCCGCCATGGCCTTCTCGGCCCTCGTCGAGATGCTGAACATGCTGGCGAGGAACGCGCGCCGGCGAAAGCGCGAGGGCGCGGCCACTAAGGCTGCCCATCCATCTGAGACCTAAATGTTCCTTCGCCTTACTCGGTAAGGCGGAGGTTCTTCTGCGCATGGCGGCCTTGCTGAAAAGCACCGACATCGCCTGCTTCATGTCGTCGCCGGGCTTCACCTCGAAGAACAGATCATTTGAAGCGGCTGCCGGAGAGGCCGGAAGAGGCCCACTGGAAGCGGTTTTTCTTGACGCGCCCTTTTGAATATGGCCTAAGCGCAGCCACACGGATAATCGGCGGATTATGCGGGCAGATGCCCTGTTCCAGCCGATTTCCGACATATATCTGCATCCTCCAGGCCGGACGTCGCTTTCATTGAAAAGCCGCTCGGCATTCATTGACGGGCACATAAAATGACAGCTTCCGGCGTCCGCGTCCGCATCGCTCCCTCGCCGACCGGCGAGCCGCATGTCGGTACCGCTTACATCGCTCTTTTCAACTATCTCTTTGCCAAGAAGCACGGCGGCGAGTTCATCCTGCGCATCGAGGATACCGATGCGACGCGCTCAACCCCTGAATTCGAGACGAAGGTGCTGGATGCGCTGAAATGGTGCGGGCTGGAATGGAAGGAAGGCCCCGATATCGGCGGCCCCTACGGCCCCTATCGCCAGTCCGACCGCAAGGACATGTATCAGCCATACGCCCAGGAACTGCTGGACAAGGGCCATGCCTTCCGCTGTTTCTGCACGCCCGAGCGACTGGAGCAGATGCGCGAGACCCAGCGCGCTGCCGGTAAGCAGCCGAAATATGACGGTCTCTGCCTGAGCCTCACAGCTGAAGAAGTCACGGCCAAGATGACATCAGGCGAAAGCTCCGTCATCCGCATGAAGATCCCGACCGAAGGCTCCTGCGATTTCACCGATGGCGTCTACGGCGACGTGTCTATCCCGTGGGATTCCGTCGATATGCAGGTGCTCATCAAGGGCGACGGCATGCCGACCTATCACATGGCAAACGTCATCGACGACCATCTGATGAAGATCACCCACGTCGCGCGCGGCGAGGAATGGCTGGCCTCCGTGCCGAAACACATTCTGCTGTACCGCTATTTCGGCTGGGACCAGCCGGTGTTCATGCATTTGTCGCTGATGCGCAATGCCGACAAGTCGAAGCTGTCAAAGCGCAAGAACCCGACCTCGATCTCCTATTATTCCGCGCTCGGCTATATTCCCGAAGCGCTGATGAACTTCCTCGGCCTGTTCTTCATCCAGATCGCCGAAGGCGAAGAGCTGCTGACCATGGAGGAACTCTCCGAAAAGTTCGACCCGGAAAACCTCTCCAAGGCCGGCGCGATCTTCGACATCCAGAAGCTCGACTGGCTGAATGGCCGCTGGATCCGCGAAAAGCTGTCGGAAGAAGAATTCCGTACCCGCGTACTCACCTGGGCAATGGAAAATGACCGGTTGCAGGCAGGCCTTCGCCTGTCGCAGACGCGCATTTCCAAGCTCGGCGAACTGCCCGATCTCGCAGGCTTCCTGCTGAAATCCGATCTCGGCCTGCAGCCGGCCGATTTCGCCAAGATCAAGTCGCCGCCGGAAGAGATCCTTGAGATCTTGAACACCGTCCAGCCCGATCTCGAAAAGATCCTGGAATGGAACGTCGAGACGATCGAGGCCGAGCTGCGCGCCGTCGCCGACCGCATGGGCAAGAAGCTTAAGGTCGTCGTCGCACCGCTCTTCGTTGCCGTTTCCGGCTCGTCGCGCTCGCTGCCGCTCTTCGATTCGATGGCGATCCTCGGCCGCTCGGTCGTACGCCAGCGCCTGAAACTCGCCTCGCAGGCAGTGGCCGCCCTCGTCGGCTCGAAGTAAGAACAGTCAGAGGATTCGACAATGGCTGACAACAAGACCGAAAGCACCCTTTCCTCCGACGCAACGGAAGTTCGCGCCCAGAAGCTGAAGCTGCTGCGCGAGCAGATCGGCGACGTCTATCCGGCGCATTTCCACCGCACGCTG
>Ga0209758_1002283_pt1 | contig 19842 bp, 17 predicted proteins | sample AraplaMF_Col_mMF_FD_184258 | JGI IMG/M metagenome (GOLD analysis project Ga0209758, IMG submission 184258) | Arabidopsis root microbial communities from the University of North Carolina, USA - plate scrape MF_Col_mMF (SPAdes) (version 2) | ecosystem: Host-associated > Plants > Roots > Endosphere...
CAAACCATCCGGTGAAGGACCACACGACCGGCAAGGTCGAGATCGTCTCCATGAACCACGGCTTCGCAGTCGACACGAAGTCGCTGCCCGAAGGCGTTGAGGAGACTCACGTTTCGCTGTTCGACGGCACCAATTGCGGCCTGCGCGTTCTCGGCAAATCGGTCTTCTCCGTCCAGCACCATCCGGAAGCCTCCCCCGGCCCGCAGGACAGCCACTATCTCTTCCGCCGCTTCGTCAACATGGTGCGCGAGAAGAAGGGCGAACCGGCGCTCGCCGAACGCTGAAGGCGGCTTATCAGCCCAGCTTTTGATCAAAAATCACGACCTCCTCATTCATTGCGGAGGTCGTCTTATCAAGATATCGCCTGCCAAACGTATTTTACAGAAATTGTGCCAGCCCGTCTCGTAGCTCAGGAACGGCGACATGTCTGACGGAATTATCAAACTGCTGAAGCCGGAAGATGGCGAGGTTTTCAAACAGATTCGGCTTGAGGCTTTGCGTTCCGACCCTGCCGCATTCGCCAGCCGCGCGGAAGATTGGGAGATATTGTCTCTTGATGAATGGAGTAGCCGGTTGATTGAAACGCCGGTCTTCGTCGCCTTTCAGCAGGATGAACCGGTCGCGATCATGGGGTTGATGTGGCAAAAGCCAAGCAAGATGGCGCACCGGGCAACCCTTATCATGGTTTACGTGCGCGCCAGCCAGCGCGGAACAGGCGTTGCTCCTAAACTTCTGGAGCAAGTAACGAACCATGCCGTCGCCCACGGGATCAGGCAGATCGAATTGGCGGTCAATGCAGAAAATCCCGCGGCACGTCGTTTCTACGAGCGCGAAGGTTTCGTTGAGATAGGCCGAATTCCGGGCGCGTTTCTCCACGACGGCGTAGAGGTGGATGAGGTTATGATGTTTCGCCGGATAGGCCCCTGCGCCTCCCATGATGCTTCACAAGAGCGGATGTCGTAAACATCGCCGAATTCTCCTGCATTTGGTCCGCAGCAAGATTGACCCGCCCAAGCGGTCTTTTTCTTTCTCCGCATATTGACCTCAACTTAACTTGAGGAATTACAGAACTGCCTGCAACACATCGAATGCAGGAGAAGACTGGATGAGCGGAGCTTTCTACAGGATAGACAAATTCGTCGTGCCGGCAGCGGCGCGCGAGGAATTTCTCGTCAATGTGATGATGACCCATAAGGTGCTGGAGGCACAGGACGGCTTCATCAATCATACGGTGCTGGAACAGGTTGCCGGTCCCGGCGAATTCAATTTCGTGACGGTTGCCGAATGGGAAAGCGCCGATGTCGTCGAGCGCGTGCGGGCTGTTGTTGCAGCAGCCCATAAGGCCGCCAATTTCGACCCGCAGGAAATGTTTGCACGTCTCGGCATTCGCGCCGATATCGCCAGCTACAAGCCCGTGGCCGCCTGATACTAGGACGGCCGGCTCAGGCGCCGGCCGTTGCCCCTTCCCGGCGAACGAGAATATAGAAGCGCGCGCAGAGCATGGCGGCAGCGGCCGCAAGCCCGACGAGGAAGCCGAACCAGATGCCGAGACCGCCGAAGCCGAGCGGGAAGGCAAAGGCCCAGGCGAGGAAGAAGCCGATCGGCCAATAGGCGATCAGCGCCATGATCATCGGCACGCGCGCATCCTTCAACCCGCGCAGCAAACCGCTGGCGATTGCCTGCAGGCCGTCGACAAACTGGAAGAGACCAGCAATGACGATCAGCGGACCGGCGTAGGCCAGCACCTGCGGCGCCTCCGGCAGGCTGACATCGAGAAACAGGCGTGCCAGAAGCTGAGGTATGGTCGCAAAAATGATGCTGCCGATGATGGCGGCGATGCTGGCGATGATCAGCACCGTGATCGCCGCCCGCACCAGCCCGGCATGATCGCCCTGCCCGTGCGCGACACCGACCCGCACGGTTGCCGCCTGACCGAGGCCGAGCGGAATCATGAAGGCCATCGACGCCCACTGCAGCGCGATGCCGTGCGCCGCAAGCTCGATCGTGCCGATATGGCCCATCAGCAGCGAGGCGGCCGTGAACAAACTGACTTCGGCGAGGATGGTGATGCTGATCGGCAAGCCCAAGCGGATGACCTCGAAGAAGGCATGCCAGTCCGGCCTCCAGAAACGAACGAAAATCTCGTAGCGCCGCGTCTCTTCCCTGCCCTGCACATAGGACAGGATGAAGAGGAAACCGGCCGTCTGCACCGCGACGGAGACGATCGCAGCGCCTTCAAGCCCCATGACCGGCAGGCCGAAATGACCGAGCACCAGGATATAAGCGCCAATCGCATTCAGCACCAGCATGGCGATCGTGACCTGGAGAATGACGCCGGCTTTGCCGATGGCGCTGACGAGCGCGCGCATGACATTGTAGAGCAGGCCCGGCAGCACGCCGAACTGACCGATGATGATATAGCTGTGCGCGAGCTTCGCGACCTCAGGCTTCTGCCCGAAATACCGCAGGATCGCCTCGGAATTGAAGAAGGCCGGCTGCATCAGCAGCCAGTAGCAGATGACCACCCAGATCCCCATGCGCAGCGACCGGCGCACCGTCACCACGTCGCCGCTGCCATAGGCATGCGCCACCATCGGGATGACGGCGATGGCAAAGCCCGAGCCGAAGATCAGGATCGTAAACAGGAACTGCGCGGAAAGCACCATGGCCGCGAGGTTTTCGGCACCGAGCTGGCCGACGATCATCACGTCGGTCATGCCGATGCCGAATTGCGCCAGCTGCGCACCGATCAGCGGCACGCCGAGCATCAGCGTGGCGCGGATATGCGCAGACCAGCGGTTGTCGGCTGCAGGCGCAATGGTGCGCACGTCGATCGGCGTGTCCATGACACTATTCCTGAGATTGAATCGTTAACGGCCGCAGGGCGGCAAAATATCACGCCGGCTTAGAGCAAAGTGGCGCAAAGAACCACCCCAAAACAGGCAGATGCTGAAAAATTCATCACAGCTTCACTGTTTTTGATGGATCACTCAGCGGCGTTAAAGGCTCCCGCCGGCGCCTTCGAGGTCGTCACCCGCGTCAGGAATACAACTGCGGCGACAAAAATGAAGACGGCTGCCAAGAGATAGGGCGCACCGGCGAAAGTGATCGGCGCGTCCGGTTTGGTGAAATAGCCGAACATCTGCGTGAAGATCAGCGGGCCGATGATCGTCGTGATGCTGCTGATGCTGGTGAGGGCGCCCTGCAGCTCGCCCTGCGCCGAGGGCGGCACCTTGCCGGCGGCAATGCTGCGCAACGGCGGGTCGGCGACATTCTCCATGACTGTCAGAACGATCACGGTATAGACGACCCAACCCTCCCAGGCGAAAGCATAACCTGTGAGGGCGACCATCGAGAAACACAGGCCGAGCAGCGCCGTCTTCCATTCGCCGAGGACAGGCACGACGCGCGGCAATACCAGCCCCATGACCAGTGCGGCACCGATGCCGTAGATGCCGAGAGACAGACCGATCTGCCCTTCGCTCCATCCGTATCGGAAGGTCGAGACGAAAGACCAGACCGAGGGGTAAACGGCATGGGCCAGAAAAAACAGAAACATCACGAGGCAGACCCAGCCGATGCCGTGATAGTGCCGCATCTGTCGCAACGCACCGAGCGGGTTTGCGCGTTTCCATTCGAACCTGCGGCGGTTCTTCGCATCGAGCGTTTCCGGCAGCAAAAAGCAGGCGGCGACGAAATTCACGAAGGAAAGCGCTGCCGCACCGAAGAACGGCACGCGCGGCCCGAACTCCCCAAGAAAGCCGCCAATGACCGGGCCGACGGTGAAACCGACGCCGAAGGCGATGCCGATCAGGCCGAAATTCTTCGCGCGATTCTCTTCATTGCTGATGTCGGCGATATAGGCCGAGCAGGTCGCGAAACTGCCGCCGCTGATGCCGGCAAGCACGCGGCCGACGAAGAGCATCCAGTAGCTGGTGGCCACAGCGCAGATGAGATTATCGAATGCGAAGGTCAGCACTGACAGCAGCAGGATCGGACGGCGCCCGAAACGGTCGCTCAAGTTTCCAAGCAGCGGCGCAAACAGGAACTGCATCAGCGAATAGATGAGCATGAGCCAGCCGCCGTCGACCGCCGCATCGCTGACCGTGCCACCCGTCAATTGCTCCAGATAGACAGGTAGGACCGGCATGATGATGGCAATGCCGATAATGTCGAGGAAGAGAATGATGAAGACCAGGAAAAGGCCGCGGCGAACGAATTTCGGATCGAGCATGAGCCATCTCTACAGCTGATATCTTCTGGAAAGACGATCTCGTCGCCGGATATATGACATAGCCGATTGAAGTAGCCGAAACAATACGTGAACATTTCAATGTTTCTGATGGAGAGGCTGCCAAAACAGATGGTTCACGCGCTCTTTCGCTGCTCCATCCGTACAAAATCGACAAAAGCGCGCAATGGCGCGGGCATGTGGTGGCGGCTCGGATAATAGAGAAAGGGGCCGAAAAATTCGCTGTCCCATTCTTCAAGGATCGGCACCAGCCTGCCCTCCGCAATGCCCGACGCAAGCAGTTCTTCAAAGGTACGGATGACGCCAAGACCGGCAAGTGCTGCCTCGATCTCCATCTCCACAGCATTGGCGATGATGGGGCCGGATGGCGTAATCACCAGCACTTCGTCACCCCGTTCGAATTCCCAGGCAAGCGAAGCGCCACTGATGAAGCGATGGCGGATGCAGCTATGCTCCAGCAGATCTCGCGGATGCTGTGGCGTGCCCCGCTTTTCCAGATAGGAGGGAGCGGCCACCGTCACATAACGCTGCCGGCGCGGCCCGATCGGTACGGCGATCATGTCGCGCTCCAGCCTCTCGTCATAACGAATGCCGGCATCGAAACCGGCGGCCAGCACGTCGATGAAATTATCGTCGGCAATGATCTCCAGCGTGATCTGCGGGTAAAGCGCCAGAAACCGCGCGGCGAGATCGGCCATGAAAAGCTTCACGACGATGCTTGGCACATTGAGCCTGAGCGTGCCTGCCGGACTGTCGCGAAAATTGTCGAGCTGACTGAGCGCGGCGGCCACTTCCGAGAGCGCCGGCGAAAGCCTCTCGAGCAATCGCTGGCCCGCCGCAGTCGGCGTGACGGAGCGCGTCGTACGATTAAGAAGCCTGACACCGAGCCGCTCTTCGAGACGCCGCAGGGAATCACTGAGCGACGACGCAGAAACCCCGCGCTTGCGGGCTGCGGAGCGGAAGCTGCGCTCTCTTGCAATTGCGGCAAACGCATCCAGATCACTGAGGGGAAGGTCGTCCATTGTGCATTTTCCCGTACGGCCCGTTCGAGACTATCCAGATTATCGCACAAATTCGGCTGCGGTAAAACGGCATCCGAAGACGCCATCGGGGCGCTGCTGAAGGAGAAGAAAATGCAGACCTATCGTTTGGGAAAGACCGGTCCAGAAGTCTCGGCTATCGGCCTCGGTTGCATGGGCATGTCGGGCATGTACGGCCCGTCAGACCGCGCTGAGAGCATTGCTACCATTCATGCCGCGCTCGATGCGGGCATCAACCTGCTCGACACCGGCGATTTCTATGGCATGGGCCATAATGAAATGCTGATCGGCGAGGCGCTCAAGGGCCGCAAGCGCGAAGACGCCATCATCAGCGTCAAGTTCGGCGCATTGCGCGACCCCTCTAATGGCTGGAACGGCTACGACGCCCGCCCGATCGCCATAAAGAACTTCCTTGCCTATACGCTGCAGCGCCTCGGCGTCGATTATATCGACATCTACCGCCCTGCCCGCCTCGATCCGAACGTACCGATCGAGGAGACGGTCGGCGCGATCTCAGATCTCATCGAGGCTGGCTACGTCCGCCATGTCGGCCTCTCCGAAGTCGGCGCCGATACGATCCGCCGGGCCGCGGCCGTCGCACCGATTGCCGACCTGCAGATCGAATATTCGCTGATCTCCCGCGGCATCGAGGATGAAATCCTGCCTATGACCCGCGAGCTCGGCATTTCCATCACCGCCTATGGCGTGCTGTCGCGCGGCCTCATCAGCGGCCACTGGCAGAAAGGCCAGCAGGGCGCAGGCGACTTCCGCGCCGTCAGCCCGCGCTTCCAGGAAGGCAATGTCGATGAAAACCTTGCCCTGGTCGAAGAACTCCGGAAAATCGCCACCCTCAAGGGCGCCTCGGTCGCGCAGGTCGCGATCGCCTGGGTGGCGGCACAGGGCAAGGATATCGTGCCGCTGGTCGGCGCCCGCCGCCGTGATCGCCTGACGGAAGCGCTCGGCTCCCGTGCGGTGGAACTGACTTCTGACGATCTTTCTGCCATCGAACGCGCCGTGCCGAAGGGTGCCGCCAAGGGCGCCCGTTATCCGGAAGCCCAACTCAAGCACATGGACAGCGAAAAGTAAGCTATCGCACTGCCGGCACCCTGCCCTGAACGCCGGGTGCCGGATCTCCTGATCAAATCGGGTTGGAGAATGTATCGCAGGCCGAAAGCTGCCCGCTGTCGAAACCACGCTTGAACCACCGCATGCGCTGCGCCGACGTGCCGTGGTTGAAGCTTTCGGGAACGACATAACCCTGCGAGCGCTTCTGCAGCGTATCGTCGCCGATCTGCTGCGCCGCGTTCAGCGCCTCCTCCAGATCGCCGGCGTCGAGGATGCCCTTCTGCTGCGTATACTTGCCCCAGATGCCGGCGAAGCAATCCGCCTGCAGTTCAACCCGGACCGACATCTTGTTGGCATCGGCCTCGCTCATGCGCTGACGGGCCTGATTGAACTTCGGCAGGATGCCGAGCAGGTTCTGCACATGATGGCCGACCTCATGGGCGACCACATAGGCTTCGGCGAAATCGCCGGATGCGCCGAACTGGTCGGAAAGCTGCTGGAAGAAGGCCGTGTCGAGATAGACCTTGTGATCACCGGGGCAATAGAACGGCCCGGTCGCGGCGGATGCAAATCCGCAGGCCGACTGCGTCTGTCCGGAGAAGAGAACGAGGCGCGGTTCCTCATAATCCTTGCCCTGCGACTGGAAGATGCCGTGCCAGGTATCTTCGGTTTCAGCAAGAACCGTGCGCACGAAGGCGGTCATCTCGTCATTTGCCGGAGCCTGCGAGGAGGATTCGCTTTGCGTGTAGCCACCCCCGCCCGTCGAGCCGCCGCCATCCATCACCTGCATCAGGTCGATGCCCATCGCCTTGAAGATCAGGTAGATGACGACGAGGAAGATGATCGTGCCGATGCTGAGCCCGCCGCCGCGACGGCCAACGCCGCCGCCCGATGGAAAGCTGAAGCCGCCGCCGCGGCCGAATGGATTGCGTCCCATACCACCGGATGGATCGCTACGGCGATCCTCGATATTGTCGGACTGACGCCGGCCTTTCCATTCCATCTTCGATCTCCCCCGGCGATGTGCCCATACATGCTCTCAGGAGAGAGTTATATATCCGGTGCGAGGGCAAATTCCAGCCGCCTCATCACGCCGCCCGGCTGCGGCGCGGCCGAAATTGGATGGCGCCAATGATCGCAGCGGCGACCAGCCCGAGCATCGCTGCGGCCAGCCAGCTGTTGCCGGAGAAGACGACAGCATTCATCAACCGGCCCGGCAACAGCGTGGCAAGGCCGGCAACGACGATGCCGCCGAAATACATGCCGAGCACTACCCGCTTGTGACCGCGGATATCGTGCCGCCGCGCCGCTGATATTGCCCGCCAGGTACCGACGAGCACCAGGACGGAAAGAAGGTGGATCGGGCTGAAGCCATAGGCCAGATTGATCCGGTGAATGAAAAAGCTCGACAACGAGGTCATGACCATCAACACCATCCAGATCTTGCCGAGCAAGCGGTGGCGCGGCGTGCCCTTCGGCCAGGCGAGCAGATAGGCCCCGAGGATAGCCGCCGGCACGACGGCAGCGACATGAATCTGAATGGCAATGGGGGCATCGAGCAGAGGTTCCAGGGTCATGATCGGCTCCGGTTGAATTCGCCCCCTGTTTCCGGCATGACTGCATTCCTCTCAACAAAGATGGCGTAAACGGCAGGAAAACTTCGTGGATCACACATCCTTGCTATCCACGCTTCGCGAATTGCAGCTCTTCTGGCGCTCTCCGCGCTTCTGGGGAACCTTCCTCGCCGTCGTCCTGATCTTTGCGGTGACCGGCCCCTACGGCACGATGAACAGCATGCCGGCCGGCAAGCGCCTCGCCTATTGGCTGATCCTGCATGCCGTCGCATGGTCGATCGCCATCCTGTTTTCGGTGCTGGCCGACGGCCTGCTTCGTAAGGTGCTGAACCGGATGTTCTGGCGCATGATGATCGGCTCGCTGATCGCAGCCTTGCCGATCGGCTTTGCGATCTGTCTCGTCGACTATGCCTTCGTCGGCGATCCGGTCTCGCTTGGGGGTGGCCTCTACAGGGCCGTCTTCGCGCTGCCGCTTTGTGCACTCTTCTGCTTCCTGACCTATCTCACGATGCATCGCCAGATAGAACAGGCAACAGCAGAGATACCCCCATCAACCTCGATTCTCGACCGGCTGAAGCCGCACAATCGCGGCGCCCTGCTGCGCCTCTCCGTGCGGGATCACTATACCGAGGTCGTCACCAGCCGCGGCCGCGAACTGGTGCTGCTGCGCTTTTCCGATGCGCTCCGGGAGATCGGCGCAACGCCGGGACTTCAGGTCCACAGGTCGCACTGGGTCGCCGACGCCCACGTCGAGGCCATCAAACGCGACAACGGCAAGATCCTCATCCTCACCCGCGACGGCACGCAGATCCCAGTCAGCCGCAGTTTTGCCGAGGAAGCACGCCGCCGCTTCGGCTGAAGAAATGCCGGTAAATGCTTGACGCGACTCCCGCTTTCCCGCTTCCTGATGGCGAGGAGACTTGGAGGATCATGCCCATGAAAGCCGTGCGCCTGGAAGCGACGGGAAAACTGTTCCTGCGCGAGGTCGAAAAGCCTATTCCCGGACCGGGCGACCTGCTTGTTCGCATCGAAGCCTGCGGCATCTGCGGCACCGACCGGCATCTTTTCCTCGGCGAATTCCCCTCCCATCCACCGGTGACGCTCGGCCACGAATTTACCGGCATCATCGAAACCGTCGGCCCCGACGTCATCGGCTTTCGTCCCAGCATGCGTGTGACGGGTGATCCCAACATCGCCTGCGGCCACTGTGAGCAATGCCACGATGGCCGCGTCAATCTCTGCCGGAACCTGCAGGCGATCGGCATCCACCACGATGGCGGTTTCGCCGATTATGTCATCCTCCCGCAGAAACAGGCTTTTGAACTGCCGCTCGAGCTCGATGCGCTGCACGGCGCCTTTTGCGAGCCGCTCGCCTGCTGCCTGCACGGCGTCGATCTCGCCAATATAAAGACCGGCACCTCCGTCATCGTGCTCGGCGGCGGGGTGATCGGCCTGCTAACCATTCAGCTTGCCCGGCTTGCCGGCGCGACACGTATTCTGCTTGTCACCCGCAATGCCGAAAAACGGGTACTTGCCGAAAGCCTCGGTGCCACCGCCACCTTCGATCCGTCGCGGGCGGATGTCGTCAGCGGAATCACCGGCGCGGATGGCTTGCTGCCCGGCGGCGCCGATATCGTCTTCGAATGCGCCGGCGTGTCGGAAACCATGGTGCAGGCGCCGAAGCTTGCCAAACGCGGCGGTACTGCCGTCATCCTCGGCGTCATGCCGCAAGGCGCAAGAATCGAGATCGAACCCTTCGACCTGCTGTTTCGCGAGGTGAACCTCGTCAGTTCCTTCCTCAACCCGTTCACCCATCAGCGCGCCGCCGATCTCATTGCCTCGGGTGCCATCAAGGTTGAGGCACTGATTTCCCGCCGGATCACGCTCGAACAGGCACCGGAAGCGATCGCCAATCCTGCTTTTGGGGGCGAGATTCGCACGCTTGTGATACCTGCCAGGCAATAGGTTTCCAAAGGCCGGTCCGAATTCCTGTCGATTCCGCGATTTATGGGGTTCCGTTTGCAAAAACATTTGCCTATAAGCCGCTTCTAGCCTGAAAAGACCCTCAATGCGCGACCCGACCCGGTGCCCTCCCACCCTGGCCGGCTTTTTGCGCAGCCAGACAATGGATATCGCCCATGCCGAAGCGCCAAGACATCAAATCGATCCTCATCATCGGCGCGGGACCGATCGTCATTGGCCAGGCTTGCGAATTCGACTATTCCGGCACCCAGGCCTGCAAGGCACTGAAAGAGGAAGGTTACCGCGTCATCCTCGTCAATTCCAACCCGGCAACGATCATGACCGATCCGGGTCTGGCCGACGCAACCTATGTCGAGCCGATCACCCCTGAAGTCGTCGCCAAGATCATCGCCAAGGAGCGCCCGGACGCGCTGCTGCCGACCATGGGCGGCCAGACGGCGCTGAATACCGCCCTCTCCTTGAAGCGCATGGGCGTGCTCGACCGCTACAATGTCGAGATGATCGGCGCCAAGCCCGCCGCGATCGACAAGGCCGAAGACCGCGCCCTCTTCCGCGAGGCTATGGCCAAGATCGGTCTCGAAACCCCGCGCTCCATGCTGGCAAACGCCACCGACATCAAGGATGCCGACCGCAAGACGCATGAGGCCGAACGCGCCAAGCTGCGCGAAAGCCTCTCCGGCGCCGATCTCGACAAGGCGCTCGACGAACTCGAAAACCAGTGGAACCTCGGCGAGAGCGACCGCAAGCAGCGCTACATGAGCCATGCCATGGCGATCGCCGCCCAGGCGCTCGACCATGTCGGCCTGCCGGCCATCATCCGCCCGTCCTTCACGCTCGGCGGCACAGGCGGCGGCATTGCCTATAACCGCTCGGAATTCTTCGAGATCGTCGGCGGCGGCCTCGATGCCTCTCCGACGACGGAAGTTCTGATCGAAGAATCCGTTCTCGGCTGGAAGGAATATGAGATGGAGGTCGTCCGCGACAAGGCGGACAACTGCATCATCATCTGCTCCATCGAAAACATCGATCCGATGGGTGTCCATACCGGCGACTCGATCACCGTTGCTCCGGCGCTGACGCTGACGGACAAGGAATACCAGATCATGCGCAACGCCTCGATTGCGGTGCTGCGCGAGATCGGCGTCGAGACCGGCGGCTCGAACGTGCAGTTCGCCGTCAACCCGAAGGACGGCCGCCTCGTCGTCATCGAAATGAACCCGCGCGTCTCGCGCTCGTCTGCGCTCGCCTCCAAGGCCACCGGCTTCCCGATCGCCAAGATCGCCGCGAAGCTCGCCATCGGCTATACGCTCGACGAACTCGAAAACGACATCACCGGCGGCGCGACCCCTGCCTCCTTCGAACCGTCGATCGACTATGTCGTCACCAAGATCCCGCGCTTCGCCTTCGAGAAATTCCCGGGCGCCTCCCCGGTTCTGACCACGGCCATGAAGTCCGTCGGCGAAGTCATGGCAATCGGCCGTACCTTTGCGGAATCGCTGCAGAAGGCGCTGCGGGGCCTCGAAACCGGTCTGACCGGCCTCGACGAAATCGAAATCCCCGATGCAGAGGAAGGCGAATCCAGCCTGAACGCCATCCGCGCCGCCATCGGCACGCCGACGCCGGACCGCCTGCGCATGGTTGCCCAGGCGCTGCGCATGGGCCTGACCATCGAAGAGGTGCATGAAGGCTGCAAGATCGACCCCTGGTTCATCGCCCAGCTGAAGAACATCGTCGATATGGAAGCCCGCGTCCGCGAGCACGGCCTGCCTGATGATGCCGCAAACCTTCGTATGTTGAAGGCCATGGGCTTCTCCGATGCCCGCCTTGCCACGCTGACCGGCAAGCGCCCGAAGGAAGTGGCGGAATTGCGCAACGGCCTGAACGTCCGCCCGGTCTTCAAGCGCATCGACACCTCCGCAGCTGAGTTCGCCTCGCCGACCGCTTACATGTACTCGACCTATGAAACGCCTTTCGTCGGCGCCGCACGCTCCGAAGCGCTGGTCTCCGACCGCAAGAAGGTCGTCATCCTCGGCGGCGGCCCGAACCGTATCGGCCAGGGCATCGAGTTCGACTATTGCTGCTGCCATGCCGCCTTCGCGCTGAAGGATGCCGGCTATGAAGCGATCATGATTAACTGCAACCCGGAAACGGTCTCGACCGATTACGACACGTCCGATCGCCTCTATTTCGAGCCGCTGACGGCCGAAGACGTGATCGAAATCCTGCGCGCAGAGCAGGAAAAAGGCGAAGTCGTCGGCGTGATCGTCCAGTTCGGCGGCCAGACCCCGCTGAAGCTCGCTGAAGCGCTGGAAAAGAACGGCATCCCGATCCTCGGCACCGCGCCCGATATGATCGACCTTGCCGAGGACCGCGACCGCTTCCAGAAGCTTCTGATGAAGCTCGATCTCAACCAGCCGAACAACGGCATCGCCTACTCGGTCGAGCAGGCCCGTCTCGTCGCGGCTGAAATCGGCTTCCCATTGGTCGTTCGCCCGTCCTACGTGCTCGGCGGCCGCGCCATGCAGATCCTGCATTCGGAAAGCCAGCTCCAGACCTATTTGCTCGATACCGTTCCGGAACTGGTGCCCGAAGACATCAAGGCGCGTTACCCGAACGACAAGACCGGCCAGATCAACACTCTGCTCGGCAAGAACCCGCTTCTTTTCGACAGCTACCTGACCAACGCCATCGAAGTCGACGTCGACTGCCTCTCCGACGGCACCGACGTCTATGTCGCCGGCATCATGGAACATATCGAAGAGGCCGGCATCCACTCGGGTGACAGCGCCTGCTCGCTGCCGCCGCGCACGCTGTCGCGCGAGATGCTGGATGAGCTGGAGCGCCAGGCCAAGGCTATGGCGAAGGCGCTGAATGTCGGCGGCCTGATGAACGTCCAGTTCGCCATCAAGGACGACACTGTCTACGTGCTGGAAGTCAATCCCCGCGCCTCGCGCACGGTACCCTTCGTCGCCAAGACCATCGGCGCGCCGATCGCCAAGATCGCCGCCCGCGTCATGGCCGGCGAGAAGCTGGATGCGACCTTCGCAGCCTATGGCGAAAAGCCTGATCCGCGTGCGCTGAAGCACATCGCCGTCAAGGAAGCCGTCTTCCCCTTCGCCCGCTTCCCGGGCGTCGACACGCTGCTCGGCCCGGAAATGCGCTCCACCGGCGAAGTCATCGGCCTTGATAGCGATTTCGCGCTGGCCTTCGCCAAGTCGCAGCTCGGCGCCGGCGTCGAACTGCCGCGTGAAGGCACGGTCTTCGTTTCCGTGCGCGACGCCGACAAGCCGCGCGTCCTGCCGGCAATCCGCATGCTGGTCGAGCAAGGCTTCAAGGTGCTGGCGACCGGCGGCACGGCCCGCTTCCTCGCCGAAAACGGTATCGAGGCGACCAAGATCAACAAGGTTCTGGAAGGCCGTCCGCACATCGAGGATGCCATCCGCAACCGTCAGGTCCAGCTCGTCATCAACACGACCGACGGCAACAAGGCGATCTCGGATTCCAAGTCGCTGCGCCGCGCCACGCTGATGCAGAAGGTGCCCTACTACACCACGATGGCCGGCGCCGAAGCGGCCGCTCAGGCGATCAAGGCGCTCAAGGCCGGCAATCTCGAAGTCCGCCCGCTGCAGAGCTACTTCTGATCCCGTGAAGAGGCGCCTTGCCTCTTCGTCCGGATCAAAACTGCGACCCAAAATTGCAGACATGGACACTTGGTGTTAGCCTGCTCCCCAGCCGTATCGGGGGAGCAGCATGTCGAAGAATATCGTCATTCTGTTCGACGGCACGTCGAACGAGATATCCGCAGACCGCACCAATATTCTCCGCCTGTTCGGGACGCTGAAGCGCTCGAACGAACAGATCGTCTACTACGACCCCGGCGTCGGCACCCTCGGTGCGGCAGACGCATGGTCGCGCTTTTATCGCAAGAGCATCGAAGTCTGGGGCCTCGCCACCGGCTGGGGTCTGGATGAAAACGTCAAGGGCGCCTATCGCTTCCTGGTCGAAAACTACGATGCCGGTCCGGCGGACAGTCAGGGAAGCCATCCCGATCGCGACCGCATCTATCTCTTCGGCTTCAGCCGCGGCGCCTATACGGCCCGTGTTCTCGCAGGCTTCATCCATGCTTTTGGACTGAGCAGCCGCCATCACCTGAACCTGCTCGACTACGCCTACAGGACCTACAAGGGCATTCCCGAACAGGAGCAGCGTTCCGACGGTCCGGATGCTGGCATCGATCCATCATCACCCTTCAGGAGCATGCGGCTTTATGAGCGCATGCTGCGCAACGACCGCCCGCCGATCAGGCTGCTCGGTCTTTTCGATACCGTCGCCTCGGTTATCGAGGCGGGCAAAGGGCGCCCTCAATTCAAGACCCATCCGTTCACGCGCAAGAACCCAAGCGTCGAATATGTGCGCCATGCCGTGGCGATCGACGAGCGAAGAACCATGTTCCAGCCGGAATTGTGGACGCCGGACCAGGATTACCGGGGCAATCCCTTCAAGCCTTCGGTCGCGAAACAGAATTTCAAAGAAGTATGGTTTGCCGGCGTGCATGGCGACATCGGCGGCGGCTATCGTGAGGCCGAGAGCGCGCAAATCAAGGTCCCGCTCGACTGGATGATCCGCGAAACCGAGCCTGCCGGCCTCCTCTACATCCCCCGCACGATCAACAATATCGTGCGCGGCAAGAGCGACAACGACTATGTCGAACTCGATCCGACCGCGCCGCTCCATGACACGATGACATCGGGCTGGAAACTGCTCGAATATATTCCCAGACGGGTGCCGGAAAACTCCTGGCGCAAGCGCGGCGATAGAGGCGGCATCTACCTGCCCTGCCAGGACAGGCGCTTCATCCCCGATGGGGCGAGCCTGCATGAATCCGTGCAGGCGCGCATGGCGACCGGATATATTCCGCCGAACCTGCCGAAGGCCCCGATATTCGTTCCCTGATGCGCTGAATCAATCTCTCCGCTCAGACAGCCAGACCCTTGAACAGATTCATGTCTTGCCGGACGCCGGCAAGCTCTCGCGCCTTCCTGTCCTCGTCCGGAAGAGGATCGCCGACCGTTCTCGAAGCGACGCTTTCATCAGCATGTTCACCAAATATTCATGGCGGCAAAATCAAGGCCAGGAAGCGGGCCTCCATGCAACTTCCCTTCAAAAGCAGGCACTTCTGCGGGAAGCAAAAAGCGTCGATACGAATTTTATGGAAATTGCGCGTGTCGATCTGCTATAAGCAACGAACTAAGATTGTAACACGGTTCCGAGGTTCCCCTTCGGGACCTGTTTTCTTTTGTGTCTGCGCGAACTGTGGACGCAGGGAGAGAAGGACGAAAAAATGGTTGATAAGGTACCGATGACACAGGGTGGTTTCGTCAAGCTGCAGGAAGAGCTGCGCTGGCGTCAGCAGGAGGAGCGCCCGCGAATCATCGAGGCAATTGCGGAAGCGCGCGCCCATGGCGACCTCTCCGAAAATGCCGAGTACCATGCTGCCAAGGAAGCGCAGAGCCACAATGAAGGCCGCATCACCGAGCTCGAAGACCTGACGGCGCGCGCCGAAGTCATCGACCTTTCCAAGATGTCGGGTGACAAGATCAAGTTCGGCGCCAAGGTGAAGCTCGTCGACGAGGATACCGAAGAGGAAAAGACTTACCAGATCGTCGGTGACCAGGAAGCCGACGTGAAACAGGGCCGCATCTCCATCTCCTCCCCGATCGCCCGCGCGCTGATCGGCAAGGAAGTCGGCGATTCCATCGAAGTCAACGCGCCGGGTGGTTCGAAGGCCTACGAAATCCTCTCCGTTTCCTGGGGCTGATCGCCCGCGCCCCCCTCTTCAAGAGCAGCCAGTGCCGGATATCAGTGACGTCGAGATCATCGCGCCCAACCTGAAACGCCGGCTCTCCGGCGTCACGTCGACGATCGTCCAGCTCATCCCCTGCCAGATCCGGCTGGGGATCAGGATCGCCGCACTCGGCCCCGGCCTGCCGCCGGAACTCCCTCGTTTGAAATGGCCGCAGCTTGCCGGCCTCTGGCGCCCACCGGCCGGCCGGCGCCGCCGCATCTGGCACGCGCGCCGCAACAATGAGATGGCGGCGGGCATCCTCATGCGCCACGTGCTGCGCATGCCGCTGAAGCTCGTCTTCACCTCGGCCGCCCAGCGCCGCCACACTTCCTATACACGTTGGCTGATCCGCCGGATGGACGCGGTGATCGCCACCAGCAGCCGTTCCGGCTCCTTCCTCAAGGTGCCGCATACGGTCATCCAGCACGGCGTCGATCTTACCCTCTTCCACCCACCTGAAGGGTCTGACGATACGATCACTGCCACCGGCCTGCCCGGCCGCTACCTCGTCGGCTGTTTCGGCCGCGTGCGCCATCAGAAGGGCACCGACCTTTTCGTCCAGGCGATGATCGCACTCCTCCCGCAGCATCCGGACTGGACGGCCGTCATTTCCGGCCGCGTCACGCCGGAGCATACGGCATTCGCCGACAAGCTGAAGGCCGACATTTCCGCAGCCGGCCTCACCAACCGCATCGTCTTCATCGGCGAAGTCCCTGATATCAAAGTCTGGTATCGCCGACTGATGCTCTATGTCGCCCCTTCCCGCAATGAGGGCTTCGGCCTCACACCGCTGGAGGCCATGGCTTCGAAAACGGCAGTCGTGGCATCCGATGCCGGCGCTTACGCCGAGATGATCGTGCCGGGCGAGAACGGCGTCGTCGTGCCGCCCGGTGATGGCGAGGCGCTGACGGCAGCCATCGCCACCTATCTTACCGATCCCGCCCTCGCCATCGCACAGGGCGAGACGGCTCTGCGGCACGTACGGGAAAATTTCGCACTGGAAAAGGAAGCGACGGCGATCAACCGGATTTACCAGCAACTTCTCGGCGCGTAAGCCTTTCGTCAGACTGTTGGCAAAGGACAGGGAGGTAGGGACACTTAGATGTCGACCGCAAACACCGACGAAAACCTGGTCAACGTGCTCTGCATGAAGTGGGGTACACTCTACGGCGCCGAATACGTCAACAATCTCTACCGCGGCGTCAAACGGCACCTGAAGCGCCCGCATCGTTTCGTCTGCTTCACCGACAGTGCGGCAGGGCTCGAGGAGGGTATCGAAGCCTTCCCTCTGCCCGAGCTCGGTCTGCCTGCCGGCTCCAGGGACCGCCGCTGGCAGAAGCTTGGGCTCTTCCGCCGCGAGCTTGCCGATCTCAAGGGCATTGCCCTCTTCCTCGATCTGGACCTTGTCATCGTCGACGATCTGGAGCCGCTCTTTCAGCATCCGGGCAAATTCCTGATCATCCGCGACGACGATCTCTTCCGCGCAAAGCCGCTGCGAAAGCTCAACCCTGCCCGCGACAAGTTCCTGGCCTCGGTCGGCAACAGTTCGGTCTTTCGCTATGAAATCGGCGCCCACGCCTATATTCTCGACACCTATATCGCCGATCCGGTGGCGGCCATGTCGAAATACGAGATCTCCCAGCAGTTCCAGAGCGCGCAGCTGGAAGCACTTGGACATCTGCAATACTGGCCGCGCGACTGGTGCGTAAGCTTCAAGAATGCCTGCGTGCCGCGCCATTTCAAGAGCTTCTGGCGCGATCCCGAGCTGCCGTCGGATGCAAAGATCGTGGTCTTTGCCGGCAGTCCGAAAATGAGCGAGGCTTTTGAAGGCGGCGGCCAGCGCTGGCATCGCCGCATCGGCAATACCGACTGGCTCAGCAAGGCCTGGCTCGGCTAGATTACAGTTCCACCAGCCCGAGCTTCTTCACCTGCCGGATCGTCAGCATGGTGCGAACGGTATCGACATGCTCGTTGGCCGTCAGCACTTCGATGACGAAGTCCTGGAAGCAGGTAAGGTTCTGCGCCACACAATGCAGCAGGAAATCGCTGTCGCCGGACACCATCCAGGCCTGGCGCACCAGCGGCCACTCGGTAGTGGCTGCGGCAAAGGCCTTCAGATTGGCTTCGGACTGGTGCTTGAGACCGACCATGCAGAAGGCGACGAGATCGAGCCCGAGCTTCGGGCTGTTCAGCATCGCGTGATAGCCTTCGATGACGCCGGCCTCTTCGAGCTTTCGCACACGACGCAGGCAGGGCGGCGCCGATATTCCCACCCGATCGGCAAGCTCTACATTGGTCATGCGGCCGTCTGCCTGCAGTTCTCGCAATATCTTTATGTCGATGACGTCAAGTTCAGCGCGAACCACGCTCAGGCCTTTCTTTAATTCCTCGCGGGCAGCTTCTATATAAAGCCACGGAATACGCAAGAAAGTTTCAGTGAGATGACGGAATCTTGCACAGCCGGTGCATTTGCCTTGTTGGTAATGCAAGGCTGCCCTTGAATAAAAGCATTGGTCGTTCATAAATGGCGATGGGATCGCGAAACGGCCTTATTCACCTCTTAGCCGCCGCATCCTGCCAGTCGAAAGGAAATTCCATGTCTGCCCGCCATACCAAGGTGCTCATCATCGGCTCCGGACCTGCCGGTTACACGGCCGCGGTCTATGCCGCGCGCGCCATGCTGAAACCGGTTTTGATCGCCGGTCTGGAACAGGGTGGCCAGCTCATGATCACCACCGACGTCGAGAACTATCCGGGCTTTGCCGATCCGATCCAGGGACCGTGGCTGATGGACCAGATGTTGCAGCAAGCCCAGCATGTCGGTGCCGAAATCGTCAACGACCTCGTGACCGAAGTCGATCTTAATCAGCGCCCCTTCGTTGCCCGCACCGACAGCGGCCAGGTCTGGACTGCCGATACGCTTGTTATTGCGACCGGCGCCAAGGCCAAGTGGCTCGGCATCGAAAGCGAGCAGCATTTCCAGGGCTTCGGGGTTTCGGCTTGCGCCACCTGCGATGGCTTCTTCTATCGCAACAAGGATGTGATCGTGGTCGGCGGCGGCAACAGCGCCGTCGAGGAAGCGCTCTATCTCTCCAACATCGCGAAGTCGGTCACCCTCGTGCACCGCCGCGACGGCTTCCGCGCGGAAAAGATCCTGCAGGAACGCCTCTTCTCCAAGGAGAACGTCAAGGTTCTCTGGAATACCGAGGTCGCCGAGATCACGGGTACGCCAGCAAAGCCCCCCATGCCGCCGTCCGTTTCCGGCGCCCGCCTGCGTGATACGCGCACCGGCGCCATCACCGATGTCGCCATTGATGGTGTCTTCGTGGCAATCGGTCACGCGCCCGCAACCGAACTTTTCAAGGGCAAGCTGAAGCTGAAGGACAATGGCTATCTCTGGACCGCACCGGATTCGACTGCGACCAGCCTGGAGGGAGTCTATGCCGCAGGCGATGTGACGGATGATACGTTCCGCCAGGCGATCACCGCCGCAGGCATGGGATGCATGGCCGCCCTCGAGGCAGAACGTTATCTGACGGGCCACATGCCCGTTGCCGTAGCAGCGGAGTAATTGTGGCATGAGGGGTGGGGGAATGCCATTGGATTGGGACAAGCTGCGTATTTTCCACGCAGCCGCCGAAGCCGGATCGTTTACGCATGCGGCTGACAAGCTGCATCTGTCCCAGTCGGCCATCAGCCGTCAGGTCAGCGCGCTCGAGCAGGATGTGGGCACCAAACTCTTCCACCGCCATGCGCGCGGCCTGATCCTCACCGAGCAGGGCGAGCTGCTTTATCGCACCGCCCATGATGTGCTGCTGAAGCTGGAAACCGTGAAGATGCAGCTGACCGAAACGACGGAAACGCCGTCCGGCAAGCTGCGCGTCACCACGACAGTCGGCCTCGGCCAGGGCTGGCTGACCGACAAGATCCAGGAATTCCTGCAGCTCTATCCTGATGTCCAGATCCAGCTCATCCTCGACAACGAGGAAGTGGATGTGAACATGCGCCATGCCGATTGCGCCATCCGCCTTCGCCAGCCGCAGCAGTCCGACCTGATCCAGCGCAAGCTCTTCACCGTGCATA
>Ga0209758_1002288_pt1 | contig 19817 bp, 19 predicted proteins | sample AraplaMF_Col_mMF_FD_184258 | JGI IMG/M metagenome (GOLD analysis project Ga0209758, IMG submission 184258) | Arabidopsis root microbial communities from the University of North Carolina, USA - plate scrape MF_Col_mMF (SPAdes) (version 2) | ecosystem: Host-associated > Plants > Roots > Endosphere...
ATGGCCTTCGCCTGATCTATGGCGGCGGCACGAAAGGCATCATGGGCGCTGTGGCCAGCGGGACCCTATCCAACGGTGGTCAGGTGACGGGCATCATTCCCGAGTTCCTGATCGACATGGAGGCGACTCGCCATTCGCTCGGCCAGCTCAACGAGCTTATTGTAACCCCTGACATGCACGCGCGCAAACATACGATGTTCGAGCGCTCGGATGCCTTTGTGGCCTTGCCGGGCGGTATCGGCACGCTGGAAGAGATCGTCGAGATCATGACCTGGGCGCAACTCGGCCGCCACGAGAAGCCGATGGTCTTCGCCAATATCAACGGCTTCTGGGATCCGATGATGGAGCTTTTGCGCCACATGACGGGCGAGGGTTTCCTGCACACCGCCCATCGCGTCCAGCCGCTCGTCGTCGACGAGATCTCCGGCATCATTCCGGCTATCATGGCGCAGGCGGCAGAGCTTGCCGCCGACCGCGGCGGCGAGGACGACGTGATCTCGAAGATGTAGGCTCAACGCCCGCGCGTCGTCCGCAGCATCGACCAGGTATAGAAAAACAGGCCTGCCCAGATCAGCGGGAAGGCGATCATGCGCGCCCTATCCAGCTCTTCTCCGAAGCCGAAGACGGCGATGAGGAAGATCATCGTCGGCGCGATATACTGCATGATGCCGATGGTCGAGAGCTTGAGCAGCTTGGCGCCGTTGGCGTAGATCATCAGCGGCACGGCGGTAATAAGTCCGCAGCCGAGCAGCAGGGCGGTGTCGGAAAGGCCGGTACGGTACAAGTGTCCTTCGCCGCTGACGAATTCCAGATAGAGAATGTAGAGCAGGGCAGGCAGGCTGAGGATCAGCACCTCCAGGAAGAAGCCCTGGTTCGGGCCGAGCGGCAGCGTCTTGCGAAACAGCGCATAGAAGCCCCAGCTGATCGCCAGCGTCAGCGCCACCCAGGGAATGCCGCCGCTGTCGAAGGCGAGTACCACGACCGCAAGGCCTGCAAGGCAGATCGCCGCGATCTGCATCGGCTGCAGCTTTTCCTTGAGCAGCACCGCGCCGAGGAAGATGCTGAAGAGCGGGTTGATGAAATAGCCCATGGCCGCATCGAGCGAATGGCCGGCGCCGATTGCCCAGACATAAGTGCCCCAGTTCACGGTGATCAGCGCTGCGGTCATGGCCGCCATGGCAAGCATGCGGGGAGAACGCAGCGCCGCCGCGATATCCTGCGTGCGCCCCAGGACCAGGAGCACGATGCCGGCGAGCGGCAGCGACCAGAGAATACGATGGGCGATGACTTCGGCCGGCGAAATATGCGCCACCGCCTTCATATAGATCGGCAGAAAGCCCCACAGAAGATAGGCCGTCAGCGCAAAGGCAAAGCCGCGTGGACTATCTTCGTTCTTGATGAGGGGGGCACTTGCATCGGCAGACATCCGGTGTTTCCATGTTTGTTCTGTTTCTGATCCGCATTAGCTTAAGCGGCGTGAATAGGCCAATTCATTTCATTGAATGGAACGGCGCTTGCGTGGCGACGGGAAGAGGCAAAACATGGACGAAACGGAGCTGGTGATTTGCCGCCAAGCCTATGCCACTCAGATGCTCGCGAAGATGGGCATCGTGGGCGACGAACGGCTGCGACAGATCTTTGCCACCGTCCCACGCGAGGATTTCCTGGACCCGCCGCCGTGGCGCATGGCAAACGGGATCGGCTATCGGGACATGCCGTCGACCGATCCTGTCATCCTCTATCAGGATGTCCTGGTTGCGCTGCAGGAGGACCGGCAGGTCAACAACGGCAGCCCCTCGCTGCATGCGCTCGGCCTTCACTGGCTGGCGCCGAAACCCGGCGAGACGGCCTGCCATATCGGTGCCGGCGGTGGCTATTACACCGCCATGCTGTCGCATCTGGTTGGTCATGACGGCCATGTCGTGGCAATCGAGTATGACCGCAATCTCGCTACCCGCGCCGCCGCCAATCTGGCTCCCTATGGCAATGTCGAGGTCATCTGCGGCAACGGTCTGGAATGGCCGCAATCGCCATCCGACGTGATCTACGTCAATTTCGCGGTCCATAGGCCAGCCGAAGCCTGGATCGACAATCTCGCTGTCGGCGGCAGGCTGATTTTTCCGCTCAGCGCACCCTCCCGTGACGGCAGGGACAATTTGCGTCCGCTCAGCGCCCGCGGCGGCTTCTTCCTGATTAAGCGCACACCGGATGACTATCGCGCCCGTTATCTGAGCTCTACCGTCTTCGTCTGGGGCCATGGCGCGACCGGCACGATCGAGACTTACAAGGCGCTTGAAGACACCTTCCGGCACGGCGGCATGGACGAGGTCACGCGGCTGCGCTGGAAGACGCCAAGAGAAGAGGAGGAATGGTATTCGGAGGAGGACTGGGGCCTCCTCTGAACCTATTCGGCGGCGATCTTGCCGGCGAGTTGCCGGTTCTTCATCAGCTTGTAGATCACCGAATCCATCAGCGCCTGGAACGAGGCGTCGATGATGTTGTCGGAAACGCCGACAGTCCACCAGCGCACGCCGCTGGAATCGGTGGATTCGATCAGAACGCGGGTGATGGCGTCAGTACCGCCATTGAGGATACGCACCTTGAAGTCGGCGAGCACGAGATCGTCGATCTCGTGCTGGTACTTGCCAAAATCCTTGCGCAGTGCAAGGTCGAGCGCGTTGACCGGACCTTCGGCTTCCGCAACCGACATCAGCGTCTGCCCGTCGATGCTGATCTTCACGACCGCTTCGGAGACGATCTTTATACGGCCGTGGGAATCGAAGCGCCGTTCGATCATCACTCGGAAACCATCGAGCGAGAAGAAGTCCGGAATGGTGCCCATGGTGCGGCGAGCGAGAAGCTCGAAGCTCGCATCCGCACCCTCATAGGCATAGCCGGATGCCTCGCGCTCCTTGACGATGGAAATCAGGAGATCGAGCTTCGGATCGTCCTTGGCAACGTCGATGCCGCGCCGCTTCAGCGCATTGATGAAATTCGCCTTGCCGCCCTGATCCGAGACCATGACCTTGCGGAAATTGCCCACACTTTCCGGCGGTACGTGCTCGTAGGTGCGCGGGTCCTTCAGCAGGGCCGAGGCGTGGATGCCGGCCTTCGTGGCAAAGGCAGACGCGCCGACATAAGGCATCTGGTGATCCGGCGAACGGTTCAGGAGTTCGTCGAAAGCGTGCGACAGGAGGGTGAGGTTGGTCAGCCGATCCGCGTCGATCGCCGTCTCGAAACGCGTGTTGTAGGCGCTCTTCAGCGCCAGCGTCGGGATCAGCGTCACCAGATTGGCATTGCCGCAGCGCTCGCCGACGCCGTTCAGCGTGCCCTGGATCTGGCGCACGCCGGCCTCGACCGCGACGAGCGAATTGGCGACCGCCTGGCCGGTGTCGTTATGGGCATGAATGCCGAGACAGTGTCCCGGCACGCCGGCGGCGATCACGGCTTCGACGATGGCGCGCACTTCCGGCGGCTGCGTGCCGCCATTGGTATCGCAGAGCACCACCCAGCGCGCGCCGTTTTTGTAAGCGGTCCTGGCGCAGGCGAGCGCATATTCCGGATTGGCCTTGTAGCCATCGAAGAAATGCTCGCAATCGACCAATGCCTCCTTGCCCGCGGCAACCACGGCCTTGACGCTTTCGGCGATGCATTCGAGGTTTTCCTCGTTGGTGCAGCCGAGCGCCACCTGTACATGATAATCCCAGCTCTTGGCGACGAAGCAGACCGCGTCGCTGCGCGCCTGCAGAAGGCTCGCAATACCAGGATCGTTGGAGACGGAAACGCCCGGCCGCTTCGTCATACCGAAGGCGACGAAGGTGGCCTGGCTGGTGCGCTTCTCGGCGAAGAAGGCGGTATCGGTGGGGTTTGCGCCCGGATAGCCGCCTTCGACATAGTCGAGCCCGAACTCATCCAGCATGCTTGCAATCGCAATCTTGTCCTCGACGGAAAAATCGATGCCGGGCGTCTGCTGCCCGTCCCGAAGCGTCGTGTCGAAGAGGTAGATTCTTTCGCGTGTCATGGTGGTGTTTCCTGTCGCGCCTTGCTGCTTTTATTGTTTGCCTGCGAACCGGTCCGTCGCCCGGATCAACTGATCGAGAATGCCCGGTTCGGAGAAAGCGTGACCAGCCCCTTCGATCAGGTGGAAGTCAGCCTTCGGCCATGCCTTGTGCAGCAGCCAGGCGTATTTGGCCGGGCAGGGCATGTCGTAGCGTCCGTGGACGATGACGCCGGGAATATCCTTCAGCTTATGGGCATCGCGCAGCAATTGGCCTTCATCCATCCAGCCGGCATGGACGAAGAAGTGGTTCTCGATGCGCGCAAAGGCATAGGCGAAGTCGGCTTCCTCGAATTTGCCGCTCGTCGACTTCTCGGGCAGCAGCGTGATCGTCTCGCCTTCCCATATGCTCCAGGCCTGCGCGGCCTCGAGAGCAACCGCCCGGTCCGAACCGGTGAGCCGGCGATTATAGGCGAGCATCATCTCATGGCGTTCTTCCGGCGGGATGGGTGCTACGAAGCGCTCCCACTTGTCCGGGAACATTTCGGAGACGCCAAACTGATAATACCAGTCGAGTTCGGCCCTGGTCAGCGTATAGATGCCGCGCACGACGAGTTCGGACACCCGCTCCGGATGCTTCTCCGCATAGGCGAGCGCCAGCGTGGAGCCCCAGGAGCCGCCGAAGACCTGCCATTTGTCGACGCCAACCATGTCCCGCAGCCGCTCGATATCGGCAACGAGATGCCAGGTGGTGTTGGCCTCGAGGCTCGCATGCGGTGTGGACTTGCCGCAGCCGCGCTGGTCGAACAGGACAACGTCATAGAGCTTTGGGTCGAACAGGCGGCGATGAACAGGCGAAATGCCGCCGCCCGGGCCGCCATGCAGGAAGACCGCCGGCTTGGCGCCTGCTGTACCGGAGCGTTCCCAATAGATCACATGGCCATCGCCGACATCGAGATGGCCGGAGGCATAGGGTTCGATTTCGGGATAGAGCGTGCGCAGTACTTCAGTCATATTTTCACGCCTTTCGCCGGCCAGACTGCGGTATCGTGATCGGGATGCTGGAAGGAGATGATCGCCTCCTGCCGGGCATAGAAGTCCGGGTCCTTGTGAACAGGCGCGTCGAAGATCGTCTCGACCCAGGGCAGGCGGGCATCGTAATTGACCTGGACCTGCGGAGCGAGATCACTGCGGTCATCGAAGGTGCCGATCGCGAGCTCCAGACCACCGGGATGCCGATAGGTCATCGGCGTACCGCAATCCCGGCAGAAGCCGCGCTCGATATTGACCGAGGACTGGAAATAGGTGGGTTCGCCGCGCGTCCATTCCGTGTCGTCTTCCGGCGCCGTCACCAGCGCGGAAAAGAAGCCGCCGAACTGCTTCTGGCACATGCGGCAATGGCAGATGGACGGACGTCCGAGCTTGCCTGATATGCGGAAGCGCACGGCGCCGCACTGGCAGCCGCCTGTTCTCGTCGTCTCGGTCATGGATGATCTCCTGAAGGCCAGTGGGATGTATCGTGGTCGGGATGCTGATAGGAAACGATCTCGTGGAGGAAGGACTGAGCCTCCTGATCCGCCTCTGTTCGCTCTCCCGGCAGTTCGTGCAGGTGATCGACGAAATCGATCTTGGCTTCGATACCCCACTGGATGCTTGGCGGAAAGGCCGCGGGATCATCGAACGCGCCGGCCGCAACCGCCATACCGTCCGGCGCCTCATAGGTCAGCGGTGTGCCGCAATCGCCGCAGAAACCGCGACTGACGAGGTTGGAGGACCGGAAGATCTTGCGCTCTCCCCTTGTCCACTCGAATTCCATTTGGCGCACCGAAACCAGCGGCGCATAATAGGCGCCGAATGCCTTCTGGCACATGCGGCAATGACAGATGGAGGCATGATGGGGCAAGCCGCGTGCCCGAAACCGGATCGCCCCGCATTGGCATCCGCCGGTGTATGTCTCGGTCATGGCAGATCTTTTCCGGTAGTGCGGATAATGTGGTTGCACACGTTGTCGATATCCTTGAGAATATCGTCGTTCCAGAAACGAAGGACAGTCCAGCCATCGAGCTGTAGGCGCCGAGTGCGGGCGTCATCGTAAGAAATGTTCTGAGCGTTTCCGTGCTGCGAGCCGTCTATCTCAATGATCAGGCGATGGGTGGGGCAGGCGAAATCGACGATATATCCAGCAATTGGCATCTGCCGGCGAAAACCAAGGCCCATCAGTCGATGGGCGCGAAGCTCGTTCCAGAGCTTCAGTTCGGCATCTGTCATCGCCTTTCGCATGCGCCGGGCGTTCGCCCGCCGTTGCAGCGGAATTTGTGTGTGCGACATAGCCGGCCTTTCTCTTCGGGCGACACCCCCCTCTGCCCTGCCGGGCATCTCCCCCACAAGAGGGGAGATCGGCAAGACGCGATGGCCCCGCACAATCTTGCCCCTAAACGAGGTGGCTACGGCGACGTGTGTCCTACGATAGTGGCGAGTGGGTGCCTCCAGCCAATCTCCCCCCTTGTGGGGGAGATGCCCGGCAGGGCAGAGGGGGGTATATCTCGCCGCCCACCCCATCTTACCGCTTCAGCTCCCACGTCGTCACCCGCTCGCCCGTTTCGGCATCCTTGCCATCCTTGAGCTGGATGCCCTCGGCAGCAAGGGTGTCGCGGATCTTGTCAGCCTCGGCGAAATTCTTCGCCTTGAGCAGTTCCAGCCGCGCCTTGACCCGCGCATCGATTTCCGCCGCCACTGCCTCGTCGATCTCGGCCTTTTTCGGCAGCACGCCAAGCAGGGCGGCACTGGCCGCAAAGACGGCAGGATCGCCGGATTGCGCCAGTGCATGCAGCGCCTGCACGGCCGCGACCGTATTGAGATCGTCGGCGAGCGCATTCAGCACCGTCTCATCCGGCCTGGCATCACCGGGTTCGGCCGCCGGCCATTTGGCGAGCAGTCGCTCGGCTTCCTCCAGCCGCTTGACCGAAAAGTCGATCGGCTCGCGGTAATGCGTCATCAGCATCGCAAGACGCAGCACTTCGCCCGGCCATTGCCGGCCGGCGAATGTCTCTGTGTGCAGCAGCTCATAGATGGTGACGAAATTCCCCTCGGATTTCGACATCTTGCGGCCTTCGACCTGCAGGAAGCCGTTATGCATCCAGACATTCGCCATCACATCCGTGCCATGGGCGCAGCGTGACTGGGCGATCTCGTTCTCATGATGCGGGAAGATCAGGTCCAGCCCGCCGCCATGAATATCGAAGACATCGCCGAGATAGCGCCCGCTCATCGCCGAGCACTCGATATGCCAGCCCGGACGGCCGCGGCCCCAGGGGCTTTCCCAACCGGGTTCGTTTTCATCCGACAGTTTCCAGAGCACGAAGTCGCCGGGGCTCTTCTTGTGGGCGTCGACGGCAACGCGGGCGCCGGCTTGCTGCTCGTCGAGATTTCTCTTGGAAAGCTGGCCGTAGTCGGCCATCGACTTCGTGTCGAACAGCACTTCGCCGGCCGCCTGATAGGCGTGGCCATTACCGATCAGCCGCTCGATGATCTCGATCATCTGGGCGATATTGTCGGTCGCGCGCGGCTGCACCGTCGGCTCAAGGGAGCCGAGCGCCTTAGCATCATCGAGATACTGCGTCTCGGTCTTTTCGGTGATCGCCCGGATCGCGTCGTTCAGCGGCAGGCCGGGATAATCCCGGAGCGCCCGCGCGTTGATCTTGTCATCGACGTCGGTGATGTTGCGGACATAGGTGACGTGGCTTTCGCCATAGACATGGCGCAGCAGGCGGAACAGCACGTCGAAGACGATGACCGGCCGCGCATTGCCGATATGGGCGTAATCATAGACCGTCGGGCCGCACACATACATGCGGACGTTTTCGGCATCGATCGGCTTGAAGACCGATTTCTCCCGCGTCAGCGTATTGTACAGCTTCAGTTCCGGCGTGCCGCCCATTTCACTCTCCTAAAATGCATAAGCAGAAAATACCACCACCGGCAGGCCGGGGCGTTTCGCATCTTGGACATTTGGGAGACGAAAACGGCCAGGCCAGCTTTGGGCTAGCGAATAATCTTCCGGCAAATAATGCAGGTAACCGTTTTCATGCGGAAGGTTATGGCTTGGGATCGGAGTTTGGTCAAGAGGGCGAGCAACGATCCCCGAGGCAACCTGAGCTATCTGTCTCGCGAACGACGACAGCGGTGGACGCCCAGCGAAGGAGATGTGCTTGCCTTAGGATTCTTTGGTCATTTTCAAGACGTAAATCTCGCATAGCCAATTGCGAAGCCATTGAAAACAGGAGGAATAGGTGAGGGGAGTGGCACGATGGACAATCGGCGCGACCGCAATTCTGGCAGTCGCGTCCGCCGCATATTTCGCCTACGATTTCGGTATGGTCCGCTTCAACAATCCGTCTCTAAGCCGCTATCCGATCCAGGGTATCGATGTCAGCCACCATCAAGGCGACATCGATTGGAAGACCGTCGCCTCGAAGGCGAACGTCCGCTTCGCGATCATGAAGGCGACTGAAGGTGGAGATCACCGGGATTCCAAATTCGCTGAGAACTGGCAGCGTGCCGGAGATGCCGGACTAATAAGAGGCGCGTATCATTTCTTCACCTTCTGCCGCCCCGGCAAGGATCAGGCGCAGAATGTCCTCGCAACCGTGCCGAAGGAAACGGGAACCCTGCCGATCGCCGTCGACCTGGAGTTCGTCGGCAATTGCAACAAAGTCCCGACGCTCGATGAAATGGCTGCGGAAGTGAATGCGTTTTTCACGGAGCTCAAAGGCACTTTTCCGGAAAAGCCCATTTTTTACGTCACCGAGGAGTTTTTCGATCAATATCTGAAAGGCAATGAAGCGCGCTTCCCCGACCACTATCTGTGGCTGCGAAGCGTCTTCAAGGAGCCGACGCAGGAAGGATGCAGTCGTTGGTCGATATGGCAATTCGCCGATAACGGCACCTTGGACGGCATTCAGGGACCGGTCGACCTTAACGCGTTGTGCGCGTCGGAGACCCGTTTGGTTGATCTGTTCCCGACCGTTGCAGCGAATTGAAGCGTCCGGCTATTCCGGAAGCCGATAATCCACGAGCTTGTTCTCGCGCACGATGAACAGCTTGCCGGTCTCGGTCACACCCGGGCCAACCAAGGGCAGGATCGCTTTCGCCACCTCGGACGGATGCGGCAGGCTCATCGGGTCTTCACCCGGAACAGCCTGCGCGCGCATGGCCGTGCGCGTTGCGCCCGGATCGACGCTGGTGATACGCAGCGGCGTCGTCTGCGTCTCGCCGGCCCAGCTGCGCGCCAGCGCTTCGACGGCGGCCTTGGAAGCCGAGTAAGCGCTCCAGAAGGGACGGCACTTATGCGCGGCCCCCGAAGACATGATGACAGCGCGGCCGGCATCCGAGCGGGTCAGCAACGGATCGACCGAGCGGATCAGCCGCCAGGTGGCGTTGACGTTGATATTCATGACCCTCTCGAAGACCTTTGCTTCGATATGGCCGATCGGCGAGATGACGCCGAGCACGCCGGCATTGGCGACGAGAATATCGAGCTTCCCCCAGCGCTCGAAGATCGAGCCGCCGAGGCGGTCGATCGCTTCCATGTCGGCGAGATCGAAGGGAACCAGCGTCGCAGAACCACCAACCGCCTTGATGGCGTCGTCAAGCTCTTCCAGGCCACCGACCGTGCGGGCACAGGCAATCACATGCGCGCCGGCCTTGGCGAGTTCGAGGGCCGTGAAATAACCGATGCCGCGCGATGCGCCTGTGACCAGCGCGATCTTGCCTTCAAGATTGATGTTCATCTGCCCCGGCTCCGGATGTGCTTGAAAAGGTAAGGGGCGCAATAAGCGCCCCAGATAGGAAAGTCAAAGCGGAAGCGGCTCAGCCGTTGCTGGCAAGCATGGAAATCTTGTTGCCCATCGACTCGCCGTTCTTGTCGAGCAGGCGGGTCGGATAGTCACCGGTGAAATAGTGGTCGGTGAACTGCGGGCGGGCCGGGTTACGGTCTTCGCCGCCGACGGCGCGATAGAGGCCGTTGATCGACAGGAAGGCGAGCGAATCCGCGCCGATATATTTGGCCATGGCTTCGACATCGGCATACTGGTTTGCGAGCAGCTTGTCGGCGTCAGGCGTATCGATGCCGTAGAAGTCAGGGAAGAAGATCATCGGGCTCGCGACGCGGACATGCACTTCCTTGGCGCCCGCCTCGCGGATCATCTGCACGATCTTCAGCGAGGTCGTGCCGCGAACGATGGAATCGTCGACCAGCACCACGCGCTTGCCTTCGATCATCGCCCGGTTGGCGGAATGCTTCAGCTTCACGCCGAACGCACGGATCTGCTGGGTCGGCTCGATGAAGGTGCGGCCGACATAATGGTTGCGAATGATGCCATATTCGAAGGGAATGCCGCTTGCCTGCGCGTAGCCGAGTGCAGCCGGCGTGCCGCCATCAGGAACCGGCACGATGACATCGGCATCGACAGGGGATTCCTTGGCGAGGTTCATGCCCATGGCCTTGCGCGTCGTATAGACGTTGCGGCCGCCGACGACCGAATCCGGACGGGCGAAATAGACATATTCGAACAGGCAGAGGCGTTCCGGCTGCGGCTTGCCGGGCTTGCGCGCATCGATGCTGATCGAACCGTCGGGCTGGATTTCGCAGATGACGACTTCGCCGTTCTCCACGTCGCGGATGAACTTGGCGCCGATAATGTCGAGAGCGCAGGTTTCCGAGCAGAAGATCGGCTTGCCGTCCAGTTCGCCCATCACGAGCGGGCGGATGCCGGTCGGATCGCGTGCCGCGATCAGCTTCGTGCGCGTCATGGCGAGCATCGAATAGCCGCCTTCCATCTGGCGGATGGCGTCGATGAAGCGATCGGTTGTGGAAGTGTGGCGGGAGCGGGCGATGAGGTGGAGAACGACTTCGGTATCCGAGGTCGACTGACAGATGGCGCCGGTTGCGATGATCTGGCGGCGCAGCGTCAGGCCGTTGGTGAAGTTGCCGTTATGGGCAATGGCGATGCCGCCTTCTTCCAGTTCGGCAAACAGCGGCTGCACGTTGCGCATCGCCACTTCGCCTGTTGTCGAGTAGCGCGTATGGCCCATCGATATGCTGCCGGGCAGGCGGGCGAGCGTCATCGGATTGGTATAGTGGTCGCCGACGAGGCCCATATGGCGTTCCTGATGGAAGCGCTTGCCGTCGAAGGAGACGATACCGGCCGCCTCTTGCCCGCGATGCTGCAGGGCGTGCAGGCCGAGCGCTGTCAGCGCCGCGGCATCGTCATGTCCCAGAATTCCGAAAACGCCGCATTCTTCATGCAGCGTATCTCCGTCGAGCGGATCGTCAGTCGGGAAGGAATGGGACTGGTTCATTTCTGCGGGCCTCTGCTCTCACAAGAATGGATCGGCATTTCCAATTGCATGATACCGGAAATCTCTGAGCTTTCCGATAGTCTCACGCTCAACGACACCTGTCTCAAAGTCCGTTCGCCGGCTCTGAAACGGTTGAGGCCCGGCAGAGCGAAATACCCGGCCGGACCTTTGGTCTTACGTCCCGCTCAAATGGCAATTGCCAGGCCGCGGGTCAAGCTAGTGAACACTGCGTCAATTCGATGGCTGCTTTGCGCCATTGTTAGGCGCGGGTGCTGCGTCTTCCGCCGGCGCCTGATCGTTGGCCGGCGCATTTTCATCCGTCGTGCGCGCGCCACCAAGCTTCTCGGTGATGCTCTTCTGGATCACCTGGGCGAATTCATCCGGCAGGACCGCCTGCAGGCGAACGACGAGGGAATCCAGGAATGGCTTCGATTTGGCATTATTGACCCAGGCCGGACGATGGTCGGCATCGACCAGCCAGTTCCAGAAGGCAACGGCGACGACGAGCAGAAGTATGCCGCGCGCAGCACCAAAGAGGAAGCCCAAAGTGCGGTCGAGCGCGCCGATGCGGCTGTCGATGATGAAATCGGCGATCTTCATCGTGATGAAGGAGATGACGATCAGCGCGATCAGGAAGACGACGGCGGCAGAACCGACAATCGCGATGCGGTCATCGTCGGTATATTTCTTCGCATAAGGCACGAGGTAGGGGTAGAGGTAGTAAGCGGCGGCTGCCGAACCGCCCCAGCTCGCGATCGAGAGGATCTCGCGCGAGAAGCCGCGGACCATTGCCAAAACGGCGGAGAAAAGCACAACGCCGATGACAATACCGTCGAAAATCGTAATGGGCATGTAAATTCCACTCCAGACTGCCGCCTTGCGGGCCGCGTCGCGCCTTGTTTGGCTGATCCTATAGCATCCCCGCTATCGGTGATGAAGGATCAAACGTCTTCTTCCACACGCTGCAACGCCCCTTTCGACCCGGCAATGCGCGCGACCAGATCCGGCAGGCTCTCGATCTCGCTCCAGCGACCACTGCCCCTTGGCAGATCCGCGGAGCCTGACGGTAACAGAGCCGCCGAAAACCCCAGCTTTTCGGCTTCTTTAAGGCGCTGGGCTGTTTGCGCAACCGGCCGGACGGCGCCCGACAGACTGACTTCGCCGAAATAGACGCAATCGGCCGGGAGGGCAATACCGGCAAGCGAGGAAACCAGGGCCGAGGCGACGGCAAGATCGGCCGCCGGTTCCGAGATCCGAAAGCCGCCGGCAATGTTGAGGTAGACGTCGTGCTGGCCGAGCCGCACGCCGCAATGGGCCTCCAGAACGGCAAGGATCATCGACAGGCGGGCAGAGTCCCAGCCGACGACCGCGCGCCGCGGCGTGCCGAGCGAGGTTGGCGCGACAAGCGCCTGCACTTCGACGAGCACGGGCCGCGTGCCTTCCATGCCGGCAAAGACCGCTGCACCCGGCGATTTCTCGTTGCGCTCGCCGAGGAAGAGTTCGGAAGGATTGGCGACTTCGCGCAGTCCCTTGTCCGACATCTCAAAGACGCCAATCTCGTCGGTCGGCCCGAAACGGTTCTTGACCGTGCGCAGGATGCGGTAGTGATGGCCACGGTCGCCTTCGAAATAGAGCACGGCATCAACCATGTGTTCGACCACACGCGGGCCAGCGATCTGCCCATCCTTGGTCACATGGCCGACTAGCACCATGGCCGCACCCGTCTGCTTGGCAAAGCGGATCATCGACTGCACGCCGGTGCGCACCTGCGTCACCGTACCCGGTGCGGATTCGGCAAGCTCGCTCCAGAGCGTCTGAATGGAATCGATGATGACGAGATCGGGGCGTTTTCCCTCCGCCAGCGTCGCGAGAATGTCCTCGACATTGGTTTCGGCCGCAAGCAGCACGTCGGTGTCGGCAGCCGCCAGCCGCTGGGCGCGCAGCCTCACCTGTGCCACCGCCTCTTCGCCCGAGACATAGATGATCCGGTGTCCGCGCCGGGACAGTGCCGCTGCCCCCTGCATCAGCAGGGTCGACTTGCCGATGCCGGGATCGCCGCCGACGAGCACGGCAGAACCGCGCACGAAGCCGCCGCCGGTCACGCGGTCGAGTTCGGAAATGCCGGTATGGATGCGCGGCGCTTCCTCGATCTCGCCTGACAGAGCCGTCAGGGCAACTGGTCGGCCCTTCTTCGGCGTCTTGGCAGGCCCGCCGCCGATGCCGCCCATCGGATCTTCCTCGACGATGGTGTTCCACTCGCCGCAATTTTCGCATTTGCCGGCCCAGCGGTTATGCACCGCGCCGCAACTCTGGCAGATGAATTGTGTTCTGGCCTTGGCCATCAATGACTGCTTTCGGGTAGAGGGCGTGGCTGACGCCCGAATCGGACTTTTGCCCTAGATAATGGCTTCCGGCATCGATCAAAACTAATGATTTTCCTATCAAGGCTCGGGCTGGCAGCATCGGCGCCTGTCAAAGGATGCCTCATGCTCGATTATTCGCTTGCCCACTGGATCGGTTTCTTCTCTGCAGCGGTTCTCCTGAACCTCTCGCCCGGTCCCGACATGGCCTTCATTCTCGGCCACACGATCAAGAGCGGTACACGCGCCGGCTTCTCGGCGGTGTTCGGCATTTGGACGGGCGCCTGCATCCATGTGATCCTCGCCGCCTTCGGCCTGTCGGCGATCCTCGCCGCCTCGGCCATCGCCTTTTCGGCCGTCAAATGGGTCGGCGCGATCTATCTCGTCTGGCTCGGCATCCAGGCGCTGCGTTCAAAAGGCGAGGGCGGCTTCGTCAAGGCGGCCGGCGAGACGCTCGGCTGGCGGCGCATCTATCGGCAGGGCGTGCTGGTCTCGCTGCTCAATCCGAAAGTGGCGATCTTCTTCCTCGCCTTCCTGCCGCAATTCGTCGTCGAGGGCGCAGGTCCGACGTGGCTGCAGCTTACCGTCCATGGCGGCCTCATCATCGTCGTCGCCGTCTTCATCGAGCCGCCGCTGATCCTTGCGGGAGGGCGGCTCGCAGGTCTCTTCAAGAACAACGCGAAGATCGGCCTATGGCTCGACCGCGGCCTCGGCGCGCTGTTCGTGGCGCTCGGCGTCCGCCTTGCGCTAACGAGCCGCTGAGCTATTCCTCGTCCATCTCGTATTTGCGTTCATGGCGCAGGCCGATGCTCGTCAGCATCTCGTAGCCGATCGTACCTGCAGCCTTTGCCGCATCGTCGACGAGAATATTCTTGCCGAAGAGCTCGATATAGTCGCCGGCGCGCACGGCGCCTTCCGGCAGGTCGGTCACATCGAAGATCGTCTGGTCCATTGTGATGCGGCCGGCGACCGGCACCTTCTGGCCGGCAACAAAACCCTGTCCACCTTGCGGCACAGCCTCGCGCAGCGGCACGCCGCCGCTCGACTGGCTGCGCAGATAGCCATCGGCATAACCGGCTGAAACGATTGCTAGCCGGCTGTCGCGCTTGAGCTGCAGTGCTCGCCCGTAGCTGACGGTTTCACCGGCCTTGACCGTGCGGATCTGGATGATGCGCGCCTCGGCGGTTGCCACTGGGCGCATCGGGTTCGCCACGCCATTGACGGCCTGGCCGCCATAGATCGCGATACCCGGCCGGGTGAGATCGAAGTGATAATCGTCGCCGAGGAAGATGCCACCGGAGGCCGCAAGGCTTGAATCGATACCTTCATAGGCGGCGCTAACCGTGCGGAATGATTCAAGCTGCTGTTTGTTCATGTCAGAGGAATGATCGTCGCCGCAGGCGAGATGGCTCATGACAAGCACGGGTGCGAAACTCGCCGGCCGCGAAACGTCGTTGGCGAGCGCGATGGCTTCATCAACCGTCAGGCCGAGCCGGTTGAAGCCGGTATCGACATGCAGCGCGCAAGGATAATCGCCATATTCCGCCAGCACCGCCATCCAGAAGGCAAGCTGCTCTTCCGAAGAGATGATCGGCACCAGATCGTTTTCGAAGAAGCGCCGTTCGGTGCCGGGCCAGATGCCGGCCAGCACGAAGATGCGCGCCTCGGGCGCAAACATGCGCAGCGTCACACCTTCATCGACGGTCGCCACGAAGAAATCCCGCGCGCCGGCGAGATAGAGCGCTTCGCCGGCATCCTCGATCCCCATCCCATAGGCATCTGCCTTGACGACGGCTGCCGTGCGCGCCTTTCCGGAGCGGCGAGCCATATCCCGCCAATTGTCGGTCAGCGCCGTCAGGTCGACGGTCAGCCGCAGGCCGGCAGAAGCGAAAAGGTCGTCGTCTTCGAAGGGGATGGAAAAATCTGTCATGAATCGCCGCGATGAAAGGGAAAGGAATTTGCTCGAACACTCTAGAGAGCATTGTGGCAAAGAGAAAGCACGTGCGGTCACATACCAGCCTTTCCCACATGCGATCACTTTTGTTCAAGACGGACGACTGGCAGCGCGCTAATTTGGCGGGATGCAGAACGTATCCCAGAAAGAGGCGGCAGACGCCATGCCGCTCGCCAACGTCGAATCGGCCCGCTTCTGGCGGGATAGCCGCTTCCGCGACATGGAGTGCCTGAGCGCCAATTTCCTCACGCATGAATATGCGCCGCATGCCCATGACACGTTCAGCATCGGCGCGATCGAAAGCGGCAGCCAGATCGCCACGCTCCGCGGCAGGCGGGAGGAAACCGGACCGGGCGACCTCTACCTGATCGATCCCGGCGTGGTTCATGACGGCGCTCCCGGCGGCGAGGGCTATCGCTACCGGATGATCTACCCGGATACGAAGCTCTTCATCGATATTCTGGAGGATGTCACGGGCAAGGCCTTCCACGCGACGCCCTCCTTCTCCGGCGCGCTGCCGCGCGATCTGCAGCTTGCCAGAGCCTTTCACGCCGCCCATCGCACGCTCGAAAGCGGCGCGGGAGCGCTGGAGTCGGATGAAAGCATGTTCTCGGTACTGGCTGCGATCTTCGCCCGCTACGGCAGTACAATCGTTGTGCCGATCGATACGAAGGAGCGCAGCGCCGTTGCCCGCGCTCGAGATTATCTCATCGAGAATTTCGACAGCGATGTGAGCCTTGATGAGCTGGCCGGTGTGGCGAGGTTGAGCCGGGCTCATCTGATCCGAGCTTTCCGCAGGGAGTATCACATCACCCCGCATGCCTTCCTCACGGACCGGCGGGTCTTGGTCGCTCGCCAACTGCTGAGGGAAGGCCGCATGCCGGCCGATGTTGCCGTTCAATGTGGATTTGCCGACCAGGCGCATTTCACCCGCCACTTCAAATCGCGCACCGGTGTCACCCCCGGCCAGTTCCGCGTCGGTTAATCACTTTCGTTCAATACAGGCTTCCATGGTTCGGCTACCTCTCCGCCATCTTGATGCGGAGATTTCCAATGTTGCAGCAAAGCCGTCCGACCGGCGAATTTCTTGGCAGCGAGTTTTTTGCGGGAATGCGTACGATTCTCCCGCTGATCATCGCCGTCTTGCCGATCGGCCTCGTCTTTGGTGCGGTCGCCGCGACCAAAGGCCTTTCCCCGCTGGAAACCACCCTGATGAGCGTGCTTGTTTTCGCCGGCGGCTCGCAATTCGTGGCGATGGATATCTGGACCCATCCGGCAAGCTGGATCGGCGTCGGTTTCGCGGCCCTGCTGGTCAATATCCGTCACGTGCTGATGAGCGCTTCGATCGGCACGAAGATGCAGTCCTTCTCCAGCCTCAAACGCTACATCGCCATGCTCTTCCTGGCAGATGAACTCTGGGCCATGGCGGAATTCCGCGCCGGCAGCACACGGCTCACACCCGCCTGGTATGCCGGCATCGTCATGCCTTTCTACTTTACCTGGGTCGGCTCGTCGCTCGCGGGCGCTCTACTCGGCGCCTTCCTCGGCAATCCGGCGGTCATCGGCCTCGACTTCGCCTTCCCGGCCGTCTTCGTCGTGCTGGTCATGGGCTTCTGGAAGGGACCGGAAACCGGTGCGGTGCTTGCCGCAAGCGCGGTCGCATCCGTTACCGTCAACCATTTCGTGCCCGGGGTCTGGTATATCGCTGCCGGCGCATTGGCGGGGCTTGCGACCGCTCTCTGGCAGGGCAAGGCGAAGGAGCAGGCGGCATGACGCTCGATCTCAACACTCTGCTTGCCATCCTTGCGATGGCCGCCGCAACGATTTTTACCCGCGTCAGTGGCCTTGTACTGATCCGCTACGTGGAGATCGATGAGAACAGGAGAACGGCAATCGAAGCCATTCCGCCGGCTGTGCTGATGGCCGTCATTGCCCCGACCGCCTTTGCGACCGGCTGGGCGGAGACATTGGCCTGCGCGGTAACGGCGATTGCCGCAAGCCGCCTGCCGATGCTGGCAAGCGTCGTCATCGGCGTCACGACAGTAGCCTTGCTGCGGGCGGCGGGGCTCTGAAAGAAATTGACGCGGAAAGCCGCGTCAATGTTCCTCATACTGCGTGAAGGACGGATCGGCGAGATCCGCGAAGCGCGTGAATTCCGACTGGAAGGCGAGCTTTACCGTGCCGGTCGGTCCGTGACGCTGTTTGGCGATGATGACGTCCGCCGTGCCCTTCACCTTGTCGAACAAGGCTTCCCATTCCGGATATTTCGGATCGTGGATGTCGCGCGGTTCCATGTTCTTCACGTAATATTCCTCGCGGAACACGAAGAGCACGACGTCCGCGTCCTGCTCGATCGAGCCGGATTCGCGAAGGTCGGAAAGCTGCGGGCGCTTGTCTTCGCGGCTTTCGACGGCACGCGAGAGCTGGGACAGCGCGATGATCGGCACGTTCAGTTCCTTGCCGAGCGCCTTGAGACCCGTGGTGATCTGGGTGATTTCCTGAACGCGGTTCTCGTTGGATTTGCCGGAGCCGGTCATGAGCTGCACGTAGTCGACGACGAGCACGTCGAGACCGCGCTGGCGCTTGAGACGGCGGGCGCGTGCCGAAAGCTGGGCAATCGAGATACCACCGGTCTGGTCGATGAAGAGCGGCACTTTCTGCATCATCATCGAGCAGGCGACGAGCTTTTCGAAATCGGCGTCGTTGATGTCGCCGCGGCGGATCTTCGAGGAGGAGACTTCCGTCTGCTCGGAGATGATACGCGTGGCGAGCTGTTCGGACGACATTTCGAGCGAATAGAAGCCGACGACGCCGCCGTTCTTCGCCTTCATGCTGCCGTCGGACTGCACTTCGCCTTCATAGGCGGCTGCGATGTTATAGGCGATGTTGGTGGCAAGCGAGGTCTTGCCCATGCCCGGACGACCGGCGAGCACGATCAAGTCCGACCGCTGCAACCCGCCCATCTTGGAATCGAGCGAATGGATGCCGGTGGAAATGCCGGACAGGCCGCCATCGCGTTCCTTGGCGACCGCCGCCATGTCGATGGCAAGCGCCACCGCATCGTTGAAAGCCTGGAAGCCGCCATCGTAGCGGCCGTTTTCGGCAAGCTCGAAGAGGCGGCGCTCGGTGTCTTCGATCTGCGCCTGCGGCGGCATGTCGAGCGGCGCGTCATAGGCGATATTGACGACATCCTCGCCGATGGTGATCAGCGCGCGGCGGATCGCCAGATCATAGATCGCCCTTCCATAGTCCTCGGCATTGATGATCGTCACTGCGCCGGTGACGAGGCTGGCGAGATATTGCGAAACGGTGATGTCGCCGACCTTCTCGTCGGCCGGCAGGAAGGTCTTGACCGTGACCGGGTTGGCGATCTTGCCCATGCGGATGATGTCGCCGGCGACTTCGAAGATCTTCCGGTGCAGCGGCTCGTAAAGATGCGTGGGCTTGAGGAAGTCCGACACCCGGTAATAGGCGTCGTTGTTCATCAGGATGGCGCCGAGCAGCGCCTGTTCGGCCTCGATGTTGTTCGGCGCTTCGCGATAGTGCTGCTCTGCTGGAGCAACGGCGGCAATCTTTCGTGCAGCTTCGTTCATCGTCATCCGTACTGTCTTTTCCAAAATCCGGATTTGCAGGGCGGGCTACGCAAAATCAAGTGTTTCGCAGCAACAGTTTTTCAAGCGGTCGTCAAATCGGTGGTGCTGTGCCCGTTGTTCGACTTCTCCACAGTTGGTGGATCCACTGACGAGAAAATATCCGAACTGTCACCTGCGCGACACGCCGCCTTTGGCGACTCACTTCGGCACTCCAGCATTTCCTCACTTTAGCGTCCCCGGTTGGAGGGCGCAGCAAAAAAGCCCGGCGCGAGCCGGGCTTTTCGGTCTGTATCCCCTAGGGAAACGGAAATTATGCTTCGTCTTCGTTGACGCCATCAGCTTCTGGATCGAAGAAGTCTTCCGGACGCAGGGCATCTTCGTCAACGCCGTAGATGGCGTCGACCGAGGTGAGCTCTTCGCCCTTGGACTGACGCTCGGCTTCTTCGGTGGAGCGGGCAACGTTCAGCTCGATGTTGATTTCAACTTCAGCATGGAGCTGCAGCTCGACCTTGTGCAGGCCGATCGCCTTGATCGGCGTGTTGAGGTGAACCTGG
>Ga0209758_1002292_pt1 | contig 19792 bp, 19 predicted proteins | sample AraplaMF_Col_mMF_FD_184258 | JGI IMG/M metagenome (GOLD analysis project Ga0209758, IMG submission 184258) | Arabidopsis root microbial communities from the University of North Carolina, USA - plate scrape MF_Col_mMF (SPAdes) (version 2) | ecosystem: Host-associated > Plants > Roots > Endosphere...
CCACTGATAGCGCCATATAACAATTGCTTAGGAGGTTATAATCTTTTGTACGCAGCGCGTTTTCAGTGGCTTTTCGTGCATAGTTGTTCACCCGGGCTTCATTATTCCAATCTGAATAAACAGCGTAAAGCCGGTAGTAGATCTTGGCGGTGATATAAGGGTCATCCACTTCTTCAAGCTCCTTTAGTGCCTGGTTGCAGTACCTCACCACGTCTTCCCCGTTATCCAGCATTTTGAAGAGCAATACCTGGGAATAATAACCGTATGCCATGGCAAGCGGGTTATTGGCCTGTTTTGCCAGTGCCAAAGCAGAATCACTGACCGGCTTCAGGGTACTGAATTGCTGGGTATTGATCTTTATATCCACGAGCAAGGTGTAGGCCTTTGCAGCATCCGTATAGTTGTGATGCTGCAGGGCGATGGCGGCACTTTGCCGTGCCCGGGCCTCTGCCGCCTTATAATTTTTATTGATCCGGTATATTTCCACCAGCTGATTCAATAAAGGCGGCTTTTCCTCGTCCCTTAACCTGCCTTGATCAATCACCGCGGCCAGGCTGTCTGACAACCTGGTTTGTGCGATACTGCCAGAAGGTATCACCATACAAATGCATATTAATAATACATGGAGGCAGGGTTTCATGCGGCCAAATTACAATAAAATTGGCAGCGGCCATGCATGCTGACCTCTTACTTCACTCATTACCAACATTTATAATATACTTAAACCCAACAACTAACCAAGCTTGTAGACATTCTGTATACGCTCTTTTCACAGAAAGTAGATGTACTGTAGGATAGTGGAAGTTGGAAACAGGCAAGTGTCTGATGGAAATTTGCATGGATAAATAATAGCGAACGCAGGCAACTAATAACAAAAAACCATACTATGACCCAGTACAATTATTTTACACAAGAGGGTAGCAAATTCCACCTGAAAAGCAAATTGTCTACGGCGCTTGTCCGTGCGCTGATATGTCTTGTGATAGCCGCAGGTTTGTATGTCCTTATTCCTTCGGAGAAAAAGATCGGGGTCTGGGGAGCTGTTTTCTTTGTAGTATTTGCCCTGATTAACCTATTGAGATCTACAAAAAAACTGACGATTGACACGGGGGCCAAAATCATCATTCACAAAAACAACGTCTTGAGCGGAGAGGTGACTTATCGCTTTGATGAGTTTGTGCAGTTTTATGTGCTCACCAGCAGCTACCTTTTTAAGTTCATAACAATGGACAGCACTGCCTTTTTGGTATTCGACCAAAAAGGGAAGGAAAAGAGGGTACCAGTTGTTGTAGGACTTTTCAGTACCCGGCCAGCACAAAAAGCCGTAAATGAGGTCGGCGAGATAATGGGTATTGAAGCTGCCTGATAGTGTACTTTAACAAGGATAATTGCAGATGGACAAATATCAACTAAAAATAACGCCCTACGAATTAAGCATCCGGCCATATTTTGGTTATATGCCCAAAATAAAACTGTTCGCATTTTTATTTGTTTTAATATTCGGCCTTCTTCCATTTTTTCACACCCTGTTAACTACGGATATTGTAAGAATAGTATCGGTCCTGGGAGGGATCCTCCTCTTTTATACGATCTACGATTACCTGTTCCATGTAAATGCGATGTTTTTGTTCGACAAAAGGACGAGGTCCATTTATAAGATCACCGGACTGATTTTCAAAAAACGTTTAATGGCTTTCGATGAAATGACCATTCTAACCAATTCCGAGTGTGGCCTGATAAGCTACTCAATTGGCCGGAAGAAAAAACAATTCGTAAAAAACTATTCCATCAGCGACACTTTCAGCAATAGCAAAAAAAGCATGGTCAGGGAAAAGGAATATGTTGAGAACATATTAAACCCTATCCTCAAATTCATTGAAGACTAAACCTTACTCATGAAAAAACAACAATACATCCGGGTCATCCTGCTGTTATGCAGTATAACAGCACTGGCCTGCAAAATGCCAGCATCGCCCGAAAAGTATTTTGATGCAGCTGCTTTGAATGCCAACGCGGTTTCACATTTCGGCAGTGATTACTTTATTACTGCCCTTGGATATAGTAAAAGACCACTAAGCACTGGCCAGTATAACTACGAGCAGCAGATAGGTTTTGCCATTCAGCGGGTAGAACGTTATCTGAAAAACGTGGACGAACTGATGTCGACCAAAGATACCCAGCCCTTGCTGGATGCCTCCAAAGACCTCTTTCAGTTCACACTGGAGAGCTACCGTACCGATCATCTGCAGATAGCTAGGATGATCGATCGCCAGGCCCCCCAGGAAGAAGTAGCCAAAGCAATGGAAGCCCTGGATAAAAAGTCGTATGAAGCATTTCTGACCAAGTATGACAAATTGTACGATATCGGCACTCAATATGCCAAAGACCATAATATTCCCCTAGCGGAAATGCCCAAATTTAACCGCTAAATCCAATAGCTAAGATCATGAAAAAGATGGATTTTGGAATTTCCTTCTGGTCGCTATACACGCTTGGCTTTACAGTCGTGCTTCCAGCGGTGGTGTACTATACTACCGGCTACGAGGATGCCCCACCAACCGAAAGCGCTACGATGGCTTTCATATACCTGGGGCTTGGCATGCTCAGCTGGCTGGTCGTTTTGCTGTTATATGGCCGTTTTTTTATCAAGGCTGTCTTTATAGAGAAACAGCGTTTAGAAAAAACAGCAGAGGAAGGGATCACCATTGTAGCAAAGATCACGGGTATGAGGCGGGTAGGAACCGCCCGTGATTCCGCCGTGCTTGATCTCAAACTCGCATTCAATAACCTTGCTGGTACCGCCGTAGAAATACCTTACCAATTGAACGATGGGAGACCTGATGAAAACCGCTTTACAGTGGGCAATACCATTGAGATGCGTGCCAGCCTAGATGGCTCAAACGCTGTATTTGTTCCCAAAAGGATGGAGGTATTACGTGACAAGGGCTTTGTATTGCTCTATTCATTTGTTTTTTTGCTGCTGCTTGGAGCGGCTGTTATTTATCCCATTTTTTCTTACCAGCTCGAAAGCCAGGGAAATGGCTGGCGTTTTCTAAACATGACTCATCCCTGGATCCTGGTGCCACTTATAAACCTGGGCGTCGGTGCATTTATATGGTTGTTCCTGGGCTTTATAGGAAAAGCATCGGGCAATCCGGCAGAACCGCTCCGTATGATACTATATGGCGTAAAGGCTACTGGCACTATTTTAAGCTACAGCCAGACAGGCATGTCCATTAATGATCAACCGCAAGTACAATTTGAAATTGAATACATCGATCAGCAAGGCTTCAAACAAACTACGCTATATAAAAAAATAGTCTCCTTGCTTGATATGCACAAGATGTCTGCAGACCATAAAGAGATCATGTACCTGCCCAGCCAACCACAAAACATTGTATTTTATGAAGACCTTACGTTATAGCGTTCTTGCTATTATCCTGTCACTCCCCTTTCTGGTATCCTGCAATGAGGCCCGGAAAAGCATTGAAGAGACCTTGCATCCAAAACCACGGAAAAAAGTTGCTCCGGCTGACAGCCCAACATCTTCAACAGTAGTCTCCTCCTCATCCTACAGCTTTTCAACAGACAGCCAGGAAAGCTTTAAAAGTATTTTTGAAAGCGCAGCAGCACTGGACAGCATTCAACAAGAGCTTAAAAATCTCCCACATTTCAAAGGGAAAAAGCTGTTCTTTCTCCGCGGCTTCTACTTTTACGATTATCAGGGTGGCATTATTTCTATCGATCTGCAGGATCCGGACAATACCAAAAATATTGACACTTATACTTACAGCAATGGAGAATGGAGCATTCGGCAACCCGTGAAGATCACAGGAAATTTTCCACTTAAATTCCTGCTTGCACCCCTGGATGAAGTAAAATTCAGCACGGCGAAAAAAGTATACGATGCCGGACTGGAAAAGTCGAAAACAATTGAGGGAGCAGAGCCCATCACCCATGTCTATTTTAACCAGATAAAAGAAGTACATGTAAAAGAATGGTACCTGATGATAAAGGGAGCCAGGCACGATTACCAGGTGAAGTTTGATGTAAACGGACAATTTATGGGAATGAGATAGGCTAAACAAATAGCATTACAAAAAGTCGCAAACAAACAAAAAAACAAACCGTAACCATGCTGAATATAGAACAATTGCAATCGCTTTTTAACCAGGGGGACTATCACAAATGTCTTGAAGAAATAAATCTCTCGCTGCTTTTTAATGCACAGAATATAGATGCCTTATTACTAAAGGGCCGGTGTCTGTACCAGATAGCCCTGGACGAGACAGCGCCAGGTGATACCGAGGGTTTTACCCCTGCCATCAGCAGCTTTGAGGAAGTACTTACATTGTCCCCTTCAAATGAAGAGGCGATGACTTTCGTAGCTTATATCAATATTTTCATCACACAATCCAATGTGGCGGCAGCCATCAGCTATTGCACCCAACTCATGGCCTCGCCTGATCCGGAAGTCCGCGCACGCGCTATGGGTTACCGCCATCAGGGTTATTGCCTGACCGGTAATTTTGATCTTGCCCTGGAAGATCTGGTATCGTTAACAGAACTGACCAGGGAAATTTATAGCAAGCACTTGCCTACATTGGACCAGGAACTGGGCGATATATACTTTAGAAAGGGAAAGGTTTACCTGGAAGGATATGGCGACCACGTCAAGGCCCTGGAAGCTTTCAGGCAAGTACTCAAACATCGTCATACCGATTTCAGGGTCTATTGCCGGATCGCAGAAATTGCCATTAACAACGGAGATTATGATACTGCCGGAGAAGCCGCTATTCTCGCATTCTTTTCGGACACCGTGGAAGAGGAAGACCGGCTGGCGCTCTATCATAAACTGGACGAACTAAACCACCAGGGCGTCATCCATCAACCGGTGATCCAGGCCCTGTTTATCGGGCAAAGAATATTTGCTGAAGCAGCGGGGACCGACACCACAGAAATACTGAACTTCGCGAAACAGTACATTAAAATCTACCCCGATTGGTATGTAGCCTATCACTATGCCGGGGCGGCCTTATACGACGCACAAAGCTACGAGGCCGCGCTTCCCTATCTTATAAAAAGCCTGGAGCTGGGAGGTACCGCCTTTAGCCTGCAGCGTTTCATCGAAACGGCTTATCATGTGAACGGTGAATTGCCCGCGATAAAAAAATGGCCTGATGGCCCTCCTGTTGATTACTACAATGCGGGCGTAATTTTTGCCGAATTTGAGGAGCTAATGGCTGGAACGGTGGTGGCGCCGGAACTGCTAAAGATCAGGACCGAATTCTATCGCATCTCCTATGAAGGATTTTGTGATTATTTCTATAACAATAAAGGGAAAGCCGGATTCAACGAGGGCCACATTTTTGCGATGTGCTGCAACAACTATGGCATGGCGCTAAGAGAAGGTGGAGAATACAAACAGGCAGTTAAAGTACACACACTGGGTTATTCCATTTCTCCCTTCTGGGAACAATCAAGCAACCTGGGAACAGCCCTCCTGCGGCTGGAAAAATATGAAGAAGCCATTGCTGCTTTTAAACAGGCCCTGGAAGACGGGCGTAATTATCTTGACTTCGCCGGTTATATCGATTTAAAAGGGGGGATACTGACAGCTACTTCCAGTCTGGGACGAACGGATGAAGTAAAGACATTGCTGGAACGTACCGAAGAAGAATATAATAACTTTATCAGGGAGCATGGCGCCGAACTTTCCGAAGAAGAATTATTTATATTGAGTGAGCGGTATATCACCGTCCAGAATGTACGGCATGACCTGCTGAGCAAGGCCAGTACGGAAGATGCTATCAAAGCCTGGCAGGAACAATTAGCAAAACACCCGGACGATAACTCTGCCTGGTTCATGCTGATGCAAAACTATTACCAGCTGAAAGATTACCTCCAGTGTATCGCCTGCGCTAACAATTACCTGTCTGTAAAAGGGAAAGCCATTAAACCGGAATCCCGTCTCAAAGTACATTACATGCGCGGCGTTTCTTATCTGAATACGGAAAAGTACAAACAGGCCAAACAAGACCTTACTGAGGCACTGAACCAGATCGAGCCTACAGATGACGGTATGCAGTCGACCATATGCAACGTCAACATGCTGCTCGCAAAATGTTGCTACTTGCAGCAGCAATGGGAAGAATGCAAAACATATGCACTGACCACTGTCGACGGCTATAACAATAATGGCTGGAAGTGGGATGAAGATTGCTTCGCCACGGTGCTTCAATACGCGGATGCCTGCATGGCTACCGGCGATAAACAGGCAGCCATCGGGACGGTGAACACGGTGTTGGAAATGTCGCCAGAAAACGGGGAAGCGTTGAAACGGAAAAAGGAATGGAAATCGGGTGGGTTATTTTCTTCCATGATTGGCTGCCTATTAAAATAACTTCTTCAACCTCATCATGAAGCAGACCCTAACCATATACAGAAGAGACAAGGACTACGGCAATGCATCCTGCCTTGTCACACTATTGATATTTACATTTATTATAATGATGATCGCAGCCTATTTCTTGCCGGACCTGGCAATGCTGAAAACCTTCTTATATCTTACTGTCGGTCTCATTGTTCTCTTAGTGCTCTTAAAGGTCACGGAATTTCAGAGCAACAAGGGTGAGAAGGTTATGATATTATCCGTAACACAGGAGGGCCTGCATTATTTTCAGCATGCTGCTCCTATCAGCTGGGATGAGATATCGGAAATAGAAATCATTGATAAGAAGTTTGCCGTTACTGTTAAAGGAAAGCCTGTATTAGACTTTTCATTGAATCTGAGCGAAACTACCCTTGAATATAAGGTTGATGAACTTGCTGAGTTGCTGAGAAGTTATTTTACAGGTAAAATTTACGTACACGAAACATCGGTTTCCTGCGGTTGTTAAATGATCTCTATGAAACCTGCATTTTCCACTATCTTGTTACCGGAAGGACACCAACACCACAAAGAAAATGCGTTGTGGATGAGGATCGATGCCTATTCCCCTGATAATGAAAATTATGCCATCCCCTTTTCCCGGAAACTGGCCGTAACAGAAGGCTGGACAAGGCGGTTCACCTTGCAGGCCATCCAGGAATACAAACGGTTTGTATATCTATGCTGCATTTCAAGCAACGGCGCATCCCCATCTGTTGTAGTGGATAAGGTGTGGCACATGCATCTGCTGTATACGGTGGAATACTGGAAAGAATTCTGTCCTGATGTATTAGGCCGGGAGTTGCATCATTACCCTAATGTAGGGGGGATTGCTGAATATAATAAACATCAGGACTGGTATCTTGAAACACTCAAGCTTTATCTGTTGGTCTTTGAAGAAAATCCTCCCGCAGATTTCTGGAGAATACCTGAAGGCATTTTACCGTTTCTTTTACCGGATGCTGAGGCTAAGAATAAATCTACAATGCGGTACACCTGGAAAAGACTGATACTAAACAAACTTTCAGGTATATGGGGGCTATTCCGGAAAAACTAAGATTTAAGAGCTAATTTCAAGCTTATATCCTTTTCCACGTATAACAACAATGGAAATATTGGGATCAGGTTCCAGTTTTTTTCTGAGTTTTGATATGAACATATCAAGGCTGCGGCCTACTATAACACCTTCATCCTCCCATATCTCTTTTTGTAGCCTGCTTCGCTCTATGGTCTCGTTTGGAGAAGATGCAAAAATATGCAATACCCGGGTTTCGGTTCCGGTCAGGTTTATTGCGTTTCCATTTATTATGAGCTTACGGTTCTTTGCATCAAACAACATTGAGCCCAAAGTGACTGTAACTGTATTTTGACCATCACCTACGGCTCTCTGCGGCTTAACCGATCTAAAAAAAATGAAACCAACAAATGCTAAAAATGACAGGCCGCCCAAAACATATCCACTCTTTGCTGTATTTATTGCTGCCGGTTTAAATTTAATGTTGATCATGTAACATCCTTTGGGCTGCACTCTTCCCCTACAAGCTATAATATCATTTTTTTTATTGTTGGATACAGCGTATCCATAGGCTATACTGGAGTTGCTACAGTTCAGAACATTAACAACATAATCACTTGCGAGGGGGTCTTGGGCCAACAAACGCCGGGTAGTATTCACCAGGGAGCCCGGTTGAAAAGTAAGCTCATTCTCAAAGCTGATCCGGTATTCATTTTCGGCGATCTTTTTTACCGGAAGCACCCTTGATTTACTGTCGCCCGACTGGGTGAGGACTTCATCTCCTATCTTCCGAAGCAAAACTTCCCTCCTGGCGATATCAAAGTCGTCACTGCCGGTCTTACTGAAAGCCACCCATATTACAGAGATAAAAAGGAGTAATATCAGTCCCCACAGGTACTTCCGTTTCCCTGAAAGTAGATTTCGGCTATAAAACATACCGTTTTACGATTTATTTACAAAGGTTACATTTTTATTTACAATCCAAGTTCCTCAGGCTGAAATACATCAAAGTATTTTTGTTGCACAACTTTGAAAGGATATGAAAAATAAAAAAAACGTCTTTTACGAATCTATATCATTTAAACCAACAAAAATTATGAAAAAAGTTACTTATGCGCTGATCTTAGCGCTGGTTGTGGTAAGCGGATTAGTATTTGCTAATCGCGAAATTAAAAATGAAACTTCTAAAAGGTCAATCCCAAAACCCCTCTCTGCTGCTGAAAGGGAAGCCGAACGGAAAAAATGGGAAGCTACCCCTGCAGGTGTAAAGTTCAAACAATGGGAAGCGTCTCCCGCAGGTAAAAAAGTGTATGCCGGTGTTGCTAAAATAAGGAGTAATATAAGCAATTTTAATAATATGGAGGCTATTATAACCTCTCTTTCTCTTCCGCCCGGATCAAGATTAGGTTTCGGAGTGATGGCCAGGATTAATGGTGTGGATTATATTCTCAGGTTTGACGATGATCCTCAGCAGCTACGTAGTCTGAAGGTCAACGACAAAATAATTATAAAAAGCCATGGCGTATCGTACGCGCCCAAGTATGCATATCCGATAGTATCGGGCGAATATGCAGAACGAGATGGTAAAGTAATTTATAAGCATTTACCTCGAAAAGGTGGTTGCTAATAAGCCTCAGAGCGGAGTACTGCCCTGCTACTTTCCGCTAATTATTAATCAATATGCCTTACTCTTCTAAATTTTAAAAAAATGAAAAGATTATTGGTGCTTGTTCCGGTTATCCTCCTGGTATTATTTCTATTAAATTCTTTTGTGCTAAAAGAAAAGGAAGCGGGAAAGAAAACAACCGAAACGACTAAATCAGGGCTTGTAAACACCGTTCTTAAATCTACAGATGGCGGACAAACATGGCAGGACATCAGCAAAGGGCTGCCAGAAAATTTGCGCGAAGATGATATCCGGGGAAATAACTTCTTTGCAAATGATAAAGGGCTGTTTTTAAGGCTCGGAAACAGACTCTATCACAGTACACCAAACGCCACCCCTCCTTTTTGGACCAAAGAGACCTTCCCTGGCGAACATAGCAGCATTGCCCCCGGCAAGTCCGGAATATTTTACTGGGGTATAAATTTGAAAAAAACAAACGGAACGAATGTATGGTCGCCGATATTCGAAATTTTTCATGAGCCACGAATACGCAGTGTTTTTGAAACTGCCGGAGGTTCAATTTTCATCGGCACCAACAGCGGCCTTTTTAAAACTGCTAACGATGGAAAAACCTGGAAACATGTCCATGCCGGAGGCAGAGTAGGGAATTTGGCAGAATCGAATGGCGTACTGCTGGCGATCAGTATGAGCAAAATAATAAGATCTACCGATAATGGCGAAAACTGGGCGGTGGTGGACAGTGAAGGCGGTGTGGCTTTCGATGTAAAACAGATCAAAGGTGGGTTCGCTGCTATCACTTCCAGTTCAGTGTTGAATACCAGGAGGCTAAGGACATCCTACGACGGGGGTAAAACCTGGCAACCCATTGATGCCGGCCTTCAGGACAAAGCTGTTATTGATTCAATATGGCGGACCTGGAATGATCGCCTTCGTCTGCAAGCCTTCATGACTTCAATTATCCAGGTTGGTGAAAACTTCATTTGTGCTCATCCTGACGGCATTTTCAAATCATCAGACAAGGGAAAAACATGGAAATTATTACTTCCTTCTGTAGAAAATAAGGTCTTCAATTTATTTGTTTCAGGCAACGTGATCTATGCCATACGTAGCAAAGGTGGATGTTGAAAACTCAGATTAACATTCATGGATTTTATGTCTGCCCGGGGTCTTGCCATTGAGATTTTCGTCAAGCGCTTTACCCCTGGCAGACACAATCTTATGTAGGTTCGTCATACGTCATTGTAAAAAACGAACCTATTTCCCGATACAGAAAATTTAGTGAAAAAAAATTGAGATATCAGTAGCATATTGGATCATTTTCAATGATCAGCCACCTGGTTAAACCGCTAAAAGAAAGTGACGATAATTGATGGCCCTTTATCTTTCTTCCTGCATCAAAAAGACATTCAACGTGCTTCTTTTGGCCTGGTTTACATACTTTTCAACTATTAGCCGCGCAATAAGATAGCATACAGTAGATTCTGCGCCCTGATTTATATTTACGTGAAACTCTTCCAGGCCGTCATAGCAACCGCCTGTAACAGGGTTATAAACAACCTGCTGTAAGTGGTTTTTACCTAAGAACCAATTAAACGCTATTTTAATTTTATGCAAGTAGTCCTGGTCCTTAAATGTTTCATAAAAAATATCAAGCGAGCCAATAGTATACGCAACATCAATCGGTTGTTCACCGAATGGATGAACAGGCTGATCTCTATGTAGCCAGCTTCTGTTGGAGATCACTTTTATATCATTCCCGGTAAAGGTATTTGATAGCAGAAAATCAAAAGTTTTTACGGCGATATTTTTAAAGACGGGGTCTTTAGTAGTCAGCCATGCATAAAGCATTGCTTCCGGCAATAAACTGTTCGCGTAAGTAAGCGAATTCTCAAACCACTCCCAATCACTGGATGATACAGCATGATATAACATCGCCAATTTAGCTGACAAAGTTCTTATAAGCTGAACGATCTCAGGAGAATTATGCCGGCTGTTATAGTAGTATAATCCTTTAATGGCAAATGCAATTGCTCGCGGCGATCTTAATGATCCGAGATAAGAAAGTGTCTGATGCAGTGTGATCTCGGCATTTCTTACCAGTGCGGCAGGCAATAAATCCTTTTTGGATATCAGGTATCCCAATGCCCACACTGCCCGTCCGTTGGCATCTTCCAGATTTGTTTCACTGTTTTGCCCGGAAAAATTCCCATAGCGATCTACGTAATTCAGAAAATTTCCACCCGGCTGCAAACAATACTTAATAAAATTGAAGTACTTCCCAAGGCTCTCAATATTTGTCACTTCACCGCTTAATTCGTAGTGCATGCATAATGCAATCAATGCCCTTGCATTATCATCAAGGGTATAGCCTGAATCATGATCCGGCTGGTTGATCCTTGAAAACTGCAGTATACCAAAGCCAGTCGTCATTCTTCGCAGATGATCCAGCTTTATGCCTGGCAGCTTATAATTCAATGAAATTTTGTTGCCTGATATTTTATTGAACAACCCGGCATGGGCTATAGCAGCATTCTCCCAGACGGTAGATGTTATTTTTTGCAACCCTTTCAAACTGATGGTCTTCCTGAGCAATTCATCATTTAATAAACAGTTCACCTGTTCAGTCAATTGCCCTGAATTTTGAAAATCGATTATAACACCGGCATCCCCCTGCAACATTTCACGGGCATGCGGAATGGGCGTTGAGATAATCGGACATCCACAGCTCATCGCGTAGGAAAAAGTTCCGCTTACCGCCTGGTTAGGGTCCCTGGAAGTAAAAAGATAAATATCGGTCAACTGTAAATATTCGAGTAAAGGCTCCAGGCTGAGATATTTGTTAATGAACAATACATGACCCCGGATTTTCAATGCATCTACTTTCACTTCGAGGGAATCCCTGTATCGTTCGCCTTCTGCTCTTATAACCCCAGGGTGTGTTTTGCCAATGATCAGAAATAAAACATCAGAATGCTCTGCAATAATGCCGGGTAGTGCATCTAAGGTAGTTTCGATCCCCTTCCCGGAACCCAGCAAACCGAAAGTGGATAGCACCTTCCTTCCCTGCAAACCATATTTTTCTTTCAGCAATGCTTTGTCTATATGCTGTACAAGGTGGGTACCATGTGCAATAACGGTAATTTTATCATGCGGTGTTCCATAGTCAGCACACAGTATCCGGGCAGCGTTATCGGTCATTACAATAACCGATTCGCAGGCAGCTGTTATACTATTTACGCTTGCTTTCACTGTGCTGTCCGGCCGGGGGAGTACCGTATGAAATACGATACTGATTGGCTTAGTGACGGCATACAAGAACAGCAACACGCTCTCTTCATGTATTGCATTAAAAAAGCCAAATTCATGTTGGAGTAACACAACTTTAATGGCGGGATCTTCATTAATCCTTTCGGCCAATCCCATATAACTTTCCTGCTGGGAGGTATTCAGCACATAGCGGACCTCGTCGGGGTAATCAAACATCAGATGATCAATCTCCAATGCACAAACACTGACATTAAATGAACTGTTGAACTTACTATTTAAAGCGGTTACCAGGTCCTTTGAGTAGGTAGCTATTCCGCAAACGCGCGGCGGGTAGGTAGATATAACTAAAATTCCTGGTAGCGCGATATCATTATTTATAGTTTCAGATACACCTGTATGTTCATTACCGCCGGCCGGGGTAGATAACTTGTACTTGCTTTGATCAAGCATCATTTTATTATTATGCATAAGTTCAGTCTGTATTTTAAGTACATTAAATAATAGCACAGCCACCCCGCGCATGTAATTTGCAGTTGTGTCCGGCTTAGTAATAAGAAAGGCTGTTAGCGCCAGTTTTGCTGATGAGGTTTATATGGGCAGTCGCAGTAATTGAAAGAGAAAAGCAACCAGAATGTCGGATAAAAACCGTAATCAGGTGAAGATACCGATTTTTCGGGACAAATCCGTAAAACCTTACTTAGTATGTTATTTAACTGAGTTCACTTTGGGCATGATCCTATATATTTTTTGCGATTCTTCCTTAAGAGCTAATTTCGAGCTTATATCCTTTGCCGCGTATAACAACAATGTTGATATTGGGATCTGGTTCCGGTTTTTTTCTAAGTTTTGAAATGAACATATCCAGGCTGCGCCCTACAATAACACCTTCGTCTTCCCATATCTCTTTTTGCAACCGGCTTCTCTCTATGTAGCAGCATTGCCCCCAGAGGCCTTTTTAAAACTGCTAACCGTGGAAAACCCTGGAAACATGTTTATGCCGGAGGCTTGGTAGGGAATTTGGCAGAGTCGAATGGCCTACTGGTGGCGACCAGTATGAGAAGGATAATAAGATCGACCGATAATGGCGAAAACTGCGCGGTAATGATCAGTGAGGGCGATGTAGCTTGGGATACAAAACAGATCAAAGGTGGATTCGCTGCTATCACTTCTAGTTCAGCGTCGAATACCAGGAGGCTAAAGACATCCTACGACGGCGGTAAAACCTGGCAGCCCATGGATGACGGCCTTCAGGACAAAGTTTTTATTGATTCAATATGGCGGACCTGGAATGATCGCCCTTGTGTATATCAATAATCATTTCGCAGCAAAAAGAGCAGAAAACATAGAGTCTCTACTTCCCGATACAAAACTTACTAAATATAAAATCCAACTGATCCTCATTCGTGATCTCCCCTGTTATCTCACCCAGAAAATGCAAACACCTTCTGATATCCAGCGCCAGCAGATCCCCCGGCAAACCACTATCCATCCCCTGCTTCACATCCTGCAACGACTGCAGCACAGATTGCAGCGCCGCATAATGCCTGGCATTCGTAACAATAGTAGACTCCGTATTAATATCCCCACTCATCACTCTTTGCACCAGCATCTCTTTCAATGTATCAATATGATCATGCGCCTTTGCAGAGATGAACAATATATCCGGAATGCCCTGATACTTCGCCTGCAGGGCCCCTTCCCCAAGCACATCCATTTTATTCCCTACCAGCAAATGATTAATACCATCCTGTTCAAAAACGTTCACCTGCCTCCGTAATTCTTCCGCACTTACTTCATTCACATCAAACAGGTAGATCACCACGCCTGCTTCTTTTATTTTCTCCAGTGTCTTCTGCACACCAATGCTCTCAATCGTATCCACGCTTTCCCGTATCCCCGCTGTATCTATCAAACGGAAAAGCACACCCTGTATATTCAATACTTCTTCAATGGTATCCCGTGTAGTACCGGCGATATCACTTACTATTGCCCTGTTCTCATTTAACAGGGTATTAAGCAATGTAGACTTCCCCGCATTAGGCTTCCCAACAATCGCCGTATTCACGCCGTTTTTGATCACATTCCCCATCCGGAAAGAATCCGCTAAATGCTTCACCACTTCCATAGCGGTTTTGATCAACGCATACAATTGCGTACGGTCCGCAAACTCCACATCTTCCTGGCTGAAGTCCAGCTCCAGCTCTATCAGCGCAGAGAACCGGATCAGTTGTTCACGTAAGGCCTGCAGCTCTTTAGAAAAACCTCCCCGCATCTGCTGCATAGCTGTCTGATGACTGGCGGCAGAATGACTGGCAATCAGATCCGCTACTGACTCCGCCTGAGCAAGATCTAATTTACCATTAAGAAACGCACGCATCGTAAACTCACCCGGCTTCGCCATACGGGCGCCCGCTTGTATACACGCATCAATGATTTGTTGCTGAATATAAGGAGAACCGTGACAGGAGAGTTCCACCACATTTTCTCCGGTATAAGAACGGGGCCCTTTAAAGAGGCTCACCACTACTTCGTCGATGATCCTTCCATCGCTCACGATATTGCCTACATGCAGGGTATGACTGGCCTGCTGCAGCAGGTCTTTAGAAGGAAAGAGGTCGTTACAGATCGTGATGGCCTGTGGCCCGCTCAACCGTATCACTGCAATGGCACCTATGCCCGGGGCGGTAGCCAGGGCCACAATCGTTTCATCGTATCCTGTAAGTTTTGCCGACATAAGGCAGCAATATAGTACAAATAAAAATTCCTCACCGGCGTACCGGTGAGGAATTGCAAGAATATTGTTCTAACAGTACTACTCCTGTAAAGTAAAGCGGATGGGAAGGTTGAACTGTACGGATACCTGACGGCCGTTCTGCTTACCAGGTTTCCATTTGGGCATGGTTTTCACCACGCGTACAGCTTCTTCTTCCAGACCACCACCTTTTGCGGCGCCAACTGTCTTCACATCTTTGATGGTACCTTCAGAGTCTACCACGAATTGCACAAACACTGTTCCGGAAATACCGTTCTCCTGTGCTACGCGCGGATAACGGATGTTCTTGCTCAGGTATTTGGCCAGGGCTTCCTCACCACCCGGGAAGGTAGGAGGTTGCTCCACGAAGGTGAAGATCTCTTCTTTAGGCGGCGGCGGCGGTGCTTCTACCACACCAGAACCTTTGCTATCTTCCAGCAATCCCGGATCGATACCGTTCGGATCACCTTCCATAGTTTTGGTACTTACCGCTTTGTCCTTTATTTCTTCCACTTTTGGTGGTTCTTCTTCTGGTGGTACTTCCGCGTCCTTTTTAATTACGGGCGGAGTAAATTGTACAGAGGGTTTTACCGGCGGCGGCGGAGCAGGAGGAGGAGGAGGAGGAGGCGGAGTCTTCGGATCATCCGGCAACTTGATATCCTCCATCTTTATCTGCTCTATAACGGGCTTCTTGGGGTTTCTGGCCTCAATGCCCTTTATAATGTTGCTAGTAACATAACCACCGATGGCCAGGAGACACACGGCGCCAGTGCCGATAAGGGCATTGCGTACGCGTTTCTCGTATTTTCTTCTCAGTTCATAAGCCCCATAATCCTTATTCCTGCCCTCAAACAGGATATCGAGAAAATCGGCTTTTAGTACTTTAGCTGAATCCATTGTTACTTGTTTATGGATGGATGCAAAAAATTAGATAATTCCACAAATTACTGGGAGCCACCAGCATTCGCTGTTTCGGTTTGCTTGATCCATGTTTTATCCTGATCGCTGATATCAACGGTAGCATAACGCTGGATGCGGTTAATGGCCATTTCGTCTAAGATGTCCACGAAGTTCTTGTAAGTAGCATCGTCATCTGCTTTGATGATCACTACCACATCTTCCGGCTCACCTTTGCCGTTCCTCAGTTGTGCAACTTCATCCCTCTTTTTAATGATCACATCCCGTATACCATCTTTGTTGGCAAAGCTGGTTGCCTTGAAGAAGTTCGGATCAGCGGATGCGTTCGGGTCCTGGGCTAAGCCCGCGTAATAATAAACCCTGTTATTTTTTCCAAGCAGTATGGTAAGGGCTGTACTCTCCTTCACCTTGTTCTGTTCCTTCTCATCTTTGGTATCTTTCGGCATGATCAAGTCCATTGTTTTGGGCTTGGACATGGTTGTCGTCAGCATGAAGAAGGTAATAAGGAGAAAACCTAAGTCCACCATTGGCGTCATATCCACACGGGTAGAAAGCTTCTTCGATTTCGTACCCTGGTGTTTTTTACCACCACCACTACTGCTGGTATCCATTTCTGCCATAGTAGCTCTTTTTTTTGGTTTTTAATGGACAGCGTTCTTTCCGCAGAATGAACCTGTCGTTTACTTAAATATTATTCTCCGCTTTTCTTAGCAGCCTGTTTCTGGAAATCTGCAGCTGCAGATCCGGGAGGCGCTTCTTCCAGGTTAGTTACCAGGTTCAGCTTCTGTATCTTCAGATCCTTAAATGTCTGCATGATCTGCTTAATTTTAGGATAAGGCGTACCATTGTCCGCTTTGATACAGTACTGCAGCCTTGGGTTTCCTCCCTGAGCAGTTCTGGCGTAGTTCACCCAGGTAGCAAGTTCGTTGTTGGCAGAGTCTGCGGGAATACCGGTTTCTACGCCGGATGCTTTCCGCTGCTCCATCTTCATACCCAGGTAGCTATTCAGGTTCTTTAATTCAGTACCTACAATAGCGCCAACTATGAAGTTATTCATCGCCTTCTGGTCAAGATTGAGGTGGAACTGAGCATTCAGGTCCTCGATCAGTTTCTTCCGTTTGGGCTGCCCGTCCATGCTAAAGAATATCCTGCCATCCTTGCCCACAGTAAGCAATATTACGTCGGAGTCGGGAAGAATCTTGGTATTAATAGAAGACGGAGTAACCACAGTTACCGGTTCCTCCGGCTTAAAACTGGTGGCCAGCATGAAGAACGTGAGCAACAGGAACGCAACGTCACACATTGCGGTCATGTCGATCGTGGTGCTCTTACGGGCCATTTTAACTTTTGGCATGTTTACTCCTTTTTAGTTTGTACTTTAATTAGATTCAGAATTACTGATTTTCCATACAAATAATTAGAAAATTATTTGTGGTTGGCAGCAAAGCTCTGAGTTAAAGTAAAGCCAGACTCATCGATAGCGTAAGTGATGCTGTCGATATTGGTAGTGAAGTAGTTATACATGATGATGGATACAGCGGAAGTACCGATACCCAGAGCGGTGTTGATCAGCGCCTCGGAGATACCACCTGCCAGCTGAGCGGAGTCAGGAGCACCACCGGTTGCCATTGCAGAGAACGCGCGGATCATACCCAATACTGTACCGAACAGACCTAACAGAGTAGCGATAGAAGCGATAGTGGACAGGAACACCAGGTTCTTTTCCATCATCGGCAGTTCCAGTGCAGTAGTTTCTTCGATCTCATTCTTAATAGAAAGGATCTTCTGATCAGTATCCAACTCAGTGTTGGTGATCATCTCTTTGTATTTTTTCAGACCTGCTTTCAGTACGTTACCAACAGAACCTTTCTGTTTGTCGCACTCAGCCAGTGCAGCATCTACGTTTTTGTTAGCCAGGTGATATTGTACTTTCCTTACCAGTTCACTGCCGCTGAATTTACCTTTGGCTTTAGACAGATACAGGAAACGCTCGATCACGAAAGTCAAGCAGATTAATAATACTGAAATCAGTACCGGTACCACAAATCCACCCATGTAAACTGTGCCGAACCATTTACCAATGCCTTCCTCAACTGGATGTGCGCCAGGACCTGTGTGTCCTCCCTGGAAGTTGGCAGGATTACCTAATACGAATACGTAAAAGAGAATACCTATAGCCAAGCAAATAGGAACCGCCAACGCTGCAAACAGGTTGGATGATTTTTTAGGTTGATGAGAAGTCGTTGTCGATTTGGCAGCAGCTGCAGTCACAGTTGTTTTAGTCTCAGCCATGTTGATTGAATTTTAGTGTTAAAAATTAAACTATGGTTTTTTTTGTATTTCCGTTTGTTGAATTAAATAAATGTAACACTTACAATTACCTGAATTCGCAAATATTGTACGGTTGCCTTAAAAAAACAAGTGCTGCTCAAAAAATCTCACAAAATTTAACCTCCACACAAAAGCCCATCTGAAGGACTTCTTTCCAATTTATTGAGCATACACTTTAAACACAAAACGAGTAGCAACAATGCAGTGGCCTATTTAAACCCTCTATCGTTACTGTCCTTGAAAATCGAAATTTATTGATTTTTTTTCAAAGTTGGACGCACAATTTAAGGAAATTTTTAAATGTTCCAACAAATTTTACAAGTATTCGTTTTAAATGTTTTTCGCCACAGTAGCAGGTCTTAACTTATAAGCCCGGCAAAACATACGTCATTCCTGTATTCAAAGCCCTCATTCCCATAATAAAGCATCGGTTTAGCAGTTATATATCAGGAACAATATCAATATAAAGACTGACAATTCATAAAAACCCGGGAGATTCCTTCCATTCTTAAGACAATTATAACGTTTATGGAATTTCCTGATAAGTTACTGCTTTATATATTTATTTGCAACAGCTGCCCAAAATAGGCAGCCGGATCAAAGATCAACCCTCTTATAAACTCTATGAACATGCATGTAAAAAGCAGATTTGTCGCGGTTGCGGCGGGAATACTCTGCACGGGTATCCTACTTGGGACGCAGGCCTCTGCACAAAGGAAAAAGAAGAAACAGGCCGAAGCTGCCGCTGCTGCCGCCGCCAAAGACACTACCGTAAAACCGCCTATGATACCGCCGCAGGGTACCCCCAAGGCCAATCCCAGGCAGTTTGGGGAGCTCATACCAGCCAGAAGTAAGGCTGACTCCGGCTTATTCAATATATATAAGGTGGACGATAAGGTATATTTCGAAATTGCCGACTCCCTTCTGGGCCGGGATATACTCGTGGTGAACCGTATCTCCAAATCGGCAGCCGGCCTGCGCGCCATGTTCTATGGCTACAGCGGCGACCAGATCGGTGAGAACGTGATCCGTTTTGATAAAGGGCCTAATAACCGCATCTTCCTTAAAAACATTTCCTACAGCGAAATATCTAAGGACAGCACCCAGCCCATGTTCAATGCGGTAATGAATTCCAACATCCAGCCCATCGCAGCGGCATTTGACATCAAAGCCTTCTCAAAGGATAGCAGCGGCTGCCTGATCGATTTCACCGATTATATCAACGGCGATAACGAGATCCTTTTCTTTGACCAGCGCATGAAATCAGGCCTGCGCCTGGGAAGCGTGCAGTCTGATAAATCCTATATCGTTGATGTCCGCTCCTATCCTATCAATACCGAGATCAAGACCGTAAAGACCTATTCCAAGAGCAGCGGCGGAATGGGTGGCCCCGGCGGCCCCTCCGGCAATGCTACCCTGGAACTGAACAGCTCACTGGTACTGCTGCCAAAG
>Ga0209758_1002297_pt1 | contig 19762 bp, 16 predicted proteins | sample AraplaMF_Col_mMF_FD_184258 | JGI IMG/M metagenome (GOLD analysis project Ga0209758, IMG submission 184258) | Arabidopsis root microbial communities from the University of North Carolina, USA - plate scrape MF_Col_mMF (SPAdes) (version 2) | ecosystem: Host-associated > Plants > Roots > Endosphere...
GCACCGGGGGTCGAGAAGGTCCGCGATGTGTTCGCCCGGCTCCAGGCCACCTACAACGACGGGTGCACGACCCCGGGGAACTGCGAGTACTTCCTCGGCCGGGTGCTCGACGAGCTGAACGGCCTCGACGCGGCGATGAAGGCGGACCCCCAGGGACCCGCACACTTCAAGGAGCCCCTGGCCCGGATCGCGGAACTCCGGGCCGAACTCGGCGGCGACCGCTCCTTCGAGAACCTCAAGAAGCACCAGCAACTGCTCACCGGCACCCGGGACAGGATCAACGCCTGGATGCAGGGCCACCCGGAGGACTACCGATAGGACGGGCGCCGAGCACGAACGGCGCGAACTCCTCGGCCGCCGGGCCCGTTCAGCCACGCATGGGCCACACGCTGTCCCCTGGGTACGACGGCCGGATGGTCACTCCTCCCGGCCGTCGTACTCGGTACGGGACTCGCCGATCTCCTGCGCATGGGCGTCGGCCCAGCCGGCCAGATCGCGGACGACGCCGAGCAGCGAGCGGCCGCGTTTCGTCAGCGCGTAGTCGACCTGGGGCGGAACCGTCGGATGCACGGTGCGGCTGACCAGGCCGTCCCGCTCGAGACCGCGCAGCGTCACGCTGAGCATCCGCTGCGTGATGGGGCTGGTCAGTCGCCGCAGTTCGTTGAACCGGTAGGTCGACTCGCCCAACTGGCAGACGACGACCACGCTCCACTTGTCGCCGATCCGCTCCAGCACGCTGCGGATCAGCGGACGGGCCTCCTCGCGGCAGCCCGGGGTATCGGACGCCGCTTCCGTACGGAGTTCTTCTGCAGTTGCCGCGGCCACGGTTCCCTCCGGGATACCTGGGCACTTCGAAGTGCTCTCTTGTCCGGATCCGCCACCGGCACGAGGCTCGATCGTGAGCAGTCGGCGGTGCCGGAGCGCATCACATGCGTCCCACCACTGTAAAAGCCACAGGGCGGTGACCGGAGGCCGGAGGCGGACTGTCACAGCGCACGAGGAGAACCACATGGCGAAGATCGGCGTCGGCATCATCGGAGCCGGCCGCGGCGGCTGGGCCGCACTCGGACACATACCGGCCATCAGGGCCCTGCCCGACTACGAACTGCGGGCGATCAGCACCACCCGGCGCGCGTCCGCGGACGCGGCCGCCCAGGAGTTCGGCGTCCCGTCGGGCTTCGACGACCACCGCGACCTGATCGCCCACCCGGAGGTGGACCTGGTGGTCGTGTCGGTGAAGGTCGCCCACCACCACATGCTGGTCTCCGAGGCGCTGGGGGCCGGCAAGGCCGTCTACAGCGAGTGGCCGCTCGGCGTCGACCTCGACCAGGCCGCGGACCTGGCGCAGCGCGCCCGCGCCGCACGGGTCCGCACGGTGATCGGTCTGCAGGCGCGGTTCGCCCCCGCCGTGCGCCATGTCCGCGACCTGGTCGCGGACGGCTACGTCGGCAAGGTGCTCGGCACCACCCTGATCGGCTCGGGGCTCGCCTGGGTCGGCGAGACCGACCGCGCCCACGCCTACATCTTCGACCGTGCGAGCGGCACGACGACCCTCACGGTCCCCGCCATGCACGCTCTGGAGGCGCTGAACTTCGCGCTCGGAGACTTCGACGAGGTCTTCGCCAACCTTGTCAGGGGACGTACGGAGGTCCGGATCACCGACGAGGGGATCACCCTCCCGGTCACCGCACCCGACCAGGTGTCCGTGACCGGCACCCTGCGGGGAGGCGCCGCCGCCTCCGTCTACTACCGCGGGGCCCACTCCCGCGGCGACAACCTGCGCTGGGAGATCAACGGCACCGAGGGCGATCTCGTTCTGACCGCCCCCGGCGTCAACGGCAACCTGCAGGTGGCAGACCTGCGCCTGGAGGGTGGCCGCGGGTCCGACGAGACGGTCGCACCCATCGAGATCCCCGACCGATACTTCGCCGCGGTTCCCCGCGGGCTGACGGGACCGGCGCACAACGTGGCGCAGGTCTACGCCGCGTTCGCCGCCGACCTCCGCGACGGCGGCCATACCGTCCCCGGCTTCGACCACGCCCTGGAACGGCACCGGCTGCTCGGCCTCATCGAGGCGACATCCCGGACCCGGACCGCCCTCAAGCCCGCCGCCTGAGGTCCGCCCGACGCACGGACGGGCCGGACTCCGGCGTTCGCGGCGTCCGTCCGGTGACCGTGGCCGGGCGGGCGGGCGGGCGGGCGATGGTGAACGCGCCGAAGAAGGAACTGCTGGAAGCGGTGGGGAAGTACGCAGCACACCTGCTGTCCGAGGGCGACCGAACCGGGGCTTTCGCGGGCGGAGTCGGGACCACCGGCCGGCCCGGCTCGATCCGCTACCGCTCCAGGGCCTCGAACACCGCGTACTCCACGCTGTCGTCGACGAGTACCACCCGGTGGCCGGCGGCGGCGAGCAGCGAGGCGGCGATCGCGGCTCGGAAGCCGCTGTGGCAGTGCACCCAGTACTCCGCGTCCGGCAGGGACGCGAGGGCGTGGGGCAGTTGGGGCAGCGGGATGTGGCGGGCGCCGGGGAGGTGGCCGGAGCGCCACTCACGGCCGCCCCGGACGTCCAGTACCTCCACAGGACGCGCCGTCCGGACCCGGGCGAGGGTGGCGAAGTCGGCACGCGGGTACGAGGCGAGCCACTGGGCGCCCGCCCATTCCAGGGGGCTTCCGACGGCCGCGGCCGCGATGCGGTCGAAGCCGATCCGCAGCAGCTCGATCCGGACCGCCTCCAGTTGGTTGCGGCCGGTGGCCAGCAGGGAGAGGGACGAGTCGAACGGCACCAGCCAGCCGAGATAGGTGGCGAGCGACCCCGAGGCGTCGAAGTTGACGGTGCCCGGCAGGTGGGCCGAGGCGTAGTCGGCTCGTGCGCGCACGTCCACCACCCACTCGCCCGCCGCGATCCGGTCGGCCAGTTCGGCCGGTTCAGCCGGCCGGGGCGGGGCCAGCGAGGCCCGCGGCGCCGGACCGGCGGCGTTGATCGCCCCCATACGGTGGTAGTACGCGGGACAGGGCTCCAGAGCGGCCAGCGTCGTCGTGGCGAAGGCGTCTTCGGCCTGGTCGAAGACGGGGTTCACCTGCCGTTCCCGGCCGATGGTGGACCGCTGCACCGCGCTCGTCGTGGTCGCGGCGCAGAAGCTGCCGAAGCCGTGGGTCGGGAGCACCACCGTGTCGTCCGGCAGCAGCTCGGCCAGGCGGCGGACCGAGCGGTACTGCTGGTGGACCAGCGGCCCGGTCCGCTCACTGCCCATGAGGTCGGTGCGTCCGGTGGTGCCGTAGAGCAGCGAGCCTCCCGTGCACACGAGCCGCGGCACCCCGTCGGCGGACGCGAAGGCGTAGGCGACGTGGTGGTCGGTGTGCCCGGGCGTGGCGATCACCCGGATCCGCAGCTCACCGGCGTCCAGCAGGTCCCCGTCGGCGACCCGGACGGCATCGAAGCCCAGCCTCGGCCCGGTGGGCACCGCGTACCCGGTCCGGAAACGGCGGCTGAGTTCGAGACCGCCGGTCACGTAGTCGTTGTGCAGATGGGTCTCCACGACCAGACCGAGCCGCAGGCCGCGAGAGCCCAGCACGTCGGCGATCCGCTCCACGTCGCGCTGCGGGTCGACGGCGACCGCGACCGTCCCGTCCGTGATGAGGTAGCTGCGGTTGCCGAGGCTGAGTGTGGAGATCTGGATGATCTCCAGGCGTTCGGGGAGCAGTTCGCACAGACGCAGCTCGGCCTCGACGGTCCGGCCGGGCTCCGCCTCGACCGGTGTCTCGGTGACTCCGAGCGGAGAGAGCGCCCGCAGCACCCAGCGCCCCGGGAGCACGTCGAAGCGGAACTCGCCGTCCGGTGAGGTGGCCACCTCGGCGACGAACTCGCCCGCCGGGTCGAGCAGGCGGACCCAGGCGCTCGAGGCCGACCCGTCGGCGGCCTGGACCCGCCCGGCCACGACGGTCCGGGTGGTGGTAGCGGAATCCACGGGCGTTCCGATCATCTGTGGCGTGCCGTCCGCGGACCGGTGCGTGCGAGCAGGTCGCCCCACACCGGGAACGCCGGGCGCAGTGCCGTGGACGTGAGCCGTCGACGACGGCTCCGGACGGCACGTCCCTCGGACGGGATACCTCCACCACACCCCATCCCTTCGGCGCCGTCAAACCCACGAGGCCCCTGATCACAACGGCCGCACCGGACCGGGGTGGGGCATGCGCCCTCGTGGCACCCCGGGCACCCGCAGTGTCATCCTGGCTGCCGCGCCTGGGAGGGCACCTGGTCGCAGACCGTCCGGGCGGCCAGCGACGTGAACGCGCGGACCTTCGCGTTCTCGGTGTCCGCGCGCCAGACGAGTGCGCCGTTGGCCCGGGGCAGACCACTGAGCGGGCGGTGTACGACGCCGGGGTGCCGGTATGCGCGGAACAGTCCCTCATGGGTCGTCCACACCGTCTCGCCGGTGGCGACGTTGTGCAGCGCCTCCTGGTAGGTGCTCCCGCCCCTCCCGCGGCGCAGGGGCCTGCCGGTCGGGGTGAACGGCGGGCAGAAGCCGTGTCGTAGGGCCTCCGGCAGTTCGGCGGGACCGTCGAGCAGGACCCAGCCCGCCAGGTCCTCGATGTCGACCGACTCCCGCTCCCCCAGCGGATGGTCCAGGCCGACGGCCAGCACGCGCCCGTGGGACACGAGGACGGGCCCCACCTGGAGGTCGGGCTCGTCTGTCGGCAGCAGGGTCAGCAGCACGTCGACCTCGCCACTGCGCAGCGGCGAGTAGGGGTCGCGCCAGGCCACCTCGGTCACCACGACGTCACAGGCCGGGTGGCGGCGGCCGAAGACGACGACCATGTCCGTCAGGGGTGGCCCGTTGAGGCAGCCGAGGAAGCCCACCCGCAGGGTCCCGACCATGCCCTGCGCGATGGCGCAGGCCTCGTCGTAGCTTCTGCGGAGGCCGGTGTACGCCGCGCCGAGCGTCCGCCGGGTGTGCTCGCCCAACGGGGTCAGCTCGACCCGGCGGCTGGTGCGGGTGAACAGCGGCGCGCCGATGTGCCGTTCCAGGGACCGGATCAGCTGGCTCACGCGGGACTGGGACAGTCCCATGCGTTCCGCCGTGCGGCCGAAGTGCAGCTCCTGCGCCAGTGCCAGGAAGGTCTCGATCTCCGTCAGATCCACTGCCATGCTCCTCGCATCGATGAGCCCGGCTCATGGATTGTGTACTACTTCGGCCTTGATCGACCAACCCCCCACTGCGATCGTCTGGTTGCGGCCGGCCGACTCGTCGACATTCGGGGGAGTCGACAAGTCGGTCGGCGGCATGCGCGACGCGGAGGCGATCGCCCGGCGCTCGCTCCGTGAACAGCCGTGCAGGGGCACGGGCCTTGGGCACCGCCACCACCGCGGCCCCGTTGCGGGGAGTCCACCGTGGGACGGGCGCGCCGTGCCGCCGAGGCCGACGCAGAGGCTACCGCGTGGATCGAGGGAGCGGTGCCCCCGGGCGGTACAGCCCTCCAGGTGAGTGGGGGGCGGTTCCCGTTTCTTGACGAACTCCTGACGCTTCGTCCGCATCCGGCACTCCGGTCCGCGGTGTCCAACTGGGTGTCACTCTTCGAAACCCTGTAAGGGAAGTGAAGTGCCATGGAAGGCACCGTCGTGGCGGTCGTCCTGGTGGTCGTGCTGGTTCTGCTCGTGCTGCGCAGCGGAATGCGGGTGGTCAACCAGGTCGAGCGCGGGGTCGTGTTCCGCTGGGGGAAGGCACAGTCGCACCACAGGCAGCCGGGCATCACGTTCCTGATCCCGTTCGCCGACCGGATGCGGAAGGTGAACGTGCAGGTGGTGACCATGCCGGTACCCACTCAGGAGGGAATCACCAAGGACAACGTCTCGGTCAAGGTCGACGCGGTCGTCTACTTCCGGGTGATCGATCCCGTGAAGGCCGCGATCGAGGTCCAGGACTACGTCTTCGCGGTCGGGCAGGTCGCCCAGTCCTCGCTCCGGTCCATCATCGGCAAGAGCGACCTCGACGATCTGCTGTCCGACCGTGAGCGGCTGCACGAAGGCCTCGCTCTGATGATCGACAGCCCGGCCGCGGGGTGGGGCATCCACATCGACCGCGTCGAGATCAAGGACGTCCAGCTGCCCGAGTCCCTGAAGCGCTCCATGTCGCGGCAGGCCGAGGCCGAGCGCGAGCGGCGGGCCCGGGTCATCACCGCCGACGGCGAGTTCCAGGCGGCGCAGCAGCTGGCCAACGCCTCGCGCATCATGTCGGACACCCCGGAGGCCATGCAGCTCCGGCTTTTGCAGACGGTCGTGGAGGTCGCCGCGGAGAAGAACTCGACGCTGGTGATGCCCTTCCCGGTCGAGCTGCTGCGGTACTTCGACCGTGCGGCGCGCAAGTTCGGGTCCGAGGAGGCGCCGGGGCCCCGGGCGGACACCGTCAAGGCCCCGCAGGCCCCGCAGGTGCAGCCGCCCGCGGACCCGCGGCTGTCGACCGCGGTCTTCCCGTCGCCCGCGAACGAGGCACCCGGCAACGAGGCGTGACAACGCGGACGGCCCCGTCCCGGACCTTCGTGGTCCGGGACGGGCCCCCTCGCCGGCGAACGCGACGCCCTCCCCCCGCATACCGAAGTGCGGCCTCACTCCCCGCTCTTCGCACCCGCGGCGGCCGGCATGAGAAGGCCGTCGCGGGGCTGCCGACGCCGGGCCCCGACCGCCAGCGTCACCATGACCGACGCCACCGCCATCACGGTCATCGCGACGCCCGGTGAGGCGAGTTGGGCCACCGATCCGGCCAGCGCCGCGCTGACGCCCTGCATCGTGAGCATGCCCGCCGAGTGCAGACCGAGGGCGTGCCCGGCGAGTGCGTCCGGCGTCAGCTCCATCAGCCGTTCCTGCTGAACGAGGCTCGCCCCGAAGCCCGCCGAGGCCACCGTCACGCAGACCGCCGCGACCGGCAGCGCGGGACGGAGCACGAACAGCAGATAGGGCGTCGCCAGAAGCAGCAGCAACGGAACGCCGAGGCGGCGCCGCACGGCGGGCGGCAGGAGTCGGCCCAGGGTCACGTCCCCCACGAACATCCCGAACGCCGCGCACGCGAACAGCACTCCGGCGCGCTCGGGTGCGTAGGCGACATACAGCGACTCGCAGCCGACGATCAGGCCGTTGGGGATCCACAGCAGCAGATAGATTCTCCGGCGCGGCGGCGACGACCACAGCAGCGCGTTGGTGCGCCAGGTCTGGGCGACCGAGGGACGACCGCCGGTCCGCGGGGCACGGCGACTCAGACCCAGACGGATTCCCGCGGCCGCCGCCAGGTACAGGGCCGCCGCGGTCAGCAGGGTCGTGCGCGGGGACAGGACCGCCACCAGAACACCGCCGGTCGCATATCCGGCGATCTGCATGAGCCCGCTCATCATGTTGAACAGCGAACGGCCCAGCAGATAGCCGTCCTTGGACAGGATCTCGTTCAGCAGCCCCCAGCGGACCCCGCCGCCGAGCGACTGGACCAGGCCGAGAAGCAGGACCAGGGCGAACACCCCGCCGACGGGCAGACCGGGCGCCGCCATGGCCGCCGTACCCACCGCGAACACGCACGCGATGCCGGCCAGGGTGGCCCGCGGGGGCAGCCGGTCCGCCGCCGACAGCAGGGTCGTCGCGCCCAGGACCTGCGCCAGCTGCGGGCCGAACATGCTCACGGCCGACAGCAGGGGCGAGGCGGTGGCGCGGTACACCAGGGTGCCGAGGGCCAGACCGCCGACGGTCGAGGCGGCCGTCAGGAGGGAGGTGGACAGGAAGAACGGGGTGAACTCCCGGGTGCGGAAGAGATCGGAGTAGCTGCGCATGCGCGGAGTCTGGGCGGCGTCCGCGCACGGTCGTTAATGTTTCGCGTACACGCGAAACATCGGGAGGGCGCGGGCCCCATGAGCCTCTGGTACCTCAACGCCGACACCCTCGCCGGCAGCCGGTTCGTGGTGTCGCCGCTCGCCGAGACCTTCGCGAGCCTGAAGCTGCTGCACGCGGGCGCGGCCTCCCACCCCGGCGAGAGAGCCTGGCTGGACACCCATCTGTCCGCCTACCGGCGGTTGCTGGCCGACGACCCGGTCACGGCGCTGCTTGTCCGCAGCGGCCTGGGCCAGGAGTGGATCGCGGACTTCCTCACCCCCACCCCGAGGGAGCAGGAGAGCTTCGAGGAGGGCGTCGCCCGGGTGCGCACGGCGTCCCCCGCCGTGGCCCGCGCCCATCTCACGGTCTCCCTGCGCGGCCCGCTCCCCGACCGCCTGGACCGCGACGACCTGCCGGAACGCGCCGCCGAACTCCTGACCTATGTGTGGACGCGGACCGTACTCCCCTACTGGGACCGGCGGCGGCGCATCCTGGAGGCCGACGTGGTCGCCCGCACCGCACAGTTCGGCCGGGGCGGCTGGGCGGCCGCGGTGGACACCCTGCGGCCCGGGAGGACACGCTGGCTCGGCGGGAACCGGCTCCAGGTCAATCTGCACGAGTACCCGCCGCGCGAGATCTCCGGCGCCGAGCTGCTGTTCGTGCCCGTCACCCCGCAGACCGGCTGGGTGTCCTGGGAGGACACCGACCGGTACGCCGTCGTCTACCCGTGTGCGGGCGTGCTGGCGCAGGGACCGCGTACGGAGGTGCCGGAGAGCCTCGGCACCCTGCTCGGACCGGCCAGGGCCGGGGTCCTCGTCCTGCTCGACTCGCCGATGAGCACCAGCCAGCTGGTCGCCGTGACCGGACAGGGGCTCGGCACGGTCGGGCGCCACCTCAAGGTGCTGCTCGACGCCCGTCTGGTGGATCGGCGACGGGCCGGCCGGTCGGTGCTCTACTCCCGTACGGCCGCGGGTGAGGTGCTCGTCACAGCACAGCGGGACTGACGGCTTCGTCATGATGCGGAGTTAGCATCCGCGTCATGACTACAGACAACACCAGCGGTTCCGGCGGCTCCGTCCTCGACGTCGAGATCGACGCCCTCCAGGGCGGTTCCGCGAACCTCTCCCAGTACGCGGGCAAGGCCGTCCTCGTGGTGAACGTGGCCTCCAAGTGCGGGCTGACCCCGCAGTACGCGGGCCTGGAGCGGCTGCAGGAGCGGTTCGCGCCGATGGGCTTCACCGTGCTCGGGGTGCCGTGCAACCAGTTCCTCGGGCAGGAGCCCGGGAGCGCCGAGGAGATCGCGGAGTTCTGCTCGGCGACGTACGGCGTGACCTTCCCGATGACCGAGAAGGTCGAGGTGAACGGCGACGGGCGGCACGCGCTGTACGAGCGTCTGGTCGGCCACGCGGACGCCGAGGGCCACACCGGCGACGTCCGCTGGAACTTCGAGAAGTTCCTGATCGGCAAGGACGGCCGGATCGCGGCCCGCTTCGCGCCGAAGACGGAACCGGAGTCCGCCGAGGTCGTGGCGGCGGTGGAGAAGGCGATCGTCTGACCGCGTCCTCCACGTGGTTGACCCTGCCCCAGGGGCAGGGTGGAGCGTCCTCGTCACCGGGCGGCAGCCGCCCGGTGACGGAGGATGACAGGGTGAAGGACGAACTGCTCACGATCGGCGCCTTCGCCGCGCGGTCCCGGCTGTCGGCGAAGGCGCTGCGGCTGTACGACCGGCTGGGGCTGCTGACGCCCGCGCACGTCGACGAGGCCAGCGGCTACCGCTACTACCGGGCCGACCAGGTGGAACGCGCCCGGACGGTGGCACTGCTGCGGCGGCTCGACATGCCCCTCGCGCAGGTCGCCGATGTGGTGGCGGCGCGCGAGTCGGACGGCGGCCGGGCGTCCGAGCTGCTCGCCGGCTACTGGGCCGGTGTCGAGGAGCGGATCGCCGGACAGCGCACCCTCGCCGACTTCCTCCGTGGACGACTGTCGGGGAGGAGCTCCGAGATGTACGGGAAGTTCATGGTCGAGACGGTGGACGTGCCGGCGCAGGTGGTGATCACCGAGAAGCGGCACACGCTGGCGGACGAGCTGCCGGCCTGGATCGGCGCCTCGTTGGGACGGCTGGAGGAGGCGGCACGGGCGTGCGGCGGGGTGGCCGGCGCACCGTTCGTCGTCTACCACGCCGAGGTCTCCCAGGAGAGCGACGGACCCGCCGAGGCGTGCGTACCGGTGGCCGACGAGGCGGCGGCACGTGCCTGGGCCGAACAGCGGGGCCGGACATGGGAGACCGAGGTGCGGGTCGAGCCCGCCCAGCGGCTCGCGAGCACCCGCATCACCAAGGCGCAGGTCGCACATCCGCAGATCCTCGCGGCGTTCGAGGCTGTCGAGGCCTGGGTCGCGGAGCAGGGACTGGAGTACGCGGGGCCCTGTCGCGAGGTGTATTTCGCCGACTGGGACGCGGCGGGGCCGCAGGACCCGGTGTGCGACGTGGCGTTCCCGGTCAGGGGCGCCGCCGAGCGGTAGCACGACCGCCCGCGGTCGCGACGGACGGCGGCTACCGCAGCTCCTCCGGACACGGGGTGCCCCGCGGCAGCTGGTACGGCGCGGCCAGGCGGTAGACGCCGGAGCCGGGGGCGACGAGTTCCGTCCACTTGTCGCCCGCCGCGTCCTCGGCGGTCTCCATCAGACAGCCGTGGACGTTGTCGTACGTCTTCGGCATGCCCGGGGCCCGGTGCTTGGACTCCTCCGTCTCCTGCGGCGGCTTGACGCTCTTGCCGTCCGCGTCGACCAGGCCCAGCCAGGGCGAGTACGGGATGCGGATGAGCACCCGGCCCGCCTTCTTCACCTCGATCGTCAGCTCACCCTGCTCCGCGCGGTCGACGACCGCCGGGGGGTCCGCCAGCGGAGTGGGGTCGGTCACCGCGAACAGCTGCCAGTTGGCGTCGCCCCAGACCTGTTTCAGATACGGCATCCCCCGCTGGACGAGCTCCCGTTCGCGTTCGCCGCCGTCCCCGTCGGGCTCCTCCTTCGGCAGTACGACGTAGTGCACCGCCCAGCGCTGGAGCCACGCGTGGTAGTTGGCGGAGTTGAGCGTGTCGTCGTAGAAGAGCGGGTTGCGCTCCATGTCGGCCTGCCGGTTCCAGCCGCGCGCCAGGTTCACGTACGGGGCGAGCGCCGACGCCTCGCGGTGCGAGCGCGCGGGGACCACCTCCACCCGGCCCCGCTCGGCGCCCGCCACCTGGAGCTGGTTCACCAGCGGCGCGAGCTCGCGCGCCCAGGACGCCGCCGGGGTCGTGTGGACGATGTCGTCGACCGTCTTGGCCCCGATCCAGACGACGAAGCCGGCGGACGCGATCACCAGGGCGTACCACTTCCGGCTGCGCGGCACGGCGAACGGCAGGGCCGCCACCAGCGCCACGCCCGCGAACAGCATCGCCAGCCGGGTGATGTTCGAGCCGATCTGGGAGCTGATCAGCCAGACGAGGAGCACGGACAGCGCGTAGACCGCCGCCGTGATCCGTACCGTCCGCCACTCCCTCGGGACCAGGACGGCGACCAGGACCGCGTACACGAACGGCAGGAGCGCCGAGGCCCACGTCATCGGCTGCGTGCCGGAGAAGGGGAACAGCCAGGCGGAGAGGGCCACCACGACGGTCGGCGCCAATCCCAGGGCCCATGCTCCCGGGCGGCGTCTCTGCAGGAACAGCGCCACCGCCACCAGACCCACGAACAGGCCCGCCACCGGTGAGGAGGCCGTGGCCAGCGCGGCCAGCGACGCCGCGCACAGCGCCTTCGCCCAGCGCTTGTGACGCCAGCGGTGGGGCCAGCAGAAGACGCACGCCGCGGCACCCAGCGCGAACATGGTGCCAAGGCCGAAGGTCACCCGTCCCGAGATGGCGTTGCACAGCAGGGCGAACACCCCGGCCAGGGCCGGGCCCCAGGGTTCGCGGACCGCACGGCTGCGGATGAGGATCAGGGTCAGCAGCCCCGCCGAGATCGTCCCCGCGACCATCATCGTCGTACGCACGCCGAGGACCGACATCAGATACGGCGACACCACGCTGTACGACACCGGGTGCATACCCCCGTACCAGGCGAGGTTGTACGCCGAGTCGGGGTGGCGGCCCACGAACTCCGCCCAGGCGTCCTGTGCGGCGAGGTCGCCGCCGCTGTTCGCGAACGTGAAGAACCAGGCGAGGTGCAGCACTCCCGCGAGGGCGGTGATCGTGAGGACCGCGTGCCGGCGGGCCAGGTCCGCCGCGCGCGACGACCTCACCCGGGTCAGCAGGGGGCGCAGGCTCGACGCCGGCTCGGGGCTCGCGCCCGGGGCTTCGGGCGCCGAGTCCGCGGCCGGGGGCCGGAGGCTGTCCGCAGCCGCCGGGACGGTCCGAGGCGGCGTCCCGTCGGCGGTGGGCGCGCTCAGCGGTATTCGCGGGCCCGACGACCCGCCCGCACGACGACCCGGATCGGCGTCGTCGGCGTGCTTCGGCTCCGCTGTGGCCACCTGAAGGTACTCCCCGTGTCCCGTTTTCCGTTCTCGTCCGCCCCGGTTCCGTTCTCTCCCCGTGTCCGGGCGTCCGCAAGAGTTACGTCACCGTTCCGTCGGGGTTCTCTCCGGTGTCCGGGCCGGGTCAGGTCGTGCGGCTCACGGTCTGTCCCGATCTCGCGACGCTAGCACGCACCCCGCCGAGAGGATCCCGGGTGGGGGCTCCCTCGGCGGGGTGCGCGACGTCGTTCCGGCGGCCGGTACGGCGGCTCAGCCCATTCGGGTGAACTTCGCGCCGTAGCCCGGTTCCGCGAGGTCCTTCTGCAGGGCGACCGGGATCGTCACCGCGCGGTTGGATCCGTCGCCGACCTTCAGCTCGCCGACGACCGTGCCGGCCTTCGCCTCGTGCGGGAGCGGCTTGCCGTTGTCCCCGATGGAGATGCCGGTCTTCAGTCCCGGCCAGCCGATCGCCTTCATGTTCTTCGTGGCGACCACCGGGGTCCGCCCGCCGAGCTGGTCGTCCACGTAGCCGACGACCTCACCCTTCTTGACCACCGTCGCGGTGGCCAGGCTCTGCTGGACCTTGTCGATCAGCTTCTGGCTGTTGTCGAGCGCCAGCTGGAGGCTGTCCCAGACCCGGCCCGTGTGGGCGTCCTGGTTGAGGACGGCACCGTAGATCGTCTGCGTCTCCCCGTCGACGACCTTGGTCGCCGCCCACACGAGGTTTCCGCCGGCCGGGGTCGACGAACCGGTCTTCAGGCCGATCACGCCGACCTGCTTCACCAGCAGGTCGTTGTTGTTGTAGATCGGCTGGTCGAGGCCGGGGATCTCCGCCTTGGCCATGCCGACGACGGAGCGGAACACCTCGTTCTGCATGACCGCCCGGGCCAGCTTCAGCTGGTCGACGGCGGTGCTGACTGTCGTCTTCTCCAGGCCGCTCGGGTCGGTGTACGTCGTCTTGGTCATGCCGAGCTTCTCGGCCGCGGCGTTCATCTTCCCGACGAAGGTCTTGTTGTCGGAGTCCCAACGGGCCAGCAGCCGTGCCGCGTTGTTCCCGGAGGGGATCATCAGCATCTGCAGCATCTGCCGCTCGCTGAACTTCTGGCCCTTCTTCATGGCCGCCGTCGACTCGTCCTCGTTCTTCGACTCGTCCTCGGCCTGCTGGTCGGCGGTGATCGTGGGGCCGCCGTCGTTCCCCTTGAGCGGGTGCTCCTGGAGGGTGACGTACGCCGTCATGATCTTCGCGACGCTCGCGATCGGCTTCGGGCTCTGCGTGCCCTCCGTGCCGATCGTGCCGACGCCGTCGACCGCGATCGCCGACTGGCCCTGGCCCGGCCAGGGCAGGTCGAGTTCGCCGCCGCCGAAGGTGTAGGTGTCGTCGGCGGTCAGTTCGAGGGAGGCCGCGGGCAGTGGGCGGACCGCCTGCACGATCGCAAAGATGATCACCAGCAGCACGACGAGCGGCGTCCAGATCTTGATCCGTCGCAGGACCGTGCGCACCGGCGTCTCCGGCGGCGGCGGGGTGTTCGTCAGCTCGGCGAGCAGGTCCAGCGGCGGCTTCGGCGGAAGCGGCTGCTGTGCGGTGCGCTCGGGTCCGACCTGGGGCAGTGCGGCGGTCGCCTCCGCCGGGCTCATCCGGGGCACGACGTCGTCCGGCGACCTCAGCGGGACGAACCTGCCGGTGCGTTCGGCGTCGGACGGCGCCGGGGCCTTGGCGGCAGGCTTGTCGGCGGACTTGTCCGCCACCTTGCCGGACGGCTTCACATCGTCCAGCTTGAGCATCGTCGTCGGCTGGTCCACCGCGGGCTTCCCGGCCCCCGCACCACCCGACTCCCCGGACTTCTCGGGCGCCTTGTCCGCGGGCTCGTCCTCGGGCTCGCCCGGCGACTTGTCAGCGGACTTGCCCGACGCCTTGCCGGACGGCTTCACATCGCCCAGCTTGAGCATCGTCGTCGGCTGGTCCACCGCGGGCTTCCCGGCCCCCGCACCACCCGACTCCCCGGACTTCTCCGGCGCCTTGTCCGCGGGCTCGTCCTCGGGCTCGCCCGCCGCCTTGCCCGCAGGCTCGCCCGACGCCTTGCCGGACGGCTTCACATCGCCCAGCTTGAGCATCGTCGTCGGCTGGTCCACCGCGGGCCGGCGCGTGGTCTTGAAGACGGCGGTGGGCCGGTCCACGGCCTCCTCGTCGGCGTCCTCGTCCGCAGTCGGTTCGGAGGCGTCCCCGGTCTCGGCCGGCCCGGAGGCGTCCCCGTCGGCGTCGTCGTCGCCCTCGGTCCCGCCCTCGGTCTCGGGGGCTTCCTCGGTCTCGGCATCGGCCTCGGGCGCCGCGTCGGCCTCCGACGGGGCGTCAGCCGCGGGTGCGTCCTCGCCCTCGTCCTCGTCCTCGGAGGTGTCCTCCGGCTCCGCCTCGGTGGTGGTCTCGGCCTCCGGCTCCCCGGGCTCCTCGGTTCCCTCGGGTTCCGCGGGGGTCTCCACGGCGTCGGCGGACGGCGCGTCCTCCACCGACTCGGCCGACTCCGGCTTCTTCGCGACCCGCTCATGCGCGTCGCCCGAACGCTCGCCGGCCGTCTCCGTCACGGCTTCGGGACCGGCCTCGTCCGCCGCGTCCCCGGCCGCGTGGTCGTCCGCCGTCCGCACCCAGGAGGCCAGGGAGGTACGCCGTCGTGTGTCGCTCGCCCCGCCGTCCCCGCGCACGACGGTCGCACGGCCGGAGGAGCCGTTCCCGGCCTCGTCCCCGGAATCCGGGGCCTCCGCGTCCTCATCGGCGGCCCCCGGCGCCGTGGCGGCCTCGTCCAGGGCCGTTCCGGCGGAGCCGCGCAGCCCCCGCGTGGAGAAAACCGCCGTCGCCTGGTCGACCCGCGACGTGTCACCGGCCCGCGCGAGCCGGGGATCGCCTCCGGCCCCCGCCGGCCCCGGAACCGCCGCCCCGCTCCCCGACGTCGGTTCCTGCGACGACTCGTGCTGCTTCGACCTGTCGGGGGACTCGCCCGCCACCGATGCCTCCTCGTTGCGTCGCGCACCCACTCGCGCGCCTTGCCGAACCGTGAACCGCCGCCCGAGCACGGCTGTCCGAACCATGTACCAGTGTCCTGTGTGAGGGATTGACCCAAGCGCTAGACGAGAACGACATACCTACTGGTTCCACTACATTCCGGTCACGCACCCTCGACAGACCAATGTGAGAGGGGTCACCCTGTCATTCATCCACGCGGGGAGGCATGGATGGGCAGGAGCCGCAGAACAATTCCGGAGGAGCTTCTGCTGCTCGCACTGGACCCGACCACGGGTACCACTGCGCAGCCGCAGTCGCTCGACCTGGGTCTGGCCGGAGCACAGCTAGTGGAGCTGGCGCTGGCCGGACGGATAGCCCCAGACGGGGATCGTATCGCCGTGGTGGCACCACGGCCGACTGGAGATCCAACTCTGGACAGCGCGTTGGAGTTGCTGCGCAGGCGCGGCGCTCCGGTACGGGCCGTCCATTGGATCGGCGGGCCCCGTCTAGGGCTGCGCCAGACCTATCTCTCGCATCTGGAGCGGTGCGGCATGGTCCACGCCGTGCCGGGCCAGATGTGCGGGGTGCTGCCGACGACCCGGTACCAGGCGACGGACACCGCCATCAGCCGGGAGATCAGGTCCCGGCTGGACTCCGCGATCCGCACCGGCGTGCCGCCGGACCCGCGGACCGCGGCGCTCGCCGCGCTGGCCCACGCGGTCGGCCTGGGCAAGCACCTGTATCCGGGCAACGAGGGACGCTCGTCCCGCTCCCGGCTGCGGGACCTGATCAGGCACGACCCCATGGGCGGTCTCGTGGCGCACGCCGTGATGGACGTCCAGAACGGCGCGGTCGCACAGCCGCGCCGGAGCCCGGCACCGGCCGGCCGCCCGGCCGCCGGACCCAGGCCCGCACCGGAACCCGCCCGCGGTGTTCCGATGCAGCCGCGCCACGGTTCCATGGCGCGCGTCGTGGCCCACTGAGCCGCAGTCCCACGGCACGCCGGGACCACGGCACCACCAACGGCCGTACCGCAGGACCGGTACGGCAGGTACCGCACGACCCGGCAGGCGCGCGATCCGTCCCCGAGATCCGGTTCGGGAGCCGCCGGTCCGCGCGGGGCGGTGAGACCGTACGTCCGACGACACGGTCCCACCGCCCCGCGCGGCCGCATGCGGCCGCGCCGTAGGATTCCGCCGCGCACGGCACCCCGCCGGCCGGCCCGGGACGGGCGTCGTCCAGGACACCGTCGGCCGCGGCATCCGGCCGACTGCCGCCCAAGTGGTGCGCGGGCTGCGCATATCCGGTGTTTCCCAGCGGTAGAAAGCACCTTGGTGGCAATCTGCTCAACGGCAGATACGCAAAGCAGCAGAGGCACGCAGCCGGAGGTGCACGTCCCGTGGCGTCGAATGTCAATCCCACCGTCCGGCGGCGCCGGCTGGGCCAGGAGCTGCGCCGGCTCCGTGAAGTCAAGGGCATGACGGCGGAAGAGGTCGCGGAACGCCTGCTGGTCTCGCAGTCGAAGATCAGCCGTCTGGAGAACGGCCGCCGCAGCATCAGTCAGCGTGACGTCCGCGATCTGTGCGGGGTCTACGAGGTCGAGGACCAGCGTGTCGTCGAGTCCCTGATGGAGATGGCGCGGGACTCTCGCCAGCAGGGCTGGTGGCACGCCTTCGGGGACATCCCCTACAGCGTCTACATCGGACTCGAGACCGACGCGGAGTCGCTGCGGGTGTACGAACCGCAGATCATCACCGGTCTGCTGCAGACGCGCTCCTACGCCGAGGCCCTGATCCAGGGGGCGTTGCCGGAGACGTCGGCGGCGGACATCGACAAGCGCGTCCAGGTGCGCATGCGCCGCCAGGAACGTATCGCCGCCGAGAACAGCCCCCTGCGTCTGTGGGTCGTCCTGGACGAGGCGGCTCTGCGCCGCGTCGTGGGGAACAACCTGGTGATGCGCGAGCAGTTGGAGCATCTCGCGGAGATGTCCCAGCTCCCGCACGTCACCGTGCAGGTGCTGCCCTTCGGTGTGGGGGCCCATCCCGGGCTCAACGGCCAGTACGCGATCCTCGAGTTCGCGGACGCGGCCGACTCCAGCGTGGTGTACCTGGAGGGCGTCACCAGCGACCTGTATCTGGAGAAGGCGCACGACGTCCAGAAGTACGCGGTGATGTACGAGCATCTGCGGGCGCAGGCCCTGAACGTCGACCAGTCGCGGCAATTCATCACTGATACCGCGAAGGAGTACGCGCGCTGAGCCCTTGCGCGAAGGAGCGGCGGATCTTACACCAGCGCAACCTTCACGCGTAAGGGCCCACTGGAATATGCCATCCGGTCGAGTGAACGACTCCTCCGAGCAGGGATGTCGACGAGTAGCTTCGATCACGCCATCAGACAAACAAGTTGGCGCGAATCGCATCGCGGGCACCATCCAGGTTCCCGCAAGGCGACGACAGCAACTCAGCAACTCGCTACCGGAGTGAACATGGCAGTACTTCAGGGGGCCACGGCAACGTGGACCAAGTCGTCCTACTCGGCGGGCAACGGCGCGTGCGTCGAGGTCAGGTCGCCCATCGCGGCGGCACTCGCCGTACGGGACTCCAAGGTTCCGGACGGCCCCGTCCTGGCCTTCCCCGCCGACGCCTGGAACGCCTTCGTGGAGGGGATCAAGTAGCAACGAGCAGTACAACTCCACAAAGATCTCCGAAAGCCCTCTCGACTGGCCCGCCGTCCCGGCCGAGGGGGCTCACTCCTTCCCAGGGGCCCGGCCGGCTCCGGGCTCCCGAGGCGGCGTCCGCGCCGCGCGGTTCAGCGGAGCCGGTCCACGTACCGGTCCGTGCCCGGCACCGTGGGGACGAACGGCGCCACCAACTCCACTCTCCGGAGACCGCCTTCGGCCACCGCCCCGTCGAGGCCCGCGAAGTGCTCGTCCCAGCACTCCCTCGGGTCCTTCTCCAGGAACCACAGCAGGGTCAGACGGGTGTCCACTCCCTCCACCTGCCGCACATAGGTCATACGGTCGCCCGGCAGCGGGGTCGGACGGAAGAGGGTGACCATGGCGGAGGGGGAGCCGGCGAGGCGCCGCGGCAGATGGCGGGTGCACAGCCACTCCGGCAACGCGGCCCGCTCCTCGGGCCCGTCGGCGTCGACGACCTCCAGGACCAGGCCCGCGTACGGGTGGTCAAGGCGTGGAAGTCCCGGGGGCCCGCCGCACCGTCCCGGTAGACCGTCGCCTCGTGGTCCTGGAAGGCCGTGAAGACATGGGTGCGGTCCCGGTACACGCGGGCGTCTCGGTTGAGCCGCTTGTTCACGGCCACCGTCCAGCGCATGTGGTCGTCGTAGCGGCCGTCCGTGACCCAGTACGTGGAGAGGTAGCACCCCGCCGTCACCGGTTGCGCGACGGCCGACCGCTCCGGGCCGCGCAGAAGTTGGAGGTCCCGGGTGGCGACCCAGCGGCGGCCCGCGAACATCCACGGCATCGCCATGGCGCCCGCGTAGTAGTGGTCGTCCTCGTACCAGCGGTTGTACGCGTACTCGTGACCGGGGTGCGGCTCCACCATGGTGATCAGGGCATGGCCCGGGTGGACTCCGTAGGGGCCCACGGCGGCCAGTTCCCCGTACAACTCGCTGCGTGTCCGCTCGCCCATGCCGCTCCCCTTCCTTCATCCGCCGCTCGCCCATACTCTGACGGCCCGTCAGAAAAAGCGTCAGAGGCGCGGTACGCCGGGAGGAAGGGCGGTCGGTTCGATGTCACTGCTCCAGGGCAGGACCGTCGTCGTGTCGGGGGTCGGCGCCGGGCTCGGACACCAGGTCGCCGCGGCCGTGGTGCGCGACGGCGGCAACGCCGTGCTCGGGGCGCGCACGGAGGCGAACCTCGCCGAGTCGGCCGCCGAACTCGACCCGGACGGCACCCACACGGCGTTCCGCGCGACGGACATCACCGACGAGGGGCAGTGCGAGGCCCTCGCGGCACTGGCGGTCGACCGGTTCGGGGCGATCGACGCGGTGGCGCACGTCGCGGCCCGGGACAGCCACTTCGGCGGCCTTCAGGAAGCGGATTTCACCACCTGGCACTCGGTCATCGACGTGAACCTGCTCGGCACGCTGCGCATGACGCGGGCGTGTCTGCCGGCCCTCAAGAGGTGCGGCGGCTCCGTCGTGTTCATCGGCACGCAGTCGTCGGTGGCCGCGCCGTCCCAGGTGCGGCAGGCGGCCTATGCGGCCTCGAAGGGCGCGCTGACCAGTGCGATGTACTCACTGGCCCGGGAGCTCGGACCGTACCGGATCCGGGTCAACACGGTGCTGCCCGGTGGATGTGGGACCACCCGTCCAGGCCTATGTGCAGTTCACCGCACACACCGAGGGCGTACCGGAGGCGGATGTGAAGCACCGCCTGACGGAGCGGATCGCGCTGCCCGAACTGGCAACGGACGGCGACGTG
>Ga0209758_1002300_pt1 | contig 19753 bp, 15 predicted proteins | sample AraplaMF_Col_mMF_FD_184258 | JGI IMG/M metagenome (GOLD analysis project Ga0209758, IMG submission 184258) | Arabidopsis root microbial communities from the University of North Carolina, USA - plate scrape MF_Col_mMF (SPAdes) (version 2) | ecosystem: Host-associated > Plants > Roots > Endosphere...
CTGAAGCTGCTGATGCCGGTCATCGTCGTGGTGCCGGGCCTGGCCGCCCTGGTCCTGGCGCCGAACCTGCTCAAGCCCGACCAAGCCTATCCGGAGATGATGAAGCTGCTGCCGCCCGGCCTGCTGGGCCTGGTGTTCTCGGCCCTGGTCGCGGCGATCATCGCCTCGCTGGCGGCCAAGATCAATTCGATCGCCACCATCTTCACGCTCGACATCTACGCCAAGCAGAAGAAGGACGCGTCGGAGCAGCACCTGGTGCTGGTGGGCCGCATCGCCGCCGTTGTCGCGGTGGCCGTCGGCATCGCCGCCGCCAAGCCCCTGCTGGGCGGGGCCGACCAGGTGTTCCAGCTGATCCAGGAATATACCGGCTTCTTCACCCCCGGCATCGTGGTGATCTTCATGCTGGGCCTGTTCTGGAAGCGCGCCACCACCGCCAGCGCCCTGGTGGCCACGGCGGGGTCGGTGATCCTGTCGCTGGCCCTGAAGTTCGGCCTGCCGGACATGCCGTTCATGAACCGCGTGGGCTGGGTGTTCGTGCTGGCCCTCGCGGCCGCCGTGGCGGTCTCGCTGATCGCGCCCCAGAAGAAGGAGGTCAACGTCGTGTCGCTGGAGGGCGTCAGCTACAAGACCACCACCGGCTTCAATATCGCCGGCCTGGGCGTGATCCTGATCCTGGTCGCGCTCTACGCGGTCTGGTGGTGAGGATCGGAGCGATGTTTCGGCCAAGGACCGCCCGAGCCTGAGTCGAAAGCCTCGTCACGGTTGTCGTGGCGGGGCTTTCATCTCTGACATGATTGTTCCGGGCGTGGACGAAGCACGCTACACAAGGTCAGACCTATTCCGACGATGACCATTTCGAGAAGCGTTTTGGGGGCGACAACTTGGTGATCCGTACGCAGCCAGGCCTCAGTCTGACCTATGGACTCGTCGAGTCCCTGGGACAGGCCATCGTCACGGGGGAATACGCCCAGGTCGGCTTCCCCACCGAGGGCGAACTGTCCAAGCAGTTCGGCGCCAGCCGGACGGTCACGCGCGAAGCGGTCAAGATGCTGACCGCCAAGGGCCTGCTCAGCGCCCGCCCCCGCCACGGCACGGTGGTCGAGCCCGAGACCGAGTGGAACCTGCTGGATCCCGACGTCCTGCGCTGGATGCTGGAGCGCAAGTTCTCCCTGCGCCTGCTGGCCGAGTTCACCGAGATGCGCCTGGGCATCGAGCCCGCCGCCGCCGGCCTGGCCGCCCGCAACGCCGACGAGGCGGGGCTGGAGGGCATCCGCAAGGCGCTGAACCGCATGAAGACCGCGGCCCAGGGCGAGGACGACCCGCTGACCGCCGACATCGCCTTCCACGTGGCGATCCTCAACGCCACCAAGAACCCGTTCTATCGCGACCTGCACGAGCTGGTGAACACCGCCCTGCGGATCTCGATCCGCTTCACCAACCGGATCAAGGGCCGCACCGCCTCGATCCCGTCGCACGAGGACGTGGCCGACGCCATCTTCGCCCGCGACGCCGAGGCGGCCCAGAAAGCCATGCAGGTGATCCTGGTGGACGTGCTGGACCTGATCCGCGCCGCCTCGCCCGAGACCGAGTCCGAAGCGGCGCGTCGCGACGCCTGATCGACCGCGCCGATCGGTCTTGCGCGCGCGCGACTTCAGGCTAAGACTGACAACGTTGTCAGACAAAGCCCACAGAGGCTGCTTCGAGGAAACGTCATGCTCAAAGCCCTTCAGGCCCTGACCCCTCCCTTGGCCGCCCTTGCCCTGGCCTCGGCCTTGGTCGCCCTGCCCGCCGCGGCGCGCGAAATCTCGCCGCAGGACCAGGTCAGGACCATGACCCGAGGGATCAACGTCCTCGGCTACGACCCGCTGTGGAAGGATCCGGCCAAGGGCCGCTTCCAGATGCGGCACTTCAAGAGGATCAAGGACGGCGGCTTCGACACCGTGCGGCTGAACCTGCACGCCTTCCCGCATATGGACGCCGACAACCGGCTGGACCCCGCCTGGCTGAAGACCCTGGACCAGGTGGTCGAGGCCGCCCTGGCTCAGAAGCTGACCGTCATCCTGGACGAGCATGACTTCAACACCTGCGGCGAGGATCCGGCGGCCTGCAAGCCCAGGCTGATCGCCTTCTGGAAACAGATCGGCGCGCGCTACAAGGACGCGCCGGACGGGGTGGTCTTCGAGTTGCTCAACGAGCCGAACAAGGGCCTGACCGACGAGGTGTGGAACGCCTGGATCGCCGAGCTCCTGCCGGTCGTGCGGTCGACCAATCCCACCCGCAACGTCGTCGTCGGCCCGGCCTTCTGGAACAATATCAGCCACCTGGACCAGCTGAAGCTGCCACAGGGCGACCGCCACCTGATCGCCACCGTCCACTACTACCTGCCCATGGAGTTCACCCACCAGGGCGCGTCGTGGAACCCCGCCACGCCCAAGACCGGCGTCACCTGGGGGACGGAGGCCGAGCGCCAGCGGATGAAGACGGACTTCGACGGCGTCCAGGCCTGGGCCAAGGCCCAGGACCGGCCCATGCTGCTGGGCGAGTTCGGCGCCTACGACAAGGGCGACATGGCCTCGCGCGCCGCCTACACCGCCGCCGCCGCCCGCGAGGCGGAGGCCCGCGGCTGGGCCTGGGCCTACTGGCAGTTCGATAGCGACTTCATCGCCTACGACATCGGCAAGGACGCCTGGGTGACGCCGATCCACGACGCGCTGGTTCCGAAATGACATCCCTGCCGTTGTCATCCCGCAAAGCGCGCAGCGCTTGTCCGGGATGACGGCCTTTTGAGCGGTGGAACAGCCCTGGTGACAACGGCGGCGTTCCGCGCCATTTCATCCCCGCCCGCCCCCCTCCACACAGGACCTCCGCCGTGCAGAAGCCCTATGTCGCCGCCCCGACCCGCTATGACGCCATGCCCTACCGCCGCACCGGCCGCAGCGGGCTGGACCTGCCGGCGATCTCGCTGGGCCTGTGGCAGAACTTCGGCGGCGCCGACGTGTTCGAGACCGGCCGCGCCATCCTGCGCCGGGCCTTCGACCTGGGCGTCACCCATTTCGACCTGGCCAACAACTACGGCCCGCCCTACGGCTCGGCCGAGGAGAACTTCGGCAAGGTCATGGCGACCGACTTCGCCGCCCATCGCGACGAACTGGTGATCTCCACCAAGGCCGGCTGGGACATGTGGCCGGGCCCCTACGGCGGGATCGGCGGCTCACGCAAGTACCTGATCGCCAGCTGTGACCAGAGCCTCAAGCGCATGGGCCTGGACTATGTCGACATCTTCTACTCCCATCGCGTCGACCCGACGACGCCGCTGGAGGAGACCATGGGCGCCCTGGCCCATCTGCACCGCCAGGGCAAGGCGCTGTACGTCGGCCTATCGTCCTATTCGCCGGAATTGACCCGCCAGGCCACGGCCATCCTCAAGAGCGAGGGCGTGCCGCTGCTGATCCACCAGCCGTCCTATTCGATGCTGAACCGCTGGATCGAGGACGAGCTGCTCGACACGCTCGAGGACCTGGGCGTGGGCTGCATCGCCTTCTCGCCCCTGGCCCAGGGCATGCTGACCAGCAAGTACCTCGGCGGCGTGCCCCAGGACTCCCGCGCGGCCCGCGAGGGCTCGCTGGGCGGCCACCTGCTCGGCGCCGACAACCTGGCCCGCATCCAGGCGCTGAACGAGATTGCCAGGGCCCGCGGCCAGAGCCTGGCCCAGATGGCCCTGGCCTGGGTGCTGCGCGACCCGCGCGTCACCTCGGCCCTGATCGGCGCGCGCACCGTGGCCCAGCTGGAAGACTCCCTGGCGGCGCTGAACGCCCTGGACTTCACGGCCGAGGAACTGGACCAGATCGACCGCCACGCGACCGAGGGCGCCATCGACCTGTGGAAAGTCTCGTCCACCCTCGCCGCCGCGGACCTGCCCAAGGGCTGACTGCATCTTGCGGTGGAACGCCGTCGGAATACAATCACCCCCATGACCGTGGGGGCCGATGGCTTGGACCAGACAGTGAACGGCATGGACCGGCTGACCGAGCGTGAGCGCGACTGCCTGCGCCTCGTGGACGAGCATCTCAGCTCCAAGGAGATCGCGCGCCGCCTCGGCCTGTCCAAGCACACTGTCGACTGGCATCTGGACAAGGCGCGGCGGCGCCTGGGCGCCGCCGACCGCTACGAGGCCGCCCGCCTGGTCTCGCCGCGCCGCCACGCCGCCGCCTCCCCCCCTCCGATCGCGTCGGGGTCCGACGCGGCGCGGCTAGCCTCCGCGCCTTCCTCCGGGTGTCCTGGTCCCGTCGAGGTTTCGCGATCGCCCGGCCGGCAGGCCGAAGGCCGCGACATCGAGGAAGGAACAGCACGTGCCGCCACTCACGGATTCCCAGAAGGAGGCGATCGACCAGGCCATGCGCCTGCGCCACGACGCCCTGAACTTTCACAAGGCCTGGCCGACCCTCAACTCGCAGGACGACCTGGCGCCGGCCTTCACCTGGACCCAGCTGGAGCGTCAGCTCGCCAGCCTGGCGGCGACCACCCAGAGCGCCCTGATGGCGCCGGACCTGGTCAACGCGACGCGCAAGCAGGCCAGTTTCAAGCCGCCGGAAATGGTGCTTCGCGAGATCCTCTGCGTGGCGGGGGCCTTGATGGACGAGAGCTTTCGGCCTTCCGGCCGCTCGGAAATCGGGGAGGCCCCAATGACCTGACGCTTGGCCAACGGCTGGCCTTCATCGCCGCCGTGATGCTCGCGACCACCTTTGCGTTCGGCTCCCTGCTCGCCGGCCTGCACGCCCTTCGGGGCCTGTTCTAGACCGCCGCGGCCCGAGCGCGCCCCAAGGCCTCACCCCGATGACGCGCCGCCCCCAAAGACACGGCGCCAGGAGAACCGTCATGCTCAAGGAACGCCGCGAGGCCGCCGAGGCCGTCGCCGAGGCCCTGTTCGCCGCCGAGAAGGCCATCGACGCGGCCATCGCCAGCACCGCCGCCCTGACCACCCTGATGCCGACCTCGCGGCAGGCCGCCAACCTTTCGGCGATGGTCGGCCAGGACGCCCTGATCAGCGCGATCGAGACGATGCGCGCCCTGGGCGTGGCGCGGCAGAACATCCTTGAAACCCATCAGGGCCTCAGCAAGGCCCAGCACGACATCGGCCTCTCGGCCGTCTCGTTCGGCGGCGGCGGCAAGAAGCCGCCCGCCTTCCTGATCGGCAGCCTTCGGGCGGTGCCGACCACGCGCGAAGTCGCCTGACCCCTCCCCGCTCAGGCCTCGCGCCGCGGGCCCGATCCTGCACCCCCACATGTGATCGGGCCCGCGACTTCATGGATCGGCTAGCGCCGCGGCTGGGGTTATCCTGCGATCTCGACTCACCGTCGGGCCCCGCCTCGGAACCTCGCCGATGTACGTCCAGACTCCCGACCAGCTGTTCAGCCTCGCCATGCTGCTGGCCTGCTGCGGTCTCGCCGTCTGGCGCGGGCGCTGGGTCGAGCGGGTCGCGGCGGCGGCGATGGCCGCGGCCTGGTTCGCCAGCCCCCTCGTCCAGGACGACCAGCAGACCCTCGGCGCCCAGAGCGGCGTACTGGTCGTCGACATCCTGCTGCTGCTGGTCCTGCTGTACCTGGCGCTCACCGCGGATCGCTGGTGGACCATGGCGGCGGCGGCGTTCCAGGGCGTCGCCGCCCTGATCCACCTGGCCGCCGCGATCGACCGCCAGATCTTCCCCCGCGCCTACTACGTGGCCGGCAGCCTGATCAGCTACCTGGTGATGGGCGCCCTTCTGGTCGGCGCCTGGAACGCGGGCCGGCGCGCGAAACCGGGCCCGGGCGAATTTGCCTGACGCTGTTTGGCCTCCTTACGATCATTTAATCCGGTGAACGGCGTTTCTCGGTTAGAAGGCGGTGGCTGTTCAAAAGATTATCGGAGCTGAGGTGGTCGTGCATCAACGGATCAACAAACGCGGCCTGCGTTCGACTGCGTTACCGATGGTGCTCTGCATCGGCGCCCTTGGGCTGTCCGCGTGCGACCATGGCGACAAGGCCAAGGCCAAGACCCCCAAGCCCTCCCTGACCGCCAGCCAGACCGTCAGCGTGGCCCTGGTGACCGTCCAGTCGCTGCCGCGGATCATCAACGCCTCGGGCACCGTCACGCCCTGGGAAGAAGTGCCCGTCGGCGCCGAGACCGGCGGCCTGACCGCCGTGTCGGTCAACGCCGAGGAAGGCCAGATCGTACGCCAGGGCCAGGTCCTGGTCGCCCTGAACGACACCATGCTGCGCGCCCAGCTGCGCCAGCAGGAAGCCTCCGTGGCCAGCGCCAAGGCCACCTTGGCCGAGGCCCAGGCGGCGCTGGGCCGCTCGCGCGAACTGCAGGCCAGGGGCTATCTGTCCCAGGCGTCGCTCGACACCGCGATCGCCCGCCAGCAGACCGCCGCCGCCCAAGTGGCCGCCGCCGACGCCGCGCGCAACGAAACCGTCGCCCGCCTGGGCCAGGCCGTCATCCGGGCGCCGGTCTCGGGCCTGATCAGCCGCCGCAGCGTCACCAAGGGCCAGATCGTCTCGGCCGGAACGGAACTGTTCCGCATCGTCCGCGACAGCCGCCTGGAGCTGGACGCCGAAATCCCCGAAGCCGACCTGCTGTCGGTCAAGGCGGGCATGCCGGCCACCATCAGCTCCGACCAGGTCGGCCAGACGACAGGCGTGGTCCGCATCGTCACGTCCGAGGTCAACATCCAGACCCGGGTCGGCCTGGCTCGCATCAGCCTGGCCCCCGGCGGCGGCTTCCGCTCGGGCATGTTCGCCCGCGCCCAGATCGCGGCCGGCAACCGCCCCGCCCCGACCATCCCGACCGCCGCCATCCTCTATCGCCAGAACCAGCCCGGCGTGTTCGTGGTCGACGCCGGCAATCACGCCCGCTTCCGCCGCATCGACATCCTGGCGCGCAACACCGACCAGACCTCCGCCGAAGGCCTGAACGCCGGCGAGCGCGTCGTGGTCGAGGGCGCGGGCTTCCTGGGCGACAACGACGCGGTGCGCATCGCCGGCGCCCCGTCCGCCGTCGCGAAGCGCTAGGGGATCGCGATGGACAACCCGAGCCCCAACCCCAACAACATCTCGCGCTGGGCGATCAAGAACCCGATCCCCGTCCTGCTGCTGTTCGTGCTGCTGACCATCGCCGGGATCTCCGGCTTCGGCAGCATGCGGATCAACGACAATCCGGACGTCGACCTGCCGCTGGTGGTGGTCAACGCCTCGCGCCCCGGCGCGGCGCCGACCGAGCTGGAAACCCAGGTCACCCGCCTGATCGAGGACTCGATCGCCGGCCTGGGCCAGGTGCGCCACATCAGCTCGACCGTCGGCGACGGCTTCTCGTCGACCTTCATCGAGTTCGAGCTGGGCGTCGATCACGAGCGGGTCACCAACGACGTCCGCAACGCCATGTCCAACCTGCAGAGCTCCCTGCCGCAGGACATGCAGATCCCCAACGTCACGCGGATCGACATCTCGGGCAATCCGCTGATCACCTACGTGGTCCAGGCCCCGACCCTGACGCCCGAGCAGCGCAGCTGGTTCGTCGACCACGACGTCAGCCGCGCCCTGCTGGCCATCAAGGGCATCGGCGAGGTCAACCGCCAGGGCGGCGTCACCCGCGAGATCCAGGTGGCGCTGGACCCCGACCGCCTGGCCGCGCGCGGCGTGACCGCGGCCGAGGTCAGCCAGGCCCTGCAATCGGCCAACGCCGACCTGCCGGGCGGCCGCGTGACGGTCTCCGGCTCGGAGCGGGCCATCCGCACCCTGGGGGCGGCCAACACCGTCGACCAGCTGCGCGAGACCCGCGTCCAGCTGAACAACGGCGAGACCGTGCGCCTGGGCGACCTGGGCGAGGTCACCGACCACTGGGCCGAGCCGCGCGACCAGGCGCGCTTCAACAACCAGGAAGTCGTCACCTTCAACATGGTCCGCTCGCGCGGCGCGTCCGAGGTCAAGGTCGCCGAGAAGGTCCGCAAGGAGGTGGAGAAGCTCGACAAGGCCCATCCCGAGCTGAAGATCGTCGAACTGACCTCGAACGTGAAGTATATCGAGGAGAGCTACTACGCCTCGCTGGAGGCCCTGGGCCTGGGCGCCCTGCTGGCCGTCCTGGTGGTGCTGCTGTTCCTGCGCGACTGGCGCGCCACCTTCCTGGCGGCCGTGGCCATCCCGCTGTCGCTGTTCCCGACCTTCGCGGTCATGGCGCCGCTGGGCCAGTCGCTGAACGGCGTCACCCTGCTGGCCCTGTCGTTGACGGTCGGGATCCTGGTCGACGACGCCATCGTCGAGATCGAGAACATCGTCCGCCACATGCGGGGGGGCAAATCGCCCTACCATGCGGCCATGGAGGCGGCCGACGAGATCGGCCTGGCGGTGGTGGCCACCACCTTCACGATCGTGGCGGTGTTCGCGCCCGTCGGCTTCATGCCCGGGATCATCGGCCAGTTCTTCAAGGCCTTCGCGCTGGCGGCCTGCGTCTCGGTGCTGTTCTCGCTGGTGGTCGCCCGCATGCTGACGCCGCTGATGGGCGCCTACATGCTCAAGGCCCACCACAAGCCGGACAAGGACCCGCCGTGGATGGGTCCCTACCTGAAGAGCCTGAACTGGGCGCTGTCGCACAAGATCATCGTGGCCCTGCTGGCGATCCCGATGCTGGTCGGCACCGGCTTCCTGGCCACCCGCCTGCCGTTCGAGTTCCAGCCGGCGGCCGACCGCGGCCGCGCGCCGTTCAGCGTCGAGCTGCCCCCCGGCGCGACGCTGAACGAGACCGACGCCATCGCCCAGCGCATGACCCGGGCCCTGCTGGCCCGCCCCGAGGTGACCGGGGTCTACGCCTCGGTCGGCAACGACGGGGTCAACAAGGCCCAGCTGACCGCCGACCTGACGCCCAAGGGCGAACGGATGAGCCAGCGCGACTTCAGCCGCCTGATGGTCGACCAGTTCAAGGCGATCCCCGGCGCGCGGATCGGGGCCGGCAGCAACAACGGCGGCGGCCCCAGCGACGGCTCCAACTACACCCTGCGCCTGGTCGGCGATAACGGTCCGCAGCTGGAAGCCGCGGCCCGCGGGGTGGAGTCCCAGATGCGCACCGTCCCGGGCCTGGCCAACGTGGTCAACACGGCGGCCATCGCCCGCCCGGAGATCATCGTCTCGCCCAAGCCCGACCAGGCCGCGCGGGCCGGCGTCTCGGCCGGCGCGATCTCCCAGGCCGTGCGGGTCGCCACGATCGGCGACATCGACCAGTCCCTGCCCAAGTACAATCTGGGCGACCGCCAGGTGCCGATCCGCCTGCGCCTGACCGACGACGCGCGCGAGAACATGTCGGTGCTGGAGACCCTCAAGGTCCCGTCCAGCCACGGCGGCTCGGTGCCGCTGAACGCGGTGGCGGACGTGCGCTACGGCGCGGGTCCGTCGCAGATCTCGCGCCAGGATCGGGCCCGGGTGGCCGAGATCACCGCCGAACTGGACGGCATCGTCGTGGGCGAGGCCAGCAAGCGGGTCCACGCCCTCTCGTCAGTGAAGAACCTCCCCATGGGCGTCAAGGAAGTGGCGGCCGGCGACGCCGAGTTCATCCAGGAGATGGTCACCGGCTTCGCCGCCGCCCTCGTGACCGGCATCCTCCTGATGTACGTCGTCCTGGTGCTGCTGTTCCGCAGCTTCGCCCACCCGGTGACCATCATGGCCGCCCTGCCCCTGGCGATCGGCGGCGCGTTCGGCCTGCTGGTCCTGGTCAAGAGCAGCTTCTCGATGTCGACCCTGATCGGCATCCTGATGCTGCTGGGCATCGCGGCCAAGAACTCGATCCTGCTGGTCGAGTACGCGATCATGGCCATGAAGGGCGGCATGACCCGCCGGGAAGCCCTGCTCGACGCCGCCCACAAGCGGGCCCGGCCGATCATCATGACCACGGTCGCCATGGCGGCGGGCATGATGCCGGTGGCCCTGGGCTTCGGCGCCGACACCGAGTTCCGCGCCCCGATGGCCATCGCGGTCATCGGCGGCCTGATCACCTCGACCTTCCTGTCGCTGCTCTACATTCCGGTGGTGTTCGTGTTCATGGACAAGCTCAAGAACTGGTCCAGCAAGATCGTCGACCGGATGTTCCGGCACCAGCACGCGGCGCCCAGCCACGCGGCTCACGGTCCTCAGCCCGAGCCGATCGTCAGCGGCGGCGGGCGCGAACTCTAGCGCCGCCGGCTCTCCGTCGTCCCGGGCCCGCGCCGGGGCGACGGGGAGAAGACGCCGATCTCAACGCCGCGAAACGATGCCTTCGATGGTCATCGCCCGGGCGGCGCTGTCTTCGCCGAGCCGGCGGGCGATGTCGCGGACGCCCGCCGGATAGGCCTCGCCGCCGTTGGCGATCTCCTCGGCGATCCGCTGGGTCTGCAGCAGGCTGGCCTGCAGGGCGTCGATATGGGCGCCGGCCAGGCGCCGGGCCTCGGCCTGAAGGTGCTGGACCCGCTCGCTCAGGCCGGCGGTCGCTTCCACCGCCACCTTCGCCCGTTGACCGGCCGTAACCACGCGAAGAGATGCCGACATCACAATTCATCCGTTCCACGCCGTGGAATCTCACGGCCACGGTCACCTTTTGCGACGCGGCGGCTGAACGCGTTGTGAGGCTTTCGTTAGCCGCCGTTCAGAAACCGGCCAAGCTCCCGCCTCATCGGAAGGGCGGCCGCCTCCCGCGGCGATTTCCCCTTGTCCCTCGCCGCGCATCGGGTCTCGATCCGGAGTGACCGGCGCGACTCGCCGGTCCAGGGCCCGACCATGAATTCCGACCTCGATACAGACACCGCCGCGGCGCGGGCTCTTTTCCAGTCCCTGGAGGGGATGGAGGGCCTGTCGCGACCCGAGCCGGCCGCCCCGGCGAAGGCCGGGACCCGCTTCCCCGGCCAGGCGACGCTGATCAAGCTCTATCCCGGCGTGCTGGTGGCGGTGACCATCGCCCTGGCCTCGCAATGGCTGGCCCAGCACTACGGCGCGCCGGTGATGCTGTTCGCCCTGCTGTTCGGCATGACCTTCCACTTCCTGCACCAGGAAGGCCGCTGCATCCCGGGCATCGAGTTCTCGTCCAAGGCCGTCCTGCGCTTTGGGGTCGCCCTGCTGGGCGCGCGGATCACCGCAAGCCAGATCCTGGGGCTGGGTTTGACGCCGATCGTCACGGTGATCATCGGCATCGGCTCGACCATCGCCCTGGGCGCGTTCCTGGCCAGGCGCATGGGCCTGCGGTCCAGCTTCGGCGTGCTGTCGGGCGGGGCGGTCGGCATCTGCGGGGCCTCGGCGGCCCTGGCCATCGCCTCGGTCCTGCCGCGCGGCAAGGACGCCGAGCGCGACACCATCCTGGCCGTCGTCACGGTCACGGCCCTGTCGACGATCGCCATGATCACCTATCCGCTGCTGACCGCGGCCCTGCACCTGGACCACACCCGGGCGGGGATCTTCCTGGGCGGCACGATCCATGACGTCGCCCAGGTGGTCGGGGCCGGCTACATGATCTCGCCGCACACCGGCGACGTGGCCACCTATGTGAAGCTGTTGCGGGTGACCATGCTGTTGCCGGTGGTCTTCACCATCGCCTTCGTCGTGGCTCGCATGGGGCCTGGCGCGAGCGGCGGCGCCAAGGCGACCGTGCCGCTGTTCCTGATCGGCTTCGCGGCGCTGGTCATCGTCAACAGCTTGGGCTGGCTGGCCAAGCCGGTCACCGACGCCGCCAACGAGGTCTCCCGCTGGTGCCTGGTCACCGCCATCGCGGGCCTGGGCATGAAGACCTCGTTCAAGGACCTGATGACCGCCGGCTGGCGGCCCGTGGCCCTGATGGTCGTCGAGACGCTGTGGATCGCCGGGGTGGTGCTGGTGGCGGTGGAGTTCTTCACCTGAGGCTTTTCACACCGAAGCATCGCTCCTTCTCCGCTCATCCCGACGAAAGTCGGGACCCAAGCCGAGTTGGTCGAGAATTCATGGCTGTCCCGTTCGCGAACGCCGGATCGGAGAGACCGCTTGGGTCCCCACTTTCGTCGGGATGAGCGGATTTGAAAAGAACAGGGTTTCACCAACGGAAGAGCAGCTCTAGCGGTGCGCCAGCATCGTCCCCGCCCGCAAGGCCTGGGCCACGAACGGCGCCAGACGCTCGCCGATGACCTTGGCCCCCGCCGCGTTGGGATGGATGCCGTCGCCCTGCATCAGCGCGCGCCGCCCGCCCACCCCGGCCAGGATGTTGGGATAGAGCGGTGCCCCGAACTCCCGCGACAAAGCCGGATAGAGGGCGTTGAACTCGCGCGCGTAGGACGCCCCGATCAGCGGCGGCGCGCCGACCCCGACCAGCATGACGTTGATCCGGCGGGCCTTCAGCTTCCGCAGGATGGCCGCCAGGTTGGCCTTGGTCACCCGCGGCTCGATCCCCTGCAGCAGGTCGTTGCCGCCCAGGGCCACCACGCACAGGGCGGTCTCGGGCGCGACGCTGAAATCGACCCGCGCCAGGCCGCCACCGCTGGTGTCGCCCGACACCCCGGCCGCCCGCACCCTGGCCAGGACGCCCATCCGGAGGAGCGCCGACTGCAACTGGGCGGGCATGGCCTGGCCCGCCGGCAGGCCCAGACCCGCGGTGATCGAGTCGCCCAGCACCGTGACCACCCGGTCCCGCGGCGCCGCGGCGATCTGCGACGCGGCGGCCAGGCCGATCAGGGTCTGCCGGCGGGTGAGAAAACGCGGTGCGGTGACGCTCATCTCTTCCTATGTAGTCCTGCGTTCGCCCGGACAATGGGCGGGGATTCAGGAAGTTTCATGTCCATCGCCGCCACGCCCCATCTTCCGGTCCTATCTCTCGAAAACGTGACCTTGACCCTGCCCTCGGCGGCAGGACCAGTGAACATCCTGCGGGGCGTGGACCTGGCGGTCGAGGCGGGACAGCGGCTGGCGGTGATCGGCCCCTCGGGCTCGGGCAAGTCGTCGCTGATCGCGGTCGGGGCGGGTCTGGAGCAGCCGACGTCGGGCCTCGTGCGCCTGTTCGGCCAGGACCTGGCCCGACTCGACGAGGACGGCCGGGCTCGCCTGCGCCGGGGCCGCGCCGCCCTGGTCTTCCAGGCCTTCCACCTGCTGCCCAACATGACCGCCGAGGAGAACGTCGCCACCCCGCTGGAGATCGCCGGCGACCGCGACGCCCTGGCCGTCGCCCGGCGGTGGCTGGACCGCGTGGGCCTGTCGGCCCGGCTGACCCACTATCCGCACCAGCTGTCGGGCGGCGAGCAGCAGCGCGTGGCCCTGGCCCGCGCCCTGGCCGCCCGCCCCGCCCTGCTGTTCGCCGACGAGCCGACCGGCAATCTCGACGCCAAGACCGCCGCCGTGGTCGCCGACCTGATGTTCGCCCTCGTGGCCGAGGTCGGGGCGGCCCTGGTGATGGTCACCCACGACCCGGTCCTGGCCGAGCGCGCCGACCGCCTCGTGCGGATGGGCGATGGCCGGATCGAGGGCTGAGCATGGCCGTCCTCTCCTTCCGCCTGGCCGCCCGCGAGCTGCGGTCCGGCGTACGCGGCTTCCGCATCTTCCTGGCCTGCCTGGCCCTGGGCGTGGCCGCCATCGCCGCCGCCGGCTCCACGGCCGAGGCCTTCCGGCACGGCCTCTCGAGCCAGGCCCGCGAGATCCTGGGCGGCGACCTCTATGTCTCGGTCGAGAACCGCGACTTCACCCCCGTCGAGCGCGCGGCCTTCGAAGGCCTGGGGACCACCACCTACACCGCCGCGGCGCGCGCCATGGCCGAGGCCCCGGGCGGCGATCGGCGGCTGGTCAGCCTGCGCGGCGTCGACGGCCGCTTTCCCCTGGCCGGCAGCGTCAAGATTGACGGCGCGCCCGACCTGAAGACCGCCCTGGCCGACCGCGACGGCCTGCCGGGCGCGGCGGTCGAACCGGCCCTGCTGGACCGCCTGCACCTGAAGCTCGGCGACCGCTTCACGGCCGGACCCGTGACCTTGAGGGCCAGCGCGGTGCTGGTCAGCGAGCCCGACGGCCTGTCCCGGGGCTTCGCCCTGGGGCCGCGCGTGCTGGTGCGTCGCGAGGTGCTGGAGCGTTCGGGCCTGCTGGCGCCCGGCGGCTTGTCGGGCCGCGCCGTCCGCATCGCCCTGCCCGCCAGCCAGGATCCGCGCGCCGTCGGCAAGGCGGTCCAGGCCCGGTTCCCCGATGCGGGCTTCGAGGTTCGCGACCGCCTGGACGCCGCGCCTGGCGCCCGCCGGCTGATCGACCAGCTGGAATATTTCCTCGGCTTCATCGGCCTGGCCTCGCTGGTGGCGGGCGGCCTGGGCGTGGCGGGCGCGGTCGGCGCCTACCTGGCCACCCGCGAGCCGTCCATCGCCGTGCTCAAGGCCCTGGGCGCCGACGGGGCGCTGATCCGCAACCTCTACCTGATCCAGATCAGCCTGCTGGCCGCCCTGGGCGTGGCCATCGGCCTGGTCGTCGGCGCGGCGGCGCCGCTGATCCTGGGACGGTTCGCCGGCTCGTCCCTGCCGATCCCCGCCCTGTTCGCGGTCTATCCGCTGCCCCTGGCCAAGGCCGGACTGTTCGGCCTGCTGGCCGCCGCGGCCTTCTCGCTGATCCCGCTGGCGAGGGCCCGCCGCACCCCGCCCTCGGCCCTGTTCCGCCGCAGCCTGGGCGGCCGCGTCCCGCTGGGCCTGGAAACCCTGGGCGCGGCGCTGGCCGGCGCCGGCCTGGCCGCCCTGGCCGTGGCCACCGCCCCCACGCCGATGGCCGCCGCGATCATGATCGCCGGGGTCGCCGTCTCGTTCGCCCTCCTCTGGGCCCTGGGCCGCGCCGCCGCCTGGGGCGCGGGCAAGGTCCGACGCCTGGTCGGCGGCCCCGCCAGGCTCGGCCTGGCCAACCTGGCCGGACCGCGCTCGGCCGCCCGCACCGCCAGCCCGGCCATCGGCCTGGGCGTGGCCCTGTTGGCCTGCGTCGTGCTGATCCAGTCGGCCCTGCTGGCCCAGATCACCACCACCGCCCCGCGCACCGCCCCGGCCATGGTGTTCACCGAGATTCCCGGCGCGCAGGCCGCGGCCTTCGACGCCGAGGTCGCCAAGGCCATGGGTCCGCTGACGCCGGAGACCTATCTGCGCCTGCCCTTCGTCACCGGCCGGATCAGCGGCCTGAAGGGCCAGCCGGTCGACAAGGACAGGATCAAGCCCGGCCAGCGCTGGGCCTTCGACAACGACATCGGCATGACCCTGCTGCCCGGCGCGCCCCCAAGCAACCAGGATGGGGACGGCGAGACGGTCGCCGGCCGGTGGTGGACACCCGGCTATTCGGGCCCGCCGCTGCTGGCCCTGAACGCCGAGCTGGCCGACGGCGCGGGGCTGAAGGTCGGCGACGCGGTCACCCTCTCCATCCTGGGTCGCGACATCGAGGCCAGGATCGCGGTGCTGCGCAAGATCGAGTTCGGCGGCTTCGGCCCCAACTTCAACGTGGTGCTGAACGCCAGGGCCCTGGAAGGCGCGGACCTGCGCAACGTCGCCATCGCCCGGCTGGGCAAGGCCCAGGAGGCCGCCCTGACCCGCCGGCTGGGCGACAGCTTTCCGGGCGTCAACGTCATCAGCGTCCGCGAGCAGCTGGACGCCGCCGCCGCCCTGTTCGACCGCCTGGCCCTGGCCGTGCGCGGCGCGGCGGCGGTGGCGGGCCTGGCGGGCCTGCTGGTCCTGGCCGGGGCCATCGCCGCCGGGGCGCGGGCCCGGGCGCGCGAGGCCGCGACCCTGAAGGTGCTGGGCGCCACGCGCGGCCAGATCCTGGCCGCCTACGCCATCGAATACGGCGCGGTCGGGCTGATCGCCGGGGCGGCCGGCGTGGCCCTGGGCTTCGCCGCCGCCTGGCCGGTGGTGGTCAAGGTGTTCGAGGCCCGCTGGAGCGTCGACTGGGGCGGGGTCATGATCCTGCTGGCCGGCGCGGCGGGGCTCTCGATGGCGGGGGGCCTCTTGGCGGCGGCCCTGGCGCTGTCGCAGCGGCCGGCGCCGGTGCTGCGGGCGGACTGAGCAGCGGATCGCCCGGACGGCCGGAGCCCGCCAGCGGCAGGCTGGCGATCGGCACGCCCGGCAGCATCGGCTCGCCGGTCCACTCCCAGTGCCAGGGCTCGAACACGTAGTTGACGAAGCCGAACCGTCCGGCGTTGGCGACCAGCCAGCGATAGAGGTCCGACCGGGTCATCGCCAGCCGGTTGGGGTCGGCGCTGGAGTCGGGACCAAAGCCCGGCGCGGCGGCGATGAACAGGTCCATGGCCAGGCCGGTGCGGTGGGCCGAGCAGATGGTGCGCGACACGCCCTGGCAGTTGTTGTCGCGGGCGCAGCGGGCGGCGTCGGCGGCGGGATCGCGGAAGCCGGAGAACAGGGTCAGGGCGCGCGGGTCGCGCACCACGCCGGCCGCCTTGGCCTCCGCGACCATCCGGCGATAGGCGTCCAGGGCGCCTGGCCGCAGCTGGATGGCCTTGCCGCCATAGCTCTCCTCGGGCCTGGCGGTGGACAGCAGGGCCACCGGCGGGGCGCCGGGGCAGATCCCCTCGCCATTGACCTTCACGAACGGCCGCGCCCGGTGCCAGCGCGTCAGCATGACCTTGAAGGTCTCCGGATCGAAGGTCCCGGTCGCCTTCAGGCCATGGCCGCCCTGCCAACGCGCCAGGGCGGCGGCGAAGCGCAGCGTTCCTGGAGCGCAGGCGGTCCGGATCTCGTGGGCGACGCGCGGCGCGTAGATCTCCCAGCCGATCTCGGGACGTCCGAACGGCGCCCAGATCAGGGTGGTCAGGGAGGCGGCGTTGACCGGGGCGGCGCTGGCCGAGGCGCCGCCGGCGTTGCAGTCCTCGGGCGAGCCGCCGGCGACCGGTCCGAAGCCCGGGCTGGCCGGCGGGTCGTTGGAGGGCAGGTAGGTCGGCGGCTCGTACCGCTCGGGCTCGCGCGGGGCCGAGGCCGAGGGCGGCGGCAAGGCCGGCGCGGGCCTGTTGCTCGGCCACATCACCCACGCGACGAACGCGGCGGCCAGCACCGCCAGCCCGCCCAGAACCCAGATCAGCCGGCGCAGGATCTTCAAACAGGGCTCCTTGGCCGTGAGAGGCCGGTGGTGGAACTTCGCCATGGCTCAAGGCTTGAGAGGGGCAAGGCGTTCCCGCCTCGGAGTTTTCGCATGCCCTCGACCTTGCGTCCCGTCGTCCTGCTGCTGGGCTGCCTGGCGGCCGCGGCGGCCTGCTCCGACCCCGCCCCCAAGCCGGACAAGCCGGCCGTTTCGAAGCCCGCCGCCCCGCCGGCCCAGCCCAAGCCGCCCGTCGTCGTCGCCCCGGCCGCGCCCTCGCCCCTGGCCCAGGCCGTGAACACCGCCGGCTTCGATCCCGCCGCCGCCACCCCGGAGGCCAAGCAAGCCTATCTGACCCGCGCCCAGGTCCTGCTGGACCGCGCGCACATCTCGCCCGGCGTGATCGACGGCCAGGAGGGCTCCAACCTGACCCTGGCGCTCAGCGCCTTCCAGGAGGCCCACCGCCTGACCGTCGACGGCAAGCTGAACCCCGCGACCTGGGACGCCCTGGTCGCCGACGGCGCGCCGGCCCTGACCGACTACGTGATCACCGCCCAGGATGTGGCCGGCCCCTTCACGCCGAACATTCCCAAGGACGACTACGAGGCCATGGCCCAGCTGCCGGCGCTCGGCTACGGCTCGCCGCTGGAGGCCCTGGCCGAGAAGTTCCACATGGACGAGCCGCTGCTGCAGGCCCTCAATCCCGGCGTCGACTTCTCCAAGGCCGGGACCACGATCGTCGTCGCCGCCCTGGGGCCCGACGGCCTGGACGGCAAGGTGACCCGCATCGAGATCGACAACGCCAGGGGCGTGCTCAAGGCCTATGCCGACGGCGACAAGCTGCTGGCGGCCTATCCGGCCACGGTGGGCAGCACCGAGCGCCCGGCCCCGGTCGGCGAATGGGCGGTCAACACCGTGGCTCCCCGCCCGACCTACACCTACGATCCCTCGCGCCTGACCTTCGGCAAGCCCAAGGCCAAGCTGACCCTCAGGCCCGGGCCGAACAATCCGGTGGGCTCGACCTGGATCGACCTGACCAAGGACACCTACGGCATCCACGGCACGCCCGATCCGAAGCTGGTCAACAAGCGGGCTTCGCACGGCTGCGTACGGCTGACCAACTGGGACGCAGCGGAGCTGGGCGCGGCGGTCCAGAAGGGGGCGAAGGTGGTGTTCGAGGGCAAGCCGGTGCGGTGATCCCCCGCCCCCTACGGGGGCGAGTGGGTGAACCTCTACAGCGCCACTCTCAACCCCACCCGAACCACGCGCGGCGCCGCATATCCGGCCACGCCGTCCGCCGTCCGCGACGTCTGGATGTTGGCGTCCAGCAGGTTGTCGCCCGCCAGGTACAGCGTCACCAGCGGCTTCACCCGCCAGTCCAGGCGGGCGTCCAGCCGCCAGGCGGGGTCGAGTACGCGGCTGTTGAGGTCGTCCTCGAACCGCTTGCCTTCCCAGGTCAGGTCTGACGCCAGGACCAGCCGCTCGGTCAGCTCGGCCGACAGGCCCGCCGTGGCGCTCCAGACCGGCGCCTGGGCCGGGCGCTTGCCGGTCAGTTGCGGCGCGGCCGCCCCGCCGTCGAGCCGGGCGTCGGTGACCGAGAGGGCCGAGCTCAGGGTCACGACGCCGACCGTCCGCTGCGCACGTCCCTCCAGCCCGATCGCGTCGATCGTCCCGGCGTTGCGGCGCTGGCGCAGCACGCCACCCGCCGGGATGAAGCCGCCGATCGGGAAGGTCCCGGGTCCGGCGCCCAGGGTGACGTTGACGATCGGGTCCTCGATCCGGTTCCAGAACGCGGTGGCCTCGACCAGCCCCTTGTCGCCCTTGCGCGAGACGCCGGCCTCCAGCCCCTGCAGCCGTTCGGGCTTCAACGCCGCATTGGCCTCGGTGACGTCGTTGCCCACCCGGAACGGGCGATAGAGTTCGTTGAGACTGGCGGGGCGAAAGCCCGTATAGCCGGCCAGGCGGGCGGTCGTCCCACCGCCCAGGTCGCGGGTTACGCCGAGGCGGCCGCTGGCCACCTCGCCATCGCGGTCGGCCGGGCGCTGGTCCAGCAGCACCGCCCCGGTCAGGGCGTTGCGCTCGATCCGGAAGCCGTCGCGGGTCTCCCAGCGGTCCAGCCGCAGGCCGCCGGCCACCAGCCACGGACCCGTCGTCCACGAGCCGTCGGCATAGGCGCCCACCACCGAGGTCTTGCCGCCCGCCACACGGTTGCGGGTATAGGTTCCACCGGAATAGCTGTAGCGCTCGCGCTCCTCGCCATCGTTCAGGCGCGCGTCGGCGCCCAGCTCCCATTCCAGCCCGCCGACCTTGCGGCGCAGGGCGCCGTTCAGGCCCCAGCCGGTGGCCGGCGTCTTGTCCTGGCTGTTGGCGGGGGTGGTCGCCGAGCGGTCGGCAGCCACGGCGACCGAGCGGTTGAACAGGTCACTGGTCCGCCGCCAGGCCTGCAGCTTCCAGCCCAGGGCCGCGCCGCGCGGCGCGCGCACCAGGGTGGCGCTGAACACGTTGCCCGAGGCGTTGGCCCGCGCGCCGGCCAGCCCCGCCCCGCGATCCTCCTCGAAGAAGCCGCCGCGCAGCGACAGAAGGCCCAGGCCGGTGGCCATGTCGATGCGGCCGGAGAGACTCTTGGCCTCCAGGTCGGTCCGGGTGTCGGCCGCGCCCCGCGCGTCGCCGCGCACCGGTACGTAGCCGTCGGACTTGTCGTAGGACGCCGCGCCCATGACCTC
>Ga0209758_1002302_pt1 | contig 19744 bp, 18 predicted proteins | sample AraplaMF_Col_mMF_FD_184258 | JGI IMG/M metagenome (GOLD analysis project Ga0209758, IMG submission 184258) | Arabidopsis root microbial communities from the University of North Carolina, USA - plate scrape MF_Col_mMF (SPAdes) (version 2) | ecosystem: Host-associated > Plants > Roots > Endosphere...
GATCTGCCTGCACGAAGGCATTGCCATGGGCAGCCTCGCAGTTCAGGCCGCAGGCGGCGCTGCGATCCTGCCTGCGCGCTAGAGCCTGGACGATGCCGCGGCCTTTCCAGAGCCGCGGATCGCTCTACAGCGCCGCGCGTCTTTTCAGACGCGCAAAGGACGCTGTAGCACTTCAACCTGCTGCATAATTCCCTAAATCGATTCCGATATAGGGAATTATGCAGCAGGTTGAAGCTTGAATGGCGCCGAAATCACTGCATCAGATGCAACTCTGAATGTTCGCCTCGACCTTGTGGTCTCCTTGCCGAACAGCTTGCGCTGACTGAGCCATCCAGCTGTTTCCTTACGAATATTTCATGTTTTTCAGCCGCATTTCCGTACCATCATGAGAGCATCGGTAATGTTGGGTTCATCTTCATTGTGATTATTGCGGCGTGAAGCAGGTCTGACAGGCGAAGCATATACCGAGGATTAGATGGACAATTTGGAGGCTGGCAAAGAGACCGGTTCTGTAACAGGCGCCAATGCTGACCTGGCTGCCGTGCTGGCTGCCGGCCGGCGGAGCAAGGGGCGTCGCTGGCGCGGACGCCTGATCGTTCTCGTGCTTTTGATCCTCGCCGCCGGCGCTGCAGGCTATTTCTACACCGGTCGAAGCAGTGCCGAATTCAGCTATACGACCCAACCGGTCAAGCGCGGCAACCTGACAGTACTAGTCACCGCCACCGGCTCCGTCCAGCCGACTGAACAGGTGGATATATCAAGCGAACTGTCAGGCACCATGCGCGACGTCAATGTCGACTATAACAGCAATGTTAAGGCAGGCGATGTCCTCGCCGTTCTCGATACAAACAAGCTGGAAGCTGATCTGAAGAGTTCGCGTGCCAAGCTCAATTCTGCCAAGGCCAATGTGGTCAAGGCGAATGCTGATCTGCAGTCGGCAGCGACCTCGCTTGACCGCCTCAAAAGCCTCGTCAAAAGCAATGTCTCCACTCAACAGAGCCTCGACGACGCGACCTACAAATATGACTCTGCTGTCGCCGCCAAGGATATTAACGAGGCCGACGTGCTGGCCTCCGAGGCCAACCTGCAGCTTGCCGAGGTCAATCTCGGGAAGGCGAAGATCGTCTCGCCGATCGATGGCGTGATCCTCACCCGCTCCGTTGATCCGGGTGCGACGGTCGCTGCCTCTCTCTCGGCGCCCGTGCTTTTTACCATCGCCGGCGATCTCAAGAAGATGGAACTGCAGGTGGATGTCGATGAAGCCGATGTCGGCCAGATCGCCGTCGGCCAGAAGGCGACCTTTACGGTCGATGCCTATCCGGATCGCACTTTCCCTGCCGTCATCGAGCAGATCCGCTTTGCCTCCGAAGTGGTCAACAATGTGGTCACCTACAAGGCGGTCCTTTCAGTCGACAATGCCGACCTGCTGTTGCGCCCCGGCATGACTGCGACCTCAGACATCACTGTCGAGGCCGTCAAGGATACGCTGATGGTCCCGAATGCGGCCCTCCGCTACGCCCCGCCGCAGACGGAAACGCGTGGCAGCCGCGGCATCTTCAGTCTGTTTCGTCCGCCTCGCCTGCCCCGCAGCGGTGGTGGCGGCGATTCCAAGCTGACCGGCACGCAACGCCGCGTCTGGGTGCTTCGTAACGGCCGCCCCGCGCCGGTGGTGATCCAGGTGGGATCTTCCGATGGCCAGTTCACGCAGGTTACGTCCGGCGAGCTTGCCGAAAAAGACGCAATCATCACCGATACCGCGGCGCGGACGAACTGACGGGAGCCGATGATGGAACGCCCGCCGCTTCTGGAATTCAGGCAGGTTTCGAAAATTTACGGCGAGGGCGCTGCGGCCATCCGCGCGCTCGACCATGTAGACCTTTCGATCCGCACGCATGAATTCGTCGCGATCATGGGGCCGTCCGGCTCCGGCAAGTCGACGGCGATGAATATCCTCGGCTGCCTCGATGTGCCGACTTCGGGCGAGTATGTCTTTCAGGGCATTTCGACAAGCGGCTTCGATCGCAGCCAGCTGACGCTTCTGCGTCGCCACATGCTGGGCTTCGTCTTTCAGGGCTTCAACCTCTTGTCGCGGACTTCGGCGGTCGAGAATGTCGAACTGCCGCTGATCTATCGCGGCATGGCGGTCGGCGAGCGACGCAAGCGGGCGAGGGAAGCGCTTGGCCTCGTCGGTCTGTCGGGCCGCGAGAATCACAAGACGCAGGAACTCTCCGGTGGTCAGCAGCAGCGGGTGGCGATCGCCCGCGCCATCGTCACCGAGCCTGCTCTGCTGCTCGCCGATGAACCGACCGGCAATCTCGACACTAAGACCAGCATGGAGATCATGGATCTGATGACGCGGCTGAACCGCGAACAGGGCATCACCATCGTCATGGTCACGCATGAGCCCGATATCGCCGCCTATGCGGGGCGCCTGCTGCGTTTCGTCGATGGCAAGCTGGAAACCGAAGTGGAGCATCGGCGGAGGGCGGAACATGTTCTTTGAAACGTTAAAGCTGGCCCTGCGCGCTATCAGCCGTAATCTGCTGCGTTCCTTTCTCACCGTACTCGGCGTCGTCATCGGCGTTGCCGCCGTCATCGCGCTCGTTACCATCGGCAATGGCACGACGGCGCAGGTTTCGACCGAGCTTTCGCGGCTCGGTACCAATATGCTCTTCGTGCGCCCCGGCCAGTTCGGTCCCGGCCGCGCCAGCTCCGAGGCTCGGCGCTTCACGCTGAAGGATGTCGAGGCGATCCGCGATCAAATCCCCGGCCTGCGGGCGGTAGCGCCATCCAACCAGTCGACGGCAACCGTCATCTTTGGTGGCCAGAACCATTCCACCACCGTTTACGGCACGACCAACGACTATTTCATCGCGCAGGACTGGGATCTGGCACTCGGCCGCAATTTCACGCCGGCCGAAGAGCGTGGCCAGTCGCGCTGCATCATCGGTGAGACTGTACGCGAGCAGCTTTTCGGCGCTGCCGATCCGACCGGCCTGCAGATCCGCGTCGGCAAGGTTTCCTGCCCTGTTATCGGCGTCCTGGCAAAGCGTGGCCAGTCCGGCATGGGCAATGACCAGGATGATGCTGTCATCATGCCGGTCAAGGTGTTCCAGCGGCGCATCAGCGGCAGCTCCAATGTGCCGACGATCCTCATCTCGGCGCGCGACGGTGTCTCGACATCGAAGGTGCAGGCCGACGTCGAGAACCTGTTGCGCGAGCGCCGCAAGATCATCCCCGGCCGTCAGGACGATTTCAATGTCAACGACATGACGCAGATCGCCGAAGCCATGACCGGCACGACGACACTGCTGACCGGCCTGCTCGGCGCCGTCGCCGCCGTCAGCCTGCTCGTCGGCGGCATCGGCATCATGAATATCATGCTGGTATCGGTGACGGAGCGCACGCGCGAAATTGGCATCCGCCTTGCCATTGGCGCGCTTGAAAACCAGGTGCTGACGCAGTTCCTGGTCGAGGCCGTCGCCCTGTCGCTCTTCGGCGGTATTGCCGGTATCATGCTTGGTCTCGGGCTCGCCTATACCGCCGTCAGCTTCCTCAATGTCCCCTTTGTCGTCAGTCCGATGATTATCTTCGTCGCCTTTGTCTTCTCCGCGGCAATCGGCATGATTTTCGGTTTCTTCCCGGCAAGACGGGCAGCGCAGCTCAATCCGATCGAGGCGCTGCGTCACGAATAAAGAGCTCTATCGAGACTCGCGCGCAAACAGGCTGCGAAACAGTTCCTCGGATCGCTGGAGCCCTTCGTCCGTCAGGACAAATGACTTCAATTTATTCGCGGGATCTTCGATCAGGCCCTTCTTGAACAGGCGATCCGTCACATCCCAGTCAAAACCTTTCCAGGCACGCCGCCCATCATGGAGTGTCAGCCACAAAAGCGCCAATGCGGCATCATCGACCTTGTCCTCATCAATATCCATAGCGATCCTCGTTCGTTCCATGGCTTTGAAATATTTACGATAACTTGCCTTTGGATTCCATCCGTGCGAGATATGATATATCAGTCTGAAGACGGACTCGCCCGCATGCAGGAATCTCTAAGCCATCTCGCCTATCTGGCGCTGGAGCACGCTATCGTGACACTGGCTTTGGCGCCGGGTGCGCTGGTAACGGAGAAACAGCTCATCGATCTTGCGGGCCATGGCCGCACGCCGGTCCGCGAAGCGATCCAGAAGCTTGCCTGGCAGGGGCTGATCGTAGTGAAGCCGCGCGTCGGCCTGCAGATCGCCGAAATCCACGCTGAAGACCATGCCAATGTCATGCAGGTGCGCCGCAAGCTGGAGCCGGTTGCGGCTGCGCTTGTTGCTGATATTGCGAATGAGGAGCAGAGGACCCGGCTTGTCGCCTGCGCCCGCGCAATGGAGGAATGTGCTGTCAAGGGTGATCTGGCTGGCTTCTTCGCCGCCGACAAGGCCTTTGATGAAATCCTCGAGGATGCCTGTCCGAATAGCTTCATGACGGCAGCACTGGGACCGGTCCAGACCCATTCCCGCCGGCTGTGGTATTCGACCGCCAACCCGGAACGAATGGATCGTTCCATCTCGCTGCACGTCGCCGTCATCAGGGCCATTCATCAGGGTGAGGTCGAGCAGGCGCGCGAGGCCATGGCCGATCTGATCGATTATCTGAGCCAGAAATAGAAACGGCCCCGTCTCCGGAGCCGTTACCTGGAAATCTATTTTCTGGCCTCAGCCAACGAAGGCGCGCTCGATCACGAATTCTGCGGGCTTGCTGTTGGCGCCCTCTTCGAGTCCGGCCTTTTCCAGAATCTCCTTCGTATCCTTCAGCATGGCCGAGGAACCGCAGATCATGCCGCGGTCGATCGCCGGATCGATCGGCGGGACGCCGAGATCGGTGAAGAGCTTGCCGGAGGAAATCAGGTCGGTGATGCGGCCGCGATATCCGAAATCTTCGCGCGTCACAGTCGCATAGTGGCGCAGCTTGTCGCCGACCACTTCTTGGAGGAGCTCGTCATTCCGGATCTCTTCGATGAGATCGAAGCCGTACTTTAGCTCGGAAATCTCGCGCGTCGTATGCGTGAGAATGACCTCGTCGAACTTCTCATAGGTTTCCGGATCGCGGATGAGGCTCGCAAAGGGCGCAATGCCCGTGCCGGTGGAGAACATGTAGAGACGCTTGCCGGGGGTCAACGCATCGAGAACCAGCGTGCCCGTCGGCTTCTTGCGCATCAGAACCTGGTCGCCCGGCTTGATGAGCTGCAGATGTGAGGTCAGCGGACCGTCCGGCACCTTGATCGAGAAGAACTCGAGCTCTTCGGCCCAGGCGGGGCTTGCGATCGAATAGGCGCGGAAGACCGGCTTGCCATCGACCATGAGGCCGATCATCGCGAACTCGCCCGAGCGGAAACGGAAGCCATCCGGCCGGGTCATCGTGAAGCGGAAGAGCCGGTCGGTGTAATGCGTCACACTCAGCACCGTCTCGGCATAGACACCAGCAGGGATAGCGGAAGCGAATTCTTCGGTCTTTGCAGGAGCGTTCATTTCGATATCGGGCTCGTCGTTCGCAGGATAATCATCGGCATGCGAGGCAGATATTACAAAACCCCGCTAAATTAAAGGCAATCCATTCCATCGCATGGCTGGGGAGCGAAATATGCATGTCACGGTCAGGATTCACTGGCCTGTGGCGAACTGTCGCTTTTGCGCTGGCTAAGCTATTCAAAGGATGCATATTAAAGCATGTCGCGCAAAAGTGTTCATGCGGTTTTGCGACAACGACATGCGTCAAACAAAGACCTGAAGCGTGGCGAGCGATCTGAAAGATCGTGGCGCGTTTCAAGAAAAAAGACGCCCGCCGCAGCGCGGGCGCGGCAGATGGTACGGGGGAACATGAAGATTTTCAATTACAAGCGCGTTCCTTACGCGGAAATGCGCGCATTTTCCGTCCATATCCTGACGGCCTCCGGTTCTTTTCTGGCATTTCTCGGCGTGGTCGCTGCCGCCGAGCACCGTTTCGTCGACATGTTCTGGTGGCTGGGTCTTGCGCTTCTGGTCGATGGCATCGACGGGCCGATCGCCCGCAAGGTGCGTGTCAAGGAAGTTTTGCCCAACTGGTCGGGCGATACGCTCGACAACATCATCGATTACGTGACCTATGTGCTGCTGCCGGCCTTCGCGCTCTATCAGAGCGGCATGATCGGCGAGCCCTGGTCTTTCGCCGCTGCCGGCATGATCGTCGTGTCGAGTGCCATCTATTATGCTGACACGGGCATGAAAACGGAGGAGTATTTCTTTTCCGGTTTCCCCGTCGTCTGGAACATGGTGGTCTTCACGCTCTTCGTCATGCATGCGAGCGAGATGACGGCCTTTATCGTCGTCACCGTCTCCGTGATCCTAACCTTTTTGCCGATCAATTTCCTGCATCCCGTGCGGGTCCAGCGCCTGCGCCCGCTGAACCTCGGCATCTTTCTGCTGTGGTCGGCGCTTGGTGCCTATTCGCTGCTGATGCATTTCGACATGCCGCAATGGGCCGTCGTTCTCTTCATCGTGAGCGGCATCTATCTTTACGTCATCGGTGCGGTGCTCCAATTCTTCCCAGCGCTCGGACGCAAGTGAGGCAGATACAGATGGCAAAGACGAAGGCGGTTTCTTTCTCCAGAAACGGTGGACCCGAGGTTTTCGAATATGTCGATATCGATCTGCCGCCACCCTCGGAGGGCCAGGTGCAGATCCGTCAGGAAGCGATCGGCCTGAATTTCATCGACATCTATTTCAGGGATGGCACCTATAAGGCGCCGCATCTGCCCTTCGTGGCCGGCAAGGAAGCCGCCGGCGTCGTCACGTCAGTCGGTCCCGGTGTGACCGATTTTGCCGTGGGCGACCGCGTTGCCTATGCCAGCGCCGACGGCGCGTACAGCGCTGAACGCAACATCGAGACGAGACATCTGGTGAAGGTACCAGAGGGCATCAGCCTGGAGACCGCGGCCGCCATGATGCTGAAGGGCATGACGGCCGAATACCTTCTGAACCGCACCTTCAAGGTCGGTCCTGAGACGGTGTTGCTGTTCCATGCTGCAGCCGGCGGCGTTGGCCTCATCGCCGGCCAGTGGGCGAAGGCGCTCGGCGCAACCGTCATCGGCACGGCAGGCTCCGCCGACAAGGTGCAGCTGGCGCTTGACCACGGCTATGACCACGTCATCAATTACAAGACCGAGAACTTCGTCGAGCGCGTGCGGGAGATCACCGCCGGCAAGGGCGTCGACGTGGTCTATGATTCGATCGGCCGCGACACTTTCCCGCAATCGCTGGATTGCCTGAAGCCGCGCGGTCTCTTTGCATCATTTGGTCAATCCTCGGGCGCTATTGAGAATTTCACGATGGCGCATCTCGCCCAAAGGGGCTCGCTCTATGCCACGCGCCCGACGCTCTTCACCTATATTGCCTCGCGTCAGGAACTGACCGATTGTGCAAACCATCTATTTGATGTTGTGCAGAGCAACAAAGTGCGTATCAATATCAACCAAACCTATCCGCTGCGTGAGGTTGGGCAGGCTCACACGGATCTGGAAACAAGAAAAACAACCGGAACGACGCTGCTGATTCCATGAGATCCAAACGGACCGGTCGGCGGAAGAAATGAGGGGAACGTGTCGCCATTGAATGTGCCGGCTTCCGGCGCGTTGTTATCGGTGCAGAAGCTGACCAAATTCTTCGGTAGCTTTGCCGCCTGCAATGAAATCGATCTCGATATAGCGCCGGGCGAAATTCATGCGCTTCTCGGCGAAAATGGCGCAGGCAAATCCACACTGGTCAAGATGCTGTTCGGCGTTCTGGAGCCGACGGACGGACAGATCCTGTGGGAGGGCAGGCCGGCCACGATCATGTCGCCGGGCGAGGCCCGCAAGCTCGGCATCGGCATGGTCTTCCAGCATTTCTCGCTCTTCGAAGCGCTGACCGTTGCCGAGAATATCGCGCTTTCCCTCGATGACAGCATCCCGATCGGCAAGATCGCCGAGGAGGCGAGGGCATTGTCGCAGGCCTATGGCCTGCCGCTCGACCCGCATGCCCATGTCGCCGATCTCTCGGTCGGAGAACGCCAGCGCATCGAAATCGTCCGCGCGCTGTTGCAGAACCCGAAGCTCATCATCCTTGACGAGCCGACTTCGGTGCTGACGCCGCAGGAGGCTGACAGGCTCTTCGAAACCCTCTTCAAGCTGCGTGCAGAGGGTCGCTCCGTTCTCTATATCAGCCACCGCCTGGAAGAGGTGCAGCGTATCTGCGATCGCGCCACGGTCCTTCGCCACGGCCGCGTGACCGGCGCCTGCGATCCCAAGCAGGAGACGCCCGCTTCTCTCGCCCGCATGATGGTGGGCAGCGAGGTTGCAGCCGTTACCCATCCCGAGCGCAACGACAAGGGCGAGGTGCAGCTTGCCGTCTCGAACCTCTCCGTCTCCGCGCGCACACCCTTTGCCATGCCGCTACGCGATGTCTCCCTGACCGTGTGCTCGGGAGAAATCCTCGCAATCGCCGGTGTGGCCGGCAATGGACAGAGCGAGCTTTTCGATGCGCTGTCAGGCGAATATCCGGTCTCGTCTGCCGAAGCGATCATTATCAGAAAGAAACCGGTCGGTACGCAGGGCATCACCGCCCGACGCTTGCTCGGCGCCGGCTTCGTGCCGGAGGAGCGGCATGGCCATGCGGCCGTCTCCGCTATGAAACTCTCCGACAATCTGGTGCTGGCTCGCAGCCAGTCGGATCGCAAGGCTTTCCTTGGTATCCTCGGCATTATCCGCCAAGGCGCGGTGAAATCCGCAGCCCGGCGCATTTCGGAGGTCATGGACGTGCGCAAGAGCGGCGATGACCCCTCGGCAGGCTCGCTCTCCGGCGGCAACCTGCAGAAATTCATCGTCGGTCGCGAACTCGACCGCCAGCCGGCGGTTCTCGTCGTCAATCAGCCGACCTGGGGCGTTGATGCAGGCGCTGCAAGCCGCATCCGTCAGGCATTGGTGGACCTGGCAAAGGCCGGTTCGGCCGTCGTCGTCATAAGTCAGGATCTCGACGAGATCTTCGAGGTGGCGACCGATATCGCGGTCATTTCCGAAGGACGGCTTTCCAGGCCCTATCCGGCTGACGAATTGACGCGCGAAAAGATCGGTCTGCTGATGGGCGGCCTGCATGAAGGCAAGCATGCCGCGGAGGCTGCTCATGCGCATTGAGCTTGAAAAGCGTCCGCAGGTCTCGAAACTCTACGCCTTCGTTTCACCACTTCTCGCTCTCGTCCTGACGCTGATCGCAGGCGCGATCATGTTCGCCATGCTCGGCAAGGGTCCGGTCGAGGCGCTCGACGCCTTTTTCGTCGAGCCGCTTCTGGAAGTCTGGTCGCTGCATGAACTGGCGATCAAAGCAGCCCCGCTGATCCTGATCGGTGTTGGTCTGGCCGTATGTTATCGCTCGAATAACTGGAATATCGGCGCTGAAGGCCAGTTCACCATCGGCGCGATCACCGGTTCCTATATCCCGATCATCTTCTATGACTGGCATTCGCCGCTGGTGCTGCCGCTGATGCTTATCCTGGGCGCGCTTGGCGGCGCGCTGTTTGCCGCCATTCCGGCGCTCTTGAAGGCGCATTTCAACACCAACGAGATCCTGACGTCGCTGATGCTGGTCTATATCGCCCAGCTCTATCTCGACTGGCTGATACGCGGTGCATGGCGCGATCCGAAGGGCTTCAATTTCCCGGTCTCGCGCGACTTTGCGCAGGAGGCAATCGTGCCGGCGATCTGGGAGGAATCGGGCCGTGCCCACTGGGGTTTCATCTTCGCCATCGTCGCGGCTGTTCTCGTCTGGTTCATGATGCGCTTCACCCTGAAGGGCTTCGAGGTCGTCGTGCTCGGCCAGTCGGAACGGGCAGGGCGCTTTGCGGGCTTCTCATCCAAGAGGATGATCTGGTTCAGCTTTCTCTTCTCCGGTGCGCTGGCCGGCCTTGCCGGCATTTGCGAAGTCTCGGGCTCGATCGGTCATCTGCAGCCGGCGATCTCGCCGGGGTACGGCTTCACCGCCATCATCGTTGCCTTCCTCGGTCGCCTCAATCCGCTCGGCATCATCGCTTCGGGTCTGGTACTGGCGCTGACTTATCTCGGCGGTGAGGCCGCACAGCTTTCGATCGGTGTTTCCGACAAGGTCACCCGCGTTTTCCAGGGGCTGATCCTCTTCTTCGTGCTCTCTTGCGACACGCTGATCTATTACAAAATCCGCATCGTCTGGTCGCGGGTAAGGGGTGGCGCGGCGTGAGCATCTTCGAAGCCATTCTTCTGACGGTTATCACCGCCTCCACGCCGCTCGTCATCGCGGCACTCGGCGAACTCGTGACGGAGCGCTCCGGCGTCCTCAATCTCGGCGTCGAGGGCATGATGATCATGGGTGCGGTCGCCGCTTTTGCCGGCGCGCAGATATCGGGTTCGCCCTATATCGGCATCATATGCGGCATCGTCGTCGGCGCGCTTTTCTCATTGCTCTTTGCCTTCCTGACGCTGACGCTGGTTGCAAACCAGGTGGCGACCGGCTTGGCGCTGACCCTTCTCGGTCTCGGTCTATCCGGCCAGTTGGGCGAGGCCTATGTCAGCGTGCCCGGCATCCGGTTGGAAGAGATTGTCATTCCGCTCCTCTCCGATATTCCTGTTGTCGGCCCGGTTCTCTTCAAGCAGGATTTCATCTTCTACCTGTCGATCGCGCTCGTCTTCGGCGTGAGCTGGTTCCTGTTCCGCGGCCGCGCCGGCTTGAAGCTCAGAGCGATTGGCGACAGTCACGGCTCCGCTCATGCGCTTGGCATCCATGTCATCCGCACGCGTTATCTGGCTGTCATGTTCGGCGGCGCCTGTGCCGGTCTTGCCGGCGCGCAGCTCTCGCTCGTCTATACGCCGCAATGGGCGGAAAACATGTCGGCCGGCCGCGGCTGGATCACGCTGGCGCTTGTCGTCTTCGCCTCCTGGCGTCCATGGCGGGTCTTTGCCGGCGGTTATCTCTTTGGGGCGGTCACGATCCTGCAGCTCCACGCTCAGGCTTTCGGTCTCGGCATTCCCTCGCAGTTCCTCTCGATGCTGCCCTATGCCGCGACTATTGTGGTTCTCATCATCATTTCTCATAATCGGCGCACGACGTTGATCAATACGCCTGCGTCGCTTGGAAAAGCCTTCGTACCGGAGCGATAGAACAAGAACAGAGAGACGGGTTTCCGGAAAATCTTCAAACCAACAGGGGTCATCATGAAGAAGTTCGCACTCACACTTGCCGCATCGGCTGCAGCCGTGATCGGCATCTCCTCCGCCGCCGAGGCAGCGGACAAGACGAAGGTCTGCTTCGTCTATGTCGGTTCGCACACCGACGGCGGTTATTCGCAGGCACACGATCTGGGTCGCCAGCAGGTCCAGGCCGAATTCGGCGACAAGATCGAAACGCCTTACCTCGAAAACGTTCCGGAAGGTCCGGATGCCGAGCGTGCCATCGAACGCCTTGCCCGCTCCGGCTGCAAGCTGATCTTCACGACGTCCTTCGGCTTCATGGACGCGACGGTCAAGGTTGCTGCCAAGTTCCCGGACGTCAAGTTCGAGCACGGCACCGGTTACAAGGCCGGCCCGAATCTCGCGACCTACAACTCGCGCTTCTATGAAGGCCGCTACATTCTCGGCCAGATCGCCGCCAAGACCTCGAAGAACCACGGCGCTGCCTACATCGCCTCCTTCCCCATCCCGGAAGTCGTGATGGGCATCAACTCCTTCGAGCAGGGCGCCAAGTCGATCGATCCGAGCTTCAAGCTGAAGGTCATCTGGGTCAACACCTGGTTCGATCCGGGCAAGGAAGCCGACGCCGCCAAGGCCATGATCGACCAGGGCGTCGACGTGCTGACGCAGCACACTGACACGACCGCGCCGATGCAGGTGGCCGAAGAGCGCGGCATCCATGCCTTCGGTCAGGCATCGGACATGATCGCAGCCGGCCCGAAAGCTCAGCTGACGGCGATCGTCGATACCTGGGGGAACTATTACTCCAAGCGCGTTCATGCGCTTCTGGACGGTACCTGGAAGTCCGAGCAGAGCTGGGACGGCCTGAAGGATGGCATCCTCAAGATGGCGCCCTACACCAACATGCCTGACGACGTGAAGAAGATGGCCGAGGAAACCGAAGCCAAGATCAAGTCCGGCGAACTGCATCCCTTCACCGGCCCGATCAACAAGCAGGACGGCACGCCCTGGCTGAAGGCCGGCGAAAAGGCTGATGACGGCACGCTGCTCGGCATGAACTTCTATGTCGAAGGCGTGGATGACAAGCTGCCGGCACAGTAAGCAGATTTTGTAACTCGCAGTTGCGAAAAGGCGCTCCAAAATGAGCGCCTTTTTTGCTGCAGTGCATACCAAAATACCGATTTACAAAAGTAATACTATATGATTTTTTGACCCTGCGCCGCGAGACGCGGCATTGGGAGAGGAAATCATGAAATTGAAGACTGCACTTTTGAGTGCCACGATTCTGGCTGCCTGCATGTTCGGTTCGGCTTCGGCCGCCGGCTTGACCGTCGGCTTCTCGCAGATCGGCTCGGAATCGGGCTGGCGCGCTGCTGAAACGACCGTGACCAAGGAACAGGCCAAAAAGCGCGGCATCGATCTGAAGTTTGCCGATGCCCAGCAGAAGCAGGAAAATCAGATCAAGGCTCTGCGCTCCTTCATTGCCCAGGGCGTCGATGCCATTCTGATTGCTCCGGTTGTAGAAACCGGCTGGGATGACGTTCTCAAGGAAGCTAAAGAAGCCAAGATTCCGGTCATCCTGCTCGACCGCACCATCAAGGCTCCGGATGATCTCTACCTGACGGCTGTTACCTCGGATCTGGTCCATGAAGGCAAGGTCGCTGGCGACTTCCTGGTCAAGACGGTTGGCGACAAGAAATGCAATGTCGTCGAGCTGCAGGGCACGACCGGTTCGTCGCCGGCCATCGCCCGCAAGAAGGGCTTCGAAGAGGCCCTTGCTGGCCACGACAACCTGAAGATCGTTCGCAGCCAGACCGGTGACTTCACACGCACCAAGGGCAAGGAAGTCATGGAAAGCTTCCTGAAGGCCGAGAATGGCGGCAAGGATATCTGCGCTCTCTACGCCCATAATGACGACATGGCCGTCGGCGCCATCCAGGCCATCAAGGAAGCCGGCCTGAAGCCCGGCAAGGATATCCTCGTCGTCTCCATCGACGCCGTGCCTGACATTTTCAAGGCCATGTCTGAAGGCGAGTCCAATGCCACGGTCGAGCTGACGCCGAACATGGCAGGCCCGGCCTTCGATGCGCTCGACGCCTATCTGAAGGACAAGAAGGCTCCGCCGAAGTGGATCCAGACCGAGTCTAAGCTCTACACGCCTGCCGACGACCCGATGAAGGTCTACGAAGAGAAGAAGGGTCAGGGCTACTGATTGCAGCTGGAACCGCACCGGTCCATCATGGACCGGTGCGGAACTGTCGGTACCAGCAGGGCATCATGCCCGTTTTAGGTACAGGCGTAAGGCGCAATATCAGGAAACAGCAACCCTCATGGTTCACAATTTCGAGAATATTCTCGCAGCCTCTGGCATATCGAAATTCTTCCCCGGCGCCGTCGCCCTGGATAAGGTGGATTTCACGCTGCGCAGGGGTGAGGTACATGCGCTTCTCGGCGAAAACGGCGCCGGCAAATCGACGCTCATCAAGTGCATCACGGGTGCCTATCGCCGCGATGGCGGAAGCCTGACGCTCGAAGGTCACGAGATCGATCCGGTCGATACGCTGGCTGCCCAGAAGCTAGGTATCGGCACCGTCTACCAGGAGGTCAACCTCCTCTCCAATCTCAGCGTTGCGGAAAACCTTTTCCTCGGCCGCCAGCCGAAGCGCTTTGGCATGATCGATGCCCGCACCATGAACAGGAATGCCCGTGAGCTTCTGGCAGGCTATGGCCTCGATATCGATGTAACCGCGCAGCTCGACCGCTTCTCGGTCGCCGTCCAGCAGATCGTGGCGATCGCCCGGGCCGTCGATCTCTCCGGCAAGGTGCTCATTCTGGATGAGCCGACGGCAAGTCTCGATACGCATGAAGTCGAAATGCTTTTTGGCGTCATAAACGACTTGAAGAAACGCGGATTGGGCATTGTCTTCATTACCCATTTCCTTGAACAGGTTTATGCCGTCAGCGACCGCATCACCGTGCTGCGCAACGGCCGGCTCGTCGGTACGCATGAGGCAGCCGAACTGCCGCGCCAGAACCTGATCGCCATGATGCTCGGGCGCGAACTCGCCCAGACAGAGCATGCTGCCAGGGAACACACCATTGCCGCCGGCAAGGTCAAATATTCTTTCGAGGGTTTTGGAAAACGCGGAAAGGTGAAGCCCTTCGATCTCGAAGTCCGCGTCGGCGAGGTCGTCGGTATTGCCGGACTTCTGGGCTCCGGGCGCACAGAGACCGCCGAACTCATGTTCGGCATCGAAAGCGCCGACAGCGGCATCGCCAGGATCGATGGATCGCCGGTGACGCTGTCGAGCCCGCGTGCCGCGATCGGCAAGGGCTTCGGCTTTTGCCCGGAGGACCGCAAGACGGATGGCATCATCGGCGACCTGTCGATCCGCGAGAACATTGCCCTTGCCCTGCAGGCCCGCCGCGGCTGGGCACGGCCGCTATCGCGCGCAGAACAGAACGCGATTGCCGACGAATACATCAAGGCGCTCGATATCCGCACGACCGACCGCGAAAAACCCATCCGGTTGCTGTCGGGCGGCAATCAGCAGAAGGCGATCCTTGCCCGCTGGCTCGCCACAAATCCGGATTTCCTGATCCTGGACGAACCGACCCGCGGCATCGATGTCGGCGCCCATGCCGAGATCATCAAGCTGATCGAGCAACTGTGTGCCAGGGGCATGTCGCTGATCGTCATTTCCTCGGAACTGGAGGAGCTGGTTGCCTACAGCTCGCGCGTCATCGTGCTGCGTGATCGCGAGCACATCGCTGAATTGACCGGTGAGCGCATTACCGCTGCCGGCATTGTCGACGCCATTGCTGCGGCCGACAAACGAACGGAGGATGCATGACTGCCTCGCTGAAGGTGCTGGGCTTTCGTCTTGCGCCACAATTGATTGCGCTTTTGGTTGTTCTTCTTTTGAATTTCAGCTTCTTCCCGCAATTTCTTGATGTGATTGTTCAAAACGGCCGGCTCTATGGGAGCATCATCGATGTGCTCAATCGCGGCGCGCCGGTGGCGCTGCTTGCGATCGGCATGACCCTTGTCATCGCCACCAAGGGCATCGACCTTTCGGTCGGCGCGGTCATCGCGATTTGCGGCGCCATCGCAGCCTCGTCGATCGTCGAAGGCAATTCGCTTGCCTATACACTGGCACTCACTCTGGTCATCGGTCTGCTCTGCGGTGTCTGGAATGGCTTTCTCGTTACCGTCCTCAATATCCAGCCGATCATCGCGACCCTCGTTCTGATGGTCGCTGGCCGCGGGATCGCCCAGCTCGTCACCGAAGGCGCCATCATGACCTTCAACGATGACGGACTGATCTTTCTCGGCAGCGGTTCCTTCGCCTTCCTGCCCATGCCCGTCGTCATCTGGCTGATCGTCGGCCTGCTGGTCATCCTGCTGGTCCGCCGCACGGCGCTCGGCATGCTGATTGAAGCCGTCGGCATCAACAGGCGCGCGAGCACGCTTTCAGGCGTGCAGACGCCGGTGCTGCTGATGGCGGTCTATATGTTGAGCGGCCTCTGCGCTTCCATCGCCGGTCTCATCGTCGCCGCAGACATCAAGGGAGCGGATGCCAACAATGCCGGCCTTTGGCTGGAGCTCGATGCCATCCTCGCCGTGGTCGTTGGCGGCAATTCGCTGCTCGGCGGCCGCTTCAGCATCGTCGGGTCCCTGATCGGCGCGATGATCATCCAGGCGGTCAACACCGGCATTCTTCTGTCCGGCTTTCCGCCGGAGTTCAATCTCATCATCAAGGCGGTCATCATCATCGTCATTCTGGTCATCCAGTCGCCGGCCATGCAATCGCTGACCAGCTTTCTGACCCGCCGGACGGACGCAGGAGCGCGAAAATGAATTCCAAATACCTGCCGCTCCTTGCGACGATCGTCATCTTCGTGCTCGCCTATGCGGTCTGCACGTTGCAATATCCGAACATCCTGTCGACACGCGTCATCGGCAACCTGCTGACGGATAATGCATTTCTCGGCATTGCAGCCGTCGGTATGACCTTCGTTATCATCTCCGGCGGCATCGATCTGTCGATCGGCTCCGTCATCGCCTTCACCGGCGTCTTTCTGGCCGTGGTCCTGCAGAACACCAGCATTCATCCGCTGGCGGCCTTCGCAATCGTCCTCATCATCACCACGGCCTTCGGTGCGGTCATGGGCATGATCATCCACTTCCTGCAGATGCCACCCTTCATCGTGACGCTCGCCGGCATGTTCCTTGCCCGCGGCATGGCCTATGTCCTGTCGATCGACAGCATTCCGATCAATCACGAATATTATTCGACGCTGACGAGCCTTTATTACCGTTTGCCTGGCGGCGGACGGCTGACGCTGATCGGCGGCATCATGCTGATCGTCTTCGCAGCGGGCATCTTCATTGCCCATCGCACCCGTTTCGGAACCAATGTCTATGCGCTGGGCGGCGGCGTACAGACGGCGCAGTTGATGGGCGTTCCGGTGGCGCGCACGACGATTCAGATCTACGCGTTGTCGGGTTTCCTGGCAGGCCTATCCGGAATCGTTTTTTCCCTATACACCTCTGCCGGATATTCTCTTGCGGCGGTGGGCGTCGAACTGGATGCCATCGCGGCAGTCGTCATCGGAGGGACGCTGCTGACAGGAGGAGCGGGATTCGTGGCAGGGACCTTCATCGGTCTGCTGATCCAGGGGCTCATTCAGACTTACATCACCTTCGACGGTACGCTGTCGAGTTGGTGGACGAAAATCCTGATTGGCCTGCTGCTTTTTGCATTCATGGTAATGCAGAAGGCCATCCTTTTCCTTTCCCGTCTGAACAGGAGATATGGCTAGGAGGAGTGTCGTATTGCGCAACAGACCGCTTGAAACCCGTAAGGCAGGGCGAAGAACCCGAACAAGCCACGCGCATGTCGTCGATGAACTCGGCCGGGGAATCGTCGCCGGCACCTATCCAGTCGGCACGATCCTGCCCGGAGACGGAGAGTTGGCGCAGCGCTTCAAGGTCTCGCGTACGGTGCTGCGCGAAACGATGAAGACGCTCGCCGCCAAGGGCATGGTCGTTGCAAAGGCGCGTGTCGGCACGCGGGTGACGGAAAAGAACTTCTGGAACATGTTCGACACCGAAATCATATCCTGGCATTTCGCCAACGGTGTGAGTGAAGAATTCCTTCTGCAGCTCTACGATATCCGGCTTGCTTTCGAACCCTTCGCTGCCGGTCTCGTGGCCGAACGCGCAAATCCGGCCGAGATCGAATTGCTGCGCGGCCTGGCGCTCGACATGGCTGCAAGCGGCCATACGTCCGAAAGCCTCGCGCTTGCCGACCTGCGTTTCCATCTCGCCGTTTCCGAAGCTTCTCACAACCCGTTCATGCGTACGCTCGGCGGGCTGATCGAGGCAGCACTCGTCGGCATGTTCCGCATGAGCACGCCGCCATCCCAGAGCGGTTTCGCCAACATCGCCGAGACCCATATGCGCATCGTCGATGCTATCGCCGCAGGCAATACCGCTGCCGCACGCAAGGCGATGGAAGATGTCATCGTCGAGGGCAGGGAGCACGTCCACGAAGCCTTCTCCGCGCTCGCCGAGCCTATCGTTTCCCTGCCGATTTCGTCTTTTTGAAGCCTCGCCTTGCTGCTATGAGCGGCAGAACAGCCGATTAGCAATGGATTCTCGGAGTCTGCCCATGGAACGCACCTGCCTTGCCGTCATTCTCGCCGCCGGTGACAGCACGCGAATGAAATCCGCAAAGTCGAAGGTGCTGCATGAGGTGGCCGGTCGGCCGATGATCGCCCATGTCGTCGATGCGGTAGCGGCAACCGGAATTTCCTCCGTAGCCCTCGTCGTCGGTCGCGATGCAGAGAAGGTGGCGAAGGCTGCCGATATCGGCGGCGTGAAGATCCAATCCTACCTGCAGGAACAACGCCTCGGCACCGGCCATGCCGTTCTCGCCGCCCGTGAGGCGATTGCGGAGGGTTACGACGATATCCTCGTCACCTATGGCGATGTGCCGCTCCAAACAGCAGGTCCGCTGCTCGAAGCGCGCAAGGCGCTGGCCGAGGGCAGCGACATCGTCGTCATCGGTTTCCACACGGACCGCCCGACCGGCTATGGGCGCTTGCTCGTCAAGGATGGTGAGCTGATCGCCATCCGCGAGGAAAAGGATGCGACGGATGCCGAGCGTGCCGTCACCTGGTGCAATAGCGGCCTGATGGCGATTAATGGCCGCAGGGCGCTCGACCTTTTGTCGCGCATCGGCAACAGCAATGCCAAGGGCGAATATTATTTGACCGATCTCGTGGAGATCGCCCGTTCGCTTGGTGGCCGCGTCACGGCTGTCGATGCGCCGGAGGTCGAAATGACCGGCTGCAACAATCGCGCCGAACTTGCTGCCATCGAACGGCACTGGCAGGAGCGTCGCCGCCACGAATTGATGCTCTCGGGTGTGACGATGATCGCCCCGGAAACGGTCTTCCTCTCTTATGATACCGTCATCGGCCAGGATGCGCTGATCGAGCCAAATGTCGTTTTCGGCCCAGGTGCTGTCATCGATAGTGGCGCGGTGATCCATGCTTTCTCGCATATCGAGGGTGCGCATGTGAGCGAAGGTGCAACGGTTGGTCCGTTCGCACGGCTGCGCCCGGGCGCTGATCTCTCGGCGGGTTCCAAGGTAGGCAATTTCTGCGAGGTCAAGAACAGCAAGATCGGCGAGGGCGCCAAGGTCAACCATCTGACCTATATCGGCGACGCCGTTATCGGATCAGGCAGCAATATCGGCGCCGGCACGATCACCTGCAATTATGACGGGGTGAACAAGTTCGAGACGATCATCGGCAAGGATGCCTTCATCGGCTCGAATTCCTCGCTTGTCGCCCCCGTCACGATCGGCGATAGCGCCTATATCGCGTCCGGCAGCGTCATCACCGCCGATGTGCCGGCCGAGGCGCTCGCCTTCGGCCGTGCCCGCCAGGAAATCAAGCCCGAGCGGGCCAGACTTCTGCGCGAACGGGCGCTTGCCATCAAGGAGGCGAAGAAGACCAAAGGTTGAACTTTCTTCCGTAACCGGCGGAAACCGAAAGTGACCGCCGTACCAATTGAGAAATAAGCGAGAATCGCTAGGAGTGGCCTCAGGATTGAAGGCCGAGGGGACGTTTGCATGTGCGGAATTGTGGGGATCGTTGGAAATGCGCCGGTTGCGGGCCGTCTCGTTGATGCGCTGAAGCGGCTGGAATATCGCGGTTACGATTCCGCCGGTGTCGCCACGATCCACGAGGGCGTGATGGATCGTCGCCGCGCCGAGGGCAAGCTCTTCAATCTGGAGAAGCGCCTCGACAGCGAGCCGCTTCCGGGAACGACCGGCATTGCCCACACGCGCTGGGCAACCCATGGCGTGCCGAACGAGACCAACGCTCACCCGCATTTCGTCGAGGGTGTTGCGGTGGTCCATAACGGCATTATCGAAAACTTCTCCGAACTGCGCGATGAACTGAGCCACGAAGGCGCTGCCTTTCAAAGTCAGACCGATACGGAAGTCGTCGCCC
>Ga0209758_1002303_pt1 | contig 19743 bp, 31 predicted proteins | sample AraplaMF_Col_mMF_FD_184258 | JGI IMG/M metagenome (GOLD analysis project Ga0209758, IMG submission 184258) | Arabidopsis root microbial communities from the University of North Carolina, USA - plate scrape MF_Col_mMF (SPAdes) (version 2) | ecosystem: Host-associated > Plants > Roots > Endosphere...
CGGTGCGAGGCGTGGAAGACGTCGTGGACCAGACCGATCTTCTCCATGCCCAGAATGATCAGGCCGTTGAGATCGATCTCCCACCAGGCGTGCGAGATGTAGGCGTCCCGCGGGAAGCGGTGATGGTTGTTGTGAAGGCCCTCGCCGAAGGTGAGGATCGTGGTCACGAACTCGTTGGTCGAGGCGTCATTAACCTCGAAGCGGCGGTAGCCGTAGGCGTGGCAGACCGAGCCGGTGAGCTGGCTGGTGAGGATCAGCAGATAGGCGCGGAGCAGGCCGGAGAACAGCACGCAGCCGATCATGCCGTGCACGCCGCCGAAGACGTAGCCGACCACGCCCGGAATGAAGACGGCCGACATCCCGTACCAGACCCAGCGCGTGCGCACGAAGAACATCGCGATCGGATCGGCGAGGATGTCCTTGGCGTAGTATTCGTTGTCGGTGGTCGCCTGGTCGAACACCCAGCTGCCCTGGGCGTGCAGGAAACCCTTCAATGCGCTGACATACCGATTGCCGAAGCCGTCGAATTGCGGGCTGTGGGGGTCGCCGACGTCGTCGGCATAGAGGTGATGGCGGCGGTGGTTGGCGACCCATTTCGCGATCGATCCCTGGATCGCCATCTGGGCGATGGCGCAGAAGAACACGCGCATGATCGGGCCGGTGCGGAAGCTGCGATGGACGAACAGGCGGTGCATGCCGGCACCGATGCCGAAGGTGGTGAGCGCGAACATCCAGGCGAACGTGAACAGCTCCACCTTGCCGACGCCTTGCGTGACGGCCCAGACGATGCCCGCGACCGCGCCGACATAGAGAATGCCGAGCAACAGATAGCTCTCGCGCAGCTTGGCTTCGACGAGCGGTCCCTCGGTGACGACGCCGGGCGGAAGCTGCGGCTTGGTGGCGGGGATGGTGCTTCGGGCGGTCTCGGCCGGGGCGAACTCAGCGATGGACATTCCGGGACTTCCAATACTCGGGGCCCGCAATGATTGCGGACGTGCTGGGGCACACCCTATCGCGCAGGGGCCGCCAGCTCCAGTATTTAGTTAAAAAAGAGTTAAAATCCGGCCTCGCCGGCTCAGGCCGGCTGCGCCAGGGGGGAGCGCACGATCAGGCGGACGAGGTCGTCCCGCTGCTGCCTTTCGGCGAACTTGACCGCAAAGCCGCTGTCGAATTTGCGAATGACGCGCCCGACGCAGGCGCCGACCGCGAGCGGGGTTCCAACCGGCGGATCGTATTCGCAGGATATGGCGACACCCGCCGTGGAGACGTCGATGATGAAGCAGGGGTGGGTGCAGCCGTCGGCAAGCGTCAGGAAGGTGTGCGAGACCTGCGGAACGAAGCGCGCATCGCGCCGCAGCTCCTTGACGCTGTCGTCCTTCTGCTTTTTCTCGAGCCAGGTCAGCTTTTCCGACATCCAGGCCCGCCTTGCCCGCGTCATGTCGAGTTCCATCAGGAAGCCCGCCTTCAGCGTCGCGCTGATGGTGCACTGGAATTCGCCGAAGTCCTGGAAATAGGAGGTCACGCGCTCGCCGATCTTGCCGACGACCGGCACGTCCACGATCATGCGGAACGGCGAGACGCGCTTGGTGCGGCAGGCGAAAGTGCGCAGCCTGCCCTCGCAATCGTACCAGCGCGGCAGCGAGTAGCTGCCGCTCACGGCGACGTCCACTGCACGCTGCCTGAGGAATTCTGCGACGGACATTGGGCGCCAATCGTGTTTCGGATGATTTCCGTAGAAACACGGTAGCGGGGCAACGTCTAAGCAAAGGATACGCCGATTAAATAGCAGGGGTAAATTTTCAGTAAATGGGCGGGCAGGTAGTGCTCCGGAGTTCGCGGCATTGCGCGCCGGTTACAGCGATCCGACCAGCACCAGGAAGCCGAGCAGGCCAATGGCAAGGAGGAGCTTGATCGCGGCGGCGGTCAGGCTGTCCGGCCTGATCTGCACTCCGAACCACGGCAGTGCCGTCCGCATTGCGAGCGCCGCGCACGCTTCGGCGACGGCGAGCACGACGGCGATGCCGGCAATGGTGGACCATGATGTATCCGGCGGAATCCAGGACGCGAGCCAGGTCGGGACCGAGGGTCTCAACGAGGCCAGTAGCGCGAACCAGGCGAACAGAGAGACAAAGCTCTTGATGATGTCGGGTCCGATTGCATCGGGCTCGAGCCGGATACCGATCGTCCCAAGCGCAGCGTCGATGCGCTCGCCGTCAGTGAAGAAGAGGAAGGCGCCGAGGTAGAGCGGAACGCGCGACTGGACGAGCAGGGCGATGATGCCGAACAGCACCATGTAGCCGAAGGCATCGCCGAGAATGTTTTTCCCGCGCATGCGGGATGGCCCTGTCGCAGTCGCGGCCTGTGCCTGCGGAGCCGATCTGGCGCGCGCCATGTGCTCGAGCATTCTGGCGCGGCGTTCCGGGACAGATTGCGTGGCGCGACGTATCCATCGCGGCGGCGCCGGCGAGGCGGGGGCGGCCTGGCCTTCGGGGGTAGACTGTTGCTGCGCCATGGGCCTCTGCCGTGTCCGATCTGACCTTTGTCGGAGGCGAGGGGCCGGGAGGTTCATGTCGGGCGGCAGGTTTCGCCACGTCATCCAAGAGCCGGATGCTGGCGCTCCCTAGCGGAATCGAACCGCTCTCTCCACCGTGAAAGAGATAAGAAGAGGTCTTTCGACGTCTATCCCTGTTTCAAAAGACGAATATATTCAATTCAAGTAACTACATAGGTGCATGTCAGTCCATTGACGTCTAGCTACGGATATTGGACAAGCGTTGGACACGACGCTTTCTCAACCTTCCCCAAGGTGGCGACATGGCCCGCACGGTGCGCGACGCAAATCTGGAAAAGCGAGAGGCCCGCAGGCGCCTGGAAGCTCGCGGCAAGCCGTACTACCGTGTCATGGAGGAGGGGGTTCACCTCGGCTATCGGCGGCTGAAGGCCGGCGCGGGCAATTGGGTGGTGCGCCACTATGTCGGTGATCAGAAGTACGAGGTCGAGACGATCGGCCCAGCCGACGATCTTTCGGATGCCGACGGCGTCAAGATCCTGAGTTTCTCCCAAGCGCAGGCTAAAGCGCGGGAACTGATGGTGGAGCGCGCCAATAAGGCCGCGGGCAAGATAGGCCCGCTCACCGTCAAGGCTGCAGTCGACGCCTATGTCGAGTTTCTGGAGGCCAAACGGAAGTCAGCCGATTTCAGCCGGTATGCTGTCGCCGCGTTTATTCTGCCGGTGCTGGGCGAGACCGAGGTCGAGCACCTGACCAAGGACCAGATCGAAAGCTGGCACCGTGACCTTGCCAAAGCTGGCGCGCGTATCCGGGTGAAGAAGGGCGAGGAGCAGCGTTTCAAGGAGATTGCAGACCCTGAGGAGCACCAGCGGCGACGCCGCTCAAGCGCAAACCGCATCCTGACCGTCCTGAAGGCCGCGTTGAACAGGGTGTGGCATGACAGAAAGGTCACTTCAGATGCCGCTTGGCGAGCCGTGGAGCCCTTCAAAGGCGTCGACGCCGCACGCATTCGCTATCTTGAGCTCGCCGAAGCTACGCGGCTCCTAAACGCCTCTGATCAGGATTTCCGCCGGCTGGCCCGGGGCGCGCTGGAAACCGGTGCACGCTACGGCGAGTTGATCCGGCTCAGGGTGGTCGACTTCAGCCACAACTCAGGCACGGTCTCCATCCGCAAATCGAAGTCGAGCAAGTCCCGCCATATCCATCTGACCGAGGATGGCGTCGCGTTTTTCCGATCGATTACCGACGGCCGGACCGGCACCGCGTACCTGTTCGTCAAGGAGAACGGAGAGCCCTGGAAAAAGGATCACCAGAAGCACCCCATGCGACAGGCTTGCGAGCGCGCGAAGGTCGACCCGCCGATGGGCTTCCACGCGTTGCGCCACACCTGGGCTTCCCTCGCCGTAATGAACGGAGTGCCGCTGATGGTCGTCGCCAAGAACATGGGCCATAGCGACACGCGGATGGTAGAAAAGCATTATGGCCATTTGGCCCCGAACTATGTCGCTGACGCGATCAGAGCAGGTGCTCCTCGATTTGGCGCAGTCGCGCGCGGCAATGCTTGAGGCGTTGCAATCATGAGCGACCACGAATCTGATGACCGTTTACTTGCTTGGTGGGATGGCCAATTGAGTACGGCTATCGGTGAAGCCCTGCACGGCGACCGCCAACGACTTGCCCGACTAATGAGAGACCAACCTCGCTTCAGTCCATATTCCTGGAATCTCTTTGCCGATTATCTGGAAGGAGCTCTTGATCGACCACGCGGGCGGCCAAACCGGGCGCAGGGTTCCCTTTTTGAGCTGACGCAGCCCCGGCCTGTAGAGCTAGCAGCAGACGAGTTTCATCGGCTGATGGAGGTGTGGAAGTCGGAACACAAGCTGAAGTACAGAATTCGAGACAAAGCCATAAAGGAAGCCGCGGCCCGCCATGCGGTCAGTTTCGACACCCTGAACAATTATCTTAGGCGGGGAAAACCTGCGCGCAAAAATCGATAGATTAATTTGATGAAGCTTTCCGACCGTTGATCTCCGAAGAGTGCATCTCCGAGAACTAATGGAGGTGCATATGGACTTTGAACCCGAAGCGCGGGGAATCGATGCTTGGTGCAAAGCGCACGGTATTTCACGTGCGATGTTCTACAAGCTCCCGGCCGGCGAGCGTCCCCGCGTTATGGTGGTAGGAAGCAGACGGCTGATCAGTAGAGAGGCTTCAGCAGAATGGCGACGTCAGCGCGAAGCCGCGGCGTCCACGAGCAAGCAGGAGGTGCCGCATGTGGCGACCTCCTGAAGGACGAGGCCCCGCCACCGGGCAAGATGGCAGGGCCAATCGTCATATTGAGGCTTTGGACGGCGCTCAACCCGAAATCTACGCCCTTCAGGAATTGGTTTCAAGTGCAACCACCGAGGTGCGCCGATGACGCACATCGATTGGGATCACGACAGCAGCGTCGTGCTTCGCCAACAACTGGCAACGGCCATTCAAGGCAACGAAGCCGGCGACATCTGGATCCGGCAGGAGGGCCAGCACGGAGCCAACGATCACTTCGTCGGCGTGAGAAGGGCCGACGTCCTAGGTCTCATCAAATCGATGTTGCGCGCAGCCGGGATACACGACGTCATGGTCGTACCGGTCGACGAGATCGTTATACTCAACAGTGAAGGCAAGACGCTAAGGGTCCCGGAGGACGATTTTCGAAAGCTCGATAAGATCGCCGAACAGATGCGTCTTGAGGAAGTCGCCGAGCAGACACCTTGGACCAGGCCAGAGCGACGCCCGGCAAAGGACGTCACAGCGGCAGATCGTAAGCGGCGACAACGCGAACGGCAGCGGAGCGATAGTGTCCCGGGCAAGTCACGCCGTGGCACCGTGACAGCCGTGACGCCGCGTGAACGCGCACCAGCGGCACCGCGGCTGCCGGCAGAACTCGATCACCTGCAACACGGAGGTGCGAAGCAGCCCGCCGGCTGATCTCGCGTCGCATCGCTACCCAGCGACTACCGACGCGCGCACCAGTGATCGCGCGGGCGATCAATATGTACCGCCGTCGGCGGCCGCTGGCTCATAGCCAACCCGCCAATAGGGTAGCCGGTCTGCGATCCTAGCCATGGGTGTGCAGGCCGCCGGCTCACGTGCTGAAGGGCATCAGCAAGCTACGAGGACGCGGCCTCGAGAGGGAGCCGCACGGGACGCCCGGCTGATGGATCGGCTGGGATGCCCCCGCCGTCAGATGAAGCAGCGAGAGGGCCGACCGGCTGACCCCGGCCCATCCGAAAGGAGCTCGTCGATCCAGAGTGACGAAGCGAAGGCCGGCTCCGCCGAGCACGCTGAAGGCACCCTTCGTCCTGCTAGGGCGAAGTGTGCCTTGCTCAGACCTCACCACCAAGCACGGACAAGGGAAAGGAACGGGATGACCGAAAGCAAGACTGAGAGGTACCCCCCCATGAATTCCCGAAGCCCAGGGGGCGCCCACCGCTTGGGGTCGCACTCGCGGAGAATTTTTTTATTGGCGCCAGCTTTTGATTGGGCGGAAATCAAACTTTGAAATCGGAATCGAAAATTCAAACGGTGGACGATCCCGGCAACGCGGCGACGCTCGCTGAAATCGCGAGTCCGCACCTGGACGAAGAAGATGCGGCGACAGGCCGTCCGCTTGCGGCGATCCTGGCCGACATCGAAAACGGCATTTCACCTCCGTCGGAGGAGCAGGGTCTAATCACGCGGCTGGCTGCGCATTTCCCGCCGCGTGATGGCCGCTTGTTCCTCGCAGAGCGCGATCAGCTCATTCGCGAGATTGTTGCCGCATTTGCACCGCCGGGCCGCACGGCGTCGAAGGTGCGGTGGCTCCGAGATCGCTTTGCGGTCTTCACCGGTGGTCCAGACTGGAGAGCAACGAGAACGGCCGTGTTGTCGCCCTTCCGCGATCCAGAGCGCACTCAGCTTTGGCGCCTCGCCCAATTTGGGGCACTGCCCCGGAGCCGTTGGCTTTGGGAGATTGTCGACGGTGCCTGACCTTTGCAGTGGGCTGCAAACGAATCAGTGCACGTTGCGCTTCGCGAGCCGTACTGACGCCGCTGCGTTTTCAGGATCGGATCGCGATCGAAAGGTGCACCACCAAAATGAAATCGGCAGCCACCACCAAGGGAAGACCAGATCCGCCGCTGCCAACGACGCCGGCGGCGGACACGGGTCCCAGCGCCTCGTTCATCGCGGCTCGAGATCGATGGTCCGCGCTCCGGCTTCAGATGCGCAAACTCAACGTGCGCCGCGAACAGCTGCAAGTCGGACTAAACTATGCCGGCCTTGCTATCGGCAACGAGCCAGAGCTTGTGCGGCGGCTCGTTAGCGAGTTTGATCAGGATCTACTCGCCACGATGCGGCGCAACCCTCGCAAGATTCACCTCGAGCTCGAGAATCTAATCGACGAAATCATTGCGCTTCAACCCGGTTATTGTGCGGAACACGAACTTTTCGAAGCTGCGAAAAGCTCGGAAGCGACTCGCATCGCGCAGCTTTTTCGCGATCGTCACCGCGAGGCGGTGCTCGGCATAGCCGCGGCACTCGAGGAGATGAATCTGGCGATCGAGGCGGAACGTGAGATCCGGCGCGCCTACGCCAAGGTTTCGCCGGAGCCGACCTCTGCAGCACTGCCTGACCTCTCCAGCGATTTTGCGGAAATGGATTTGGCCCAATGGCACGGCGTCGCCGCGACGTGGGCACGGCGAATCCAGGCCGGAGGGTTTGCGTCATGAGCCGCTTCGGCGAACTGCGCGACGCGCTTCGCGCGCTCGCCGGCCAAGCCTTAGCGCTTGACGAGCGCCGTGCTGGCAGTTTTACGACGATGGTCACAGCATTGGCGCGGGGCGAGGACGTCGGCGAAGCCACCTTGCGCGGGCTCGTCCCGATTCGGACAGAGCGAATTGGACCTTCCGGTCGCGGTTCCTTGACCGGGATCAGCGGCGCGATGGTGGTCGGAATGCGTGGCGTCGCGCTCTACGATCTCGAGTTTCAGCCATATTCGTTTTCGACGCGGTTGCTGGCGGAGCGGATCACCGAGGCCGCAGCTGACACCTCAATCAAGACGATCGTGCTCGACATCAACACGCCTGGCGGCCACGTCACCGGGACGCAGGAAGCCGCAGACGCCGTCTACAAGGCGGCGCGGGCAAAACCGGTGATCGGCATCATCAACCCGCTCTGTGCCTCAGCCGGATATTGGATCGGAAGCCAGTGCACGAAGTTGATCGCGGTTCCGTCGGCGGATGTCGGCTCGATCGGCGTCTTCATGACGCATTTCGACTGCTCGGCCCTGATGCAGGGTGCCGGCATCAGGCCGACGTTCATCTTCGCCGGCGAGCACAAGACTGAAGGCAACGCTCTGGAGCCGTTGAGCGCATCAGCCAAGGCGTTCTACCAATCCGAGATTGATCAGACCTATAGCGACTTCTTGACCGCCGTCGCGCGTGGCCGTGGTGCCTCCAGGAGCCGCGTTGAGATTTCCTTTGGAGGCGGCCGCGTCTTGCGCGCCGTCGTCGCTCAGCGCGCAGGAATGATTGACGAGATCGCGACGCCGTCTGCGGCTATGCAGTCCGCAATTACGGCATCGAACAAGATAACCGCCGCCGCCTACGCGCGCCGGCTCCAACTTGAGGCAAAATCATGAAACTCTTCACGAGCCGAGTGTCGGCTTCCTCCCTGATCGAGGCCGGGCAGGCCCGGTTCGTCGCGGAGACGCGACGGGCGATGTCGGATCCATCAGCTTTCGCGCTATCTGCGCCGCCGGCAAGGTCGTCCTCGGCGGCGCCGCTGCCACTTGTCGCCGCGGCTCGTGACAGGCTTCTCGCGGAGCTTGCCAAACCGAGACCATCGGCCGGGCGCCTTGCCGAACTTCGTGATGAGCTTCGCATCGTCCAGGCACAAGCCGCTTACATCCAAGCCTGGAAAGCGCGCGGCCGGCCGGTGCTTCCCGCCGCGGCGAGGTGGTGACCGCCATGATTGGAATCATCAGCTACTCAAACCCATCGCACCGCTTCGCCTTGATCACGCCGTTGGGCCGAGCCCGAGCGGCGGACGTCCTCGCCTCTGAGATCTGGTTTGATATTGCCGGAATCGAGCCACTACCGGGACGAACCGTCGAATTCGATGTCGGCGTGAATCTTGATGGACACGTCGAGGCTGTGCGCATCCGGTCTCCAGCTGGCGCCTCCGCTGAGGGGTCGTACCCCTCCACCCCGGCCTCGTAGCGTTGGCGCTGAGGGCGTCGCCGGCGGTCTCGGGCCCGTCGGCGGCGCCAGCATTTCGCGGCCGGTCAAGGAATTCATTGCGGTCAAAAGATCAAATGACGGCCGTCGCGGCCCGTCTCGCAGACGAGATCGCAAGCTGGGGGTGCTTGCCGGATGCGAGATTCTGGCGCTGAACTCCGACAGGCAGGCGCGCTCACGGTCTCCTGCTCGAGCTATGGCACGGCGGTCATCAAGGTGACGGTGCCGAACAACCCTGCCATCCGATTGTTTATCGCGGCCTCACAAGTCGAGCCTCAGCCACGGGTCAAATTCACGGTTAGCGCCGATGCCGGACTACTGTGGTCGTCTACAACGTGGCGGATTGAAACGTTGAGCGATGAGCCCGCCGGCGAGCCGACGAGCCCACAAGTTCTGATCTGAATCAGATCAGGCCGCTAGCTCTTCTTCGGATTCAAGGATTTCATCGATCGCTTCGGGCAACGATTCGTTGAACTGTTCCCGCAACTTCTCTTCGATTTGTTCAGCGAGTAATTCTTCACGCCGATCGCGGGTTTCTTCGATCTCACGATTCACTCTTTCGGAAAGGTTTTCTTCGAACTGCTGTCCGAGCCGTTCTGCGATCTGTTCACCCAGTGATGCTTCTCGCTGATCGCGATTATCCTCGATTTCACGATCGATGTAATCGCGAAGGCCGTTTTCGAATTTGAGCCGCAGCCATTCTTCGATTTTAACGGGTTGCTTGTCTGTGATTTTAGTCATGACGCCTCCTAGGTTTTGAGTAAGACAAATGGTTAGGGGACCCCTGCTGAGGAGCCTCTCCCGTGAGGTCGGCCAAACCGCCTCTTGTCTTGCCATGCCTAGGTCGAACGTAGCCGCCCGTACTTTCCGGGCAGCAAAAGCTGTCTGAAGAAAGCAGCCGCGATCGCCACATGGCATTTGTCTGTAGAACAGCGGAAAGGTTCAATCAGCCGTGGGCTTTCGCCGGCGACCTAATTCCAGATGAAGTGGCGAAATGTGGTGGCAACGATTGACTTGAGAATCGGTGGATAACGCTAGGCGCCATGGTTGCACACGTCGCGAGGCGGACGTTGGATGTTCCACATCGGAGGGCTTCCATGTCACACGTATGCTGAAAACTGCGCACTTCGACCAAGACGGGAATCTGACCTTGCGGAAGCAGCTGCTCTCGAAGTCGAACCAGCAACTTTGCAAGGAAATCTAATCGTTGGGTGAGAAGGTCGCCAGCCCAAGCGAAAGATCCGCTGATTGGCATTGAGGGTACGTTGGTCGCCGGCGGATGTTCTTTGCCGCCCCGGACTCCGGGGGAGCGCAGTCGATCGTCGCGACAGTATTCAAAAGTGGGGTCCTCCATGACTGGCACACTAGACCTCATCGAGGAGGTCGAGACCGCCACCAAAGCCCGCTACCAGGGCGATCTGTTGCGTAGCCTTTTTCGCGGCACTATGCAGCCGATGCCAGCAGTGGCAGTGGGGCAATCTCTCCCGACCATGGAGATAAAGCGCTTCTTTTCTGAAGTCGGTGTTAAATACATGTTCGATGTGACCGTGACAGGCGTCGAGGGCGTCTACGGTGGCGAATGGCTTTACGACCTTGCTTGGCATTCCCAGTCCGGGGGGCTCTACCGCAGGCAAGCCTTGGTGCTAGAAAGCGAGATGTGGCTGGGTAAGGTCGCGCAGAGCGATCAGGTAAACGGCGACTTTCATAAGTTGGTGCAAGCCCGTGCCGACATTCGCGTGTGGGCTGTCGCAATCGCTACGTCTGAGCTCCTGAGCAAGCATTTAGAGAACTGTAAGCGGCAAATCGATGCTTTTCGTCAAGGGGAGCGCGATGACTACTATCTCTTCATTCTATTCGATTGGAGCAGCGGCAAGACCACCGTAGTGGGGTACAGACGTCCTTAGGTCCGTATTGGCTCATTCGCGTCGCTTTTGCACCCGTCTTAATGTCTCCTACGTCTAAGCGGCGCGACGCGAGCATCGCAAGAGGAGAACCGCACCGAATGAAGGTGAAACGAACCTTAATCTATGCTTGTAACAACTAAGATAGAGGCACCACCTCAATTCGTCCTCCGAAGTAGATGTTACGGCCAACGTCCCGCTCGCGGTCGCACTCGACCAAGTCGGGCCAATTGCGATGCGGACGTTTCGAATGTCGAGGCCAATCGGCCTCAAGTTTAAACCAGCGGTTGAAAAGGATGCCGCTCCTTTCCGGAGGCGATTGGACTTTTCTCTGATTCAGCGTTGGTGCGATGAAATATGCTGTTAGGCTCTCAGCAAAATGCAAAGCTGCGCTATGAACTTTTGGGCTGCTGGATGGTCGTCGCCCGGGCTCAGACTGCGATTTGACAATCCCAAGCCATAACTCGAATTTGTCGGCGTCCCAATCTCCGAAGACATGATGGCCGGACGTAAGCCGAGTGGAAATACTCTTAGAAATGCCGACGTACGAGCGCTTCTTCCCCGACGGCTCATAAGCTAGATAAAGACATTCCCTCACTTCATTTTCACCACCCAGTTCGCGAGCTTGCGCGAGGCTGTAGGTCGGGCCGTACCAATCAACTGCGACAGTGAAAAGATCAGCAGGCATGGCGGTTTCCACAAATTCCGTGTACTAAATCCGTATCAATCGTTCAGATCGCGATCACTTTCAGCATCTCGGCGCCGCTTGAGCTCAGTCTGTATCCAGAATTGGCCGTCGTTCACATTATGCATCAAAAGAGCGCTCTCTAGTTCTTCTGCAGTCGCCGTCGGAGCGACGAATTTTGTACCTCGCGCGTGGATAAACGATCGGTTGATCAAAGCGACTAGATCAGCCGCGTCGATTAGACGGCGCTGAATTTCATGTGCGATTAAAGCGCCGTCAAAAGCGTTCCGCTCTAAGGCGCGGATCCGAGCATGCTGAATTTGAAGAAACTGCAGCGTTTCAACTAGTTGTTGCGCAGCTTCAGGCTCCATGTCCTCCAGCGCGGCCCGAATCTCTTGAACATCTTGTAGCGGAAGTGTCGGAACATGAAACATTGTCGCCGGGGCAACAGGATCCGGTAGGGCGTCAAGAGCCGCGATGCATTGTTCTGCATAGTGATAAAGAGCGCTGAGCGACATCGGTAAAATACCTCGCGCAGCGAATGCTTTCCGTGCGCGGATCTGCTCGGCGGCTATGGTTTGGGCCGTGATCTGCCGACGAACAGCAAACCATGCGATGCCTGCTGCGATCAGAGTGACGGTAGCTCCAACAATATTGCCAATGAAACCTAGCCATTCTTGGTTGACGCCCTCTCTCGCTACCAACGCAATAGCCGGAATGTAATTGGGAGCCCAAAATCCGGCTATTCCAATTGCAAAGAGGACTATCAGGGGAATGGTGAGTCGAACGTCTTGGCCGTTAAGCCATTTCATAAATGTCGCTGCCTTAGAACAGGTCATGGTTACAGTGACTCGAGCGGAATGGATTTTTCTGTTTGCATCGGGCATCGATCGTCATCGTACGGCAACTTGCCGATCTCGATAGGCTTTGATCATGGACTCGCTTACATCTGTTGGATAACAAAGTGGAGCGGCGCCGCCGGGCCGGCTGTAGGCGCTTCGACCACCGCAAGCACGTCCGTTACGCATGCTGTCGTCCGGACAAGCGCATGGTCGACCACGGGCGTGATAGGCGCGCCGGCTCTCCGCCACGATCAGCGCGGCGATAGCAGCCGCGGTCAAAATCTCAGCGGTATGCTTTTGCTTCGAGGGCTGTTCGGCTGGTGTCGTGGCGGTCTGTGGCGGCCGCTGTGAAGCGGGCTGCTGAGTCCGGAGGGCAAGGTCGAGCGGCGCCGGCGCTTTCGCCAGTGGCGTCCTGGCAGGCTCGTGACGCAGTACTGGCTTAGCCGGCACTTGAGCGGTGGCGGGGAGTTGGGCGAACGTGGCGGGCAGGGACGGCGGCGCGGTGGGCCGGCTGACAACATATGCCAGCAGTCCAATTGCAATCGCTAAGAACGCGTAACCGCGCATCTTTCCTCCAACACGAAGCGTTCCGCAACTTGCGCGGGAGATCAAGAGCAAGTGGGGTCGAATGCTAGCCCTTCGCGGCTAGGGGCGAGTCGGTCGCGCGGCTAGCCACTGCATGTTGCAGGGCCATCGCTACAAATTGATCTGAAGAATTGGCTCTACCTTCCTGCTACTGTCGCTTCACCACGCACGCGTCGACTGCATATGCACACTGCTCGCCGGCCGTGAGGATGCCACCGGTCGGGCCGGAGTAATTGACCGACGAAACCACAGCGCCAGCGAACACAATATTGATTTTGCAGAAGCGCTTCGAACTGACCGCCGTGGCGCTATACCGATCACCGCTGATGTTGGCTACCTGCATTCCGTTTCCGGAGTCATAACCCCAGACTTCAGTGCTACCTTCAGCGGCCTTGTTGGTTGGTGCGCCCATGCAGGCGAGCACTCGCTCCTTCGACATGCCGACCATTTGTGTGCGCGCATCTTGAGCGATCTCAGCTCTCTGAAACGCGCAACCACCCAGTGCGGCACTGACCGCAATTACCGCCAGCTTTCGCATAGTTCCCCCCCAAAGCCTTAGGGGCATCCAACCGCAACCCATGGGCGAACGCAAGAGAACCGTTGCAACGAACGGTGGATGGACACGGCGGTGCCCGCTTCCGCGAGGCGATTGCGAACCGAGACGTTCTGTCGATATACCGAATTTTTCCTTGCTCCGTCGGGCAAAACAGTGGTTCATAAGGCGCTGGCTCTAACCGAAAGAGGACCAGCTCAATGGCCAACGAACTCGAACTTGAGACGTCTTCCGACCTTTCCAACATCGCTAAGCTGAATGGGGACTTCCGGAGGAATTACGGAACGTTCCTTGGGGCGTTTCTGTATCTGCGTTCGATCAGCGCCGCACGTGGCCGATTTTGGATTTGGTCAGCTTTGGCCTCGGTCGCAGGGTCACTCGTGCTTGGCTGGATCGGCAAGCGCGGTCCTTCTTGGCTTTCAATCTGGTTGGGATAGGCTGGTTAATGTCAACGACGGGGGCGTTCCATGGGAACTGCACTCACTGTCCCAAATGCCCGGCTGCCCCGACGACGCGAGCACGAGCTTCGAGCGGCACAATATATCCGGATGTCGACGGATCGACAGCAATACTCGATCGCAAACCAGATGGCCGTGATCGCGGGATACGCAGCCGACCATCAGCTCACGATCGTGCGCACTTATATCGACGAGGGCATCAGCGGGTTGAGGATCAACAACCGGCCTGGGCTTATTGACCTACTCAACGAGGTGCAGTCCGGAGCTGCTGACTTCGCGAACGTTCTCGTGAGGGACGTCAGTCGCTGGGGTCGATTTCAGGACACAGATGAGGCTGCATACTACGAGTTCATCTGCAAGCTAGCCGGTGTGCAGGTGCTCTATTGCGCTGAGGTCTTCGAGAACGACGGAAGCCCGATGTCCGGGCTCTGGAAGAACATGAAGCGCCTGATGGCGGCCGAGGACAGTCGAAATCAGTCGGCAAAGGTTTTTGCTGGGCAAAGCCGGCTTGCGGGGCTGGGCTACTGGACGGGAGGTAGACCGGGCTATGGGCTACGCCGCGAGCTGATCGACGCGCAGGGTAACTCGAGGGGCTTGCTTGAGCGTGGCCAGTGGAAGGCGCTACAGAACGAAAGGGTCGTTTTGCGAACCGGTCCACCCGATTAGATCGCGGTCGTGCGATGGATATTCGCAAGCTTCGTTGGCGGGCGAGCAGAAACTGCCATCGCTCGCGATTTGAACGCGAGAGGCATTGCCAATCATAAAGGTGTTCCGTGGAATCTCCAGATGATCGGCCGCATCCTCCGCAACGAAAATTACACGGGCAACACCGTCTACTATCGGACATCGAGCTATCTGCGGCAGCGCCGTATCATCAACGGCAAGGCTAAGTGGATCCGAGGAGAGGGGGCGCTCGAACAGATTGTACCGCGGAACGTCTTCGATGAAGCCCAGCGAATTATTGAGCGACGATTACGACAGCGGCTATCGTCGGACGAGTTGCTCAAGAAATTGCGCGTTCTTCAGCTCCGGCTCGGCAAACTGTCTCACAACGCGATCAATCGGGCCAAGGGGGCGCCCAACGCGTATATGTACGAACGTCGGTTTGGCAGCCTTCGTAACGCCTATGCGCTGATCGGCTACGTTCCTGACGGCGACTACAACTATCTCGAAACACGCGACGAGCGCATCAACCTGATCAAGCAACTCGCAGCCGAGATCAGCGCCGGCCTGTCGAGTGTGGATCCCAAGTTCATCGTTGAGCGGGCCGGCGGCTGCCTAGCGGTGAAAGGCGGATCTTTCATATCGTTGCGCGTGGTCCGCTGCTGGCAGCATTCCCAGAAGCATTGCCCGGCCTGGACGTTGCGGCGTGGCTCGAAGCCTCGTCCCGGTCTCGCCGTCGTGGTCAGGCTGGATGAGCAGAATACGCAGCCGCTCGACTACATCCTGACACCGATAGATAGCCTCCCGGGGTACCCCCTGATAATGACTGAGGTGGCAGTGAGAAAGCGATATCGGAGCAGATTCAAGAGCGCGGCGGATTTAATCCGCTCCCTAAAGCGAGAGTTCGGCCGAAAGGCACCGGCGAACAAGGCGTTGAAGAAGGGCTAGCCGCGCTCTCGATCGCCGAACATCGCGCCGGCATCGGACGCACAGGAAGCGCGACCCGCAGCGGCTAAACCGGTGGAGTGGTATAGGCGCGGGGCTTCGATCCCGCGCTTTCTCATTTCCCTGCGCTCCGAATAAAGGGCCTACGGTCATTGAATTCAGCCTTGGGAGGGAACGCACCATGATTCGTAATTTGCTTATTGCTCTGACGCCTTTATTCGTCGCGCCAATCGCAAGCTTGTTCGCTGGACCATGCGATAGCTCATCGGATCGGGCAGGGGACGGTTCGCGCTGCGGCGACCGTGCCGCTGACCGGAGGTCTGGCGGTAGATAAACCCAACAGAGGCCCGCCGGCTCACGTTGGCGGGCGTTCATGCTACTTATTGGAACAAGCGACCGGTGCCCATCGGTTTACAACCCCGTCGGCTCAAAAGCCGGCGGGTTTTTGTGTTGGGGAGAAGAGGGATGAGCTTTCTGCGCGAGCTCTTCAACGAGCATCAGAAGTGCACGGCGCGTCCCGCGGCTCTTGATCTCTTTAAAGGCACTAATCAGGCAAAGGACTTCGCGATCATTCGCAAAAACAGTCATTTGCACTCCGGAGTGAAGGCCGCAGCAGGGGGACTGCTGCGGCCTCATTGTCGAAAAAATCCGGGTGAAAAAGATCTAAGTGAAATATGCAGCCAGCCCCGGTGAGATGATCTTACTCCCGCGCTTTCAGCTTGCAATATGAGCTATTTCACAAACCATCCGCAGGCTTAACAGGGTGAGGGAAGGCCCGCCGGGCTGGCTGCTGTCGGCGGGCCTTCAACCTCTGAGCCAAGGCCGCTTTTCCCCCACGGCCCCGTCCCAAGCTCACATTTTGGACTGGCTGGATTAACAGGCCGTGTGCACCATGTGCCGGCCGCCGGGTGCACCTGGCAGGCCTCCCGGCCTCGCGCCAAGGATAGGTGCGGACCCCAAGGCGCGGGGCCGATTTGGCTAATCGATCGCCGAACGTGAACAGCGGCCGCCAATGATTATCAGCAATCCGGACAGTCATTGATCCCTCTTCAGCTTTCGCCGGCCCCAGTGCGGCTCCTTACCCTTTGGATTGAATTCGACGACGTGGTGCCGGTTTAAAGCCCGCTGGACGCCGATCCGCGCGAACAACGTTGGGCCGCCGCGCTCGACCACCAGGAGCAGGGCTTCCATCGCGGCCCGCCACTCCGGCGCATCGTGCTCATTCTTCGGCAGATCCGCGATGTACTCGCCGGCATCCCGCAGCGTCACGAGTTCGCGGCTGTCGACCTCGATCGGCTCCTCGAACGGCCGCCCCCAGCCTCGTTGCGCCATTTACCGCTCTGTTGGAACCTCGTTCGTAGGAAGCAACTTCGCTTCAACGAGATCGATAATGTCCCTTCGCTTCTTCGGATCTTTGACTTTTAGGAATGCCCGTATCAGCCGGAGCGCCAGCGCTGGGGGGGCCTGCGTTTTCATGCACATCTCCTCGCGTTTATGTACGCATGAAGATCCGATTCGTTTCAGGCCCGGCTGCTATCGCTCTCCCGGCCACCATACCGCGGGTGGTTTGGTGGCTGAGATCTTCGTGGTCCGCAGCGCGATGAGGTGGCTCCGCTTGAAAGGCCGGCCCGTTCGCTCGGAGCACTGGCGACATCGCATGTAGCGTTCGAGCTCGTGGACGGGCGTCGGCTTCGGTTGCCGTATTATGTCGAGCGCAACGGTCTGATGGGTTTCGCAGCCGAGGCACTTCACCTCGAGATAGCGATAGCCGGCATTGAGGGCGTCACCAAGGGCGGGCGATGGCTGTGCGGGCCCCTGGAAGGCGAGCATGCGGGCGTTCCACGCTTGGCAGGCCAAGCCGTCGGCATCCTTCCGGGCGTCGCGTGCGCGCTCCGCGAGGATGCGGACCGTGCTGCCGAAAAGGTACTCGCGCGACTTCGTGCCCATCGCTTCAAATGCCGAGATCTGTGATCGGTGGCAAATAGTCAACTGGTGGGGCCTCGGAACGCGAGCGAGCCACTGGACGTGGTGGGTGGGGAAAGGCGGATCTATGCCTTCTCGTTCTTTGGCGAATAGCTCGCAATTTGCGTGGCGGTGACCGTCTGGCGATTACCGCCGTCGGTTTCGATCAGGAAGGCGTGGATCGGCCTGTCGGCCTTGCGACCGCGCTCTTCCAAATGCTTTGCGTAAGAGTACGGATCAGTGCCGATAGGCACGCTGTGCACCTCAATCGGGGAATGGTCAGCCTTTAGTGACGACACTCGATCGGGACCGGCAATTCGTTGCGGCCGAACCATTCGATGGAGCGCATCAGCCCAGTGATCGCTCATAACGAGAGCGACATACAACGTTGGAAGCTCTACGTGATCGGCGATCTGCTCCAGTGAGACTCGCCCGTCTTTGAACGATGGAAGCAGCAAGTTGCGCACTGCCATGGGGAACAAGATCGCCACTGCCTGGTACAACGCTATGCGGTCAGATGTGGCTTGAATGCCTTCGTCTGGCGCCTGCGCCGCTAGAGGAATGACGATCGTGTCGATCAAAGCGACGGTGTGGTCGTGAGTGTTGACACGCCAGTGATCCGGTTCAAGCACATGTAGCAGCTCCTTGCACTGGATCAGCCGCTTTTCGCGAGCGGTCAACGTCTTCGGAGTGTTGATGTTTGCAAACCGTCGCGGTGCTGCTTCGGATGGGGGCGCCAACTCTTGCCACTGCTCGATTTCCCCAAGCAGCACATTCTTATCCGCATCCACGTCGAAAAATCTGATCTCGTCAGTGACACCGAGCGCCTTCACTTGCGCAACAACGTCTTCGACCTGCACAGGAACATCCTCCTGCGTAGAGAACTTCATGATCAGTTTATCGACGCTCACGCTGCGGGTCTCCGATACGAAAAAAGCCCGGGTTAGAAGCCCGGGCTCTGATTCGGCAGATGCGGTAGATCGATACTACAGCGTTTCGATCAATTTGCGAATATTGGCGGGTTGTCTCTCAGCCCGTACGGGACCAGCGGCCGGCTGCAGACCATCGTCGAGCTGGCGTCGGATCGAGCAAACCTCCGCAGTCAGTTGCGCGGGCGAGATGATCTCCGCGTTGCCGCGAGCGAATTTGATATTAACGAGCTTCATGTCCCGCCTCGAGAAGAGGCAGTCCAGGCTGTCTTTCTCTTGAATTGACATGGACTTAGGCCCTCACTTCCGCCTGTACAGATCCTCAAAACGCCCGGCGGTGGAGGCATATTGAGGAGCGATGGTATCAATAGTCTGAAGTCGCTTCAGCAATAAGACGGTTCAAGTTTCGACATGGTTAACGCGGGATTAAATTTTTCGAGTTCCGCAACGTTATCCGCTTCGTTCCTTGCGTCGACCTTGTTCGGCTGAATCGAGCTTCTCCCTGCGCCCCCTTTAAAGGGCGTACGGCATGTGCTTGTCAATGCGGTGGATCACCCTGCGTTCCGTTTTCGCATGGCTGTGACACTGAAATGGGAACGAATTACCCGGCTGCAAGGACCCCTCAAGAGCGGGAAGGTTGATAAGAGGCCGTTAGCTTGACGCCTTGTCGGCGCCGGCGCGCGCATGGCGTGTGGTCAAGTGTTGTCTCGTTGCTCAGACGGATCAGGTCTGAAGACGGCATCCCACCGCGTTGTACGGAAGCTGATCCACTTCTCAGAGATGCCAGCGTCGGGTTGGTCTTCTTCACGCTCTCGTTCCGCGGTCCAAGGCCGTATATTGGCCAGTCGTTGGACACAACATCGGATCAGGGCGCTAAGTGATTGAAATTGCTGGCGCTCCCTAGCGGAATCGAACCGCTCTCTCCACCGTGAAAGGGTGGCGTCCTAACCGATAGACGAAGGGAGCAAACACAAGGCCCCGCCGCTTTTCGCGGCACGACCGCCGGCCGTCCGAGTCGTGCCCGGGGGCTGCAGCGGGCGAACGTATAGTGGCCTTTGGGCCGGTCGGCAAGCCGTTCGGGGCCGGTCTTTTGCGCCCCGGTGGATAGCTGTCCCGGGATCGTTCGGGAGGCGATTTCAACGGTTTCTTAGGGTTCCCTGAGCTAGCGCTAAGGTGGGAGATCTTAAGCCGATGCCACAGCCCAAGAAGCGCGCAGCCCGCAAGCTGCTGTCGCAGCATGCCTGGATCACGCTCGACGGCGGGTTCGCGGCGCGGCATTGCCTGGTCCAGGACATCTCGGCCTCGGGCGCGAAGATCACGATGGACGACGACGCCAGCCAGCTGCCGGGCATCATCCGGATGGCGTTCGCGCGCGACGCGCGGACCGGGCGGAGCTGCCAGGTGGTCTGGCGCCGCGGCAAATCGGCCGGCATCAAGTTCATCTGATCGCG
>Ga0209758_1002309_pt1 | contig 19718 bp, 14 predicted proteins | sample AraplaMF_Col_mMF_FD_184258 | JGI IMG/M metagenome (GOLD analysis project Ga0209758, IMG submission 184258) | Arabidopsis root microbial communities from the University of North Carolina, USA - plate scrape MF_Col_mMF (SPAdes) (version 2) | ecosystem: Host-associated > Plants > Roots > Endosphere...
GCCCGCGCGCAGCAGGAGTTTCCGCAGCATTTTCCGGCCTCGGGCTGGGTCGAGCACGAGCCGGAGGACATCTGGACCTCGACCGTGATGGTCTGCCGCGATGCGATCGAACAGGCCGGCATCACCGCGAAGGACATCGCCGCGATCGGCATCACCAACCAGCGCGAGACCACCGTGGTGTGGGACCGCGCCACCGGCCAGGCCGTGCACCGCGCCATTGTCTGGCAGGACCGCCGCACCGCCGACATCTGCGCGAAACTGAAAGCCGACGGCCACGAGCCGGTGATCTCGGAAAAAACCGGCCTGATCATCGATCCTTATTTCTCCGGCACCAAGGTCGCCTGGATCCTCGATCACGTCCCCGGCGCGCGGGGGCGCGCCGCGCGCGGCGAGCTGATGTTCGGCACCGTCGATTGCTACCTGCTCTGGCGCCTCACCGGCGGCAAGGTGCACGCCACCGACGCCACCAACGCCTCGCGCACGCTGCTGTTCAACATCCACACCGGACAGTGGGACGATCAGCTGCTCGAGATCATCGGGGTGCCGCGCTCGATGCTGCCCGAGGTAAAGGATTCCTCGGCCCATTTCGGCGAAAGCACGCCGGACCTGTTTGGCGGCGCCATCGCCATCTCCGGCATCGCCGGTGACCAGCAGGCCGCGACCATCGGCCAGGCCTGCTTCCGCCCGGGCATGATGAAGTCGACCTACGGCACCGGCTGCTTCGCGCTGCTCAACACCGGCACCACGCCGGTCGTGTCGAAGAACAAGCTGCTCACCACCATCGCCTATCAGCTCGACGGCAAACGTACCTACGCGCTCGAAGGTTCGATCTTCGTCGCCGGCAGCGCGGTGCAATGGCTGCGCGACGGCCTCGGCATCATCAAGCACGCCGCCGAGACCGGACCTCTTGCCGATCAGTCCGACTCCCTGCAGAGCGTCTATCTCGTCCCTGCTTTCGTCGGCATGGGCGCACCCTACTGGAATCCACGCGTGCGCGGCGCGCTGTTCGGCCTCACCCGCAACACCGGCCCCGCCGAACTCGCCCACGCCGCGCTGGAAAGCGTCTGCTACCAGACTTTTGATCTGTGGGCCGCGATGCGCGCGGACTGGCCGAGCTCGGAGACCGCCAGCGTCGTGCTCCGCGTCGACGGCGGCATGACCGCCTCCGACTGGACCATGCAGCGCCTCGCTGATCTTCTCAACGCGCCGGTCGATCGCCCGGTGATCCAGGAGACCACGGCGCTGGGCGCCGCCTATCTCGCCGGCCTCCAGGCCGGTGTCTATCCCGAACCGACGAAATTCGCCGACAACTGGCGCCTCGAGCACCGCTTCAAGCCGGCCATGAGCCAGGCGACGCGCGAGCGGAAGCTGGCCGGATGGGCGCGCGCGGTGAAGGGCGTGCTGGCGAGTGACGAGGGGGAGGGGTAGCGCTCTATCCACGCCGTCGTCCCTGCGAAAACAGCGACCCATACCGCGGAATCGATCTGGAGATTGCGGTAGGAGTACCGAACTCAAAGTCTTCGCCAAACCGCTCCCTGTGGCTATGGATCCCGGATCTGCGCTCCCTTGTCCGGGACGACGACGGAGTGTGTAGCGCCAATTCTGGAACGTTCCCGCAATGAAATCGAGCAAACAAGGATGATCCTCCCCGACGGATATTCCGACGTCCCTGCCGGCAAGATCGCCGCCGTCGTCACCCACCTCGAGATGACGGCGCGTCCCGCGCGCCGCGACGATCCGCCGGGGAGCTGGACCCTGCGCAAGGCCGATGCGCCCGCGCTTCATTGGTACCGTGATCTCCACCGCCGCGTCGGTGAGGAATGGCTGTGGTTTTCGCGAGCGCGCATGAACGACGCCGACCTTGCCGCGATCATCCACGCGCCGGGAATTGAAGTCCATGCACTGGTCGTGGGCGGCCGCGATGAAGGCCTGCTCGAATTGGACTTCCGCGAAGCCGGCCAGTGCGAGCTGGTCTATTTCGGCGTCACCGCTGGGCTGATCGGGACGGGAGCCGCCCGCTTCCTGATGAACCGCGCGCTGGAGATTGCGTGGTCCCGCGACGTCCGCCGCGTCTGGGTGCACACCTGCACCTTTGATCATCCGTCAGCCGTTGCGTTCTACCAGCGCTCCGGCTTCCGCCCGTTCCGCCGCCAGATCGAGATCGCCGACGATCCGCGCCTCGACGGCACCGCCCCGCGCGATGCGGCGAGGCATGTGCCGATCATCGAGTAGTGTGCATCTGCGTCCCCGCATTCCGCTCCGCTGCATGCGGGCTACAAGCTCAAAACACCTCCTGCCTCCCTCGGGCCAGCGAAAACCCGCGCTGCATGGCATTGAAGCACGTCAGCCCCGTCTGCTCCGACCGGCACGTAAATCCCGCGCGCTGCCACACCTCGCCATATGCCAGCACCGGCAGTGACGGGTCCATCACCGTGTCGCCGGCGCAGATGCGCCCCGCGCTCCCCTTCGCACTCATCTCGAAGGCGTTGCCCCATTCGAGTTCGCAATCGGCGGGCCGGCGCGGGCGGCTTTCCAGGTTCATGATGTCGCAACGGAGTACGCCCTGGCCGTTGTCGGTGAAGAACTGGCAGGCGATGTTTTTGGACGGCGTCTGGAAGCCGATCGGACGGTCCTGGGCGTAGGCCGCGCTTGCCGTTGCGAGCAGGGTAAGTGCAGTGAGACATCGCAGATACATGACATGAACCCCCGGCTGATCGGCCGTGCATTGATTCCGCTTTGCGGCGTCGAGCGCAACGCTCTCCTTCCAAGATTTTTGTTGCGACGGGCTCGCAATGGCGATGAATTGGATGGCCGTGCCTTATCCAGAGACAGAGAGGAGCGCGAACCATGTTCCTGATCGGCCAATACGATTCCCCCTTCGTCCGCCGCGTCGCGATTGCGCTGCGGCTTTACGGGCTCGCCTTCGAGCACAGGCCGTGGTCGACCTTCGGCGATGCCGACAAGATCGCGCCGTACAATCCGCTGCGCCGTGTGCCGACGCTGGTGCTGGACGACGGCGAAGCGCTGATCGAGAGCGCGTTCATTCTCGACCATCTCGATGAGCTTGTCGGGCCCGACAAGGCGATGCTGCCGCGCGCGGGCGCCGAACGACGCCGGCATCTGCGCATCTGCGCGCTGGCCTCAGGCCTCGGCGACAAGGCCGTGAGCCTGGTCTATGAGCGCGTGCTGCGAAAGGAGCAACTGGCGCTGTGGGTCGCGCGCTGCGAGGCGCAGATCAACGACGTGCTCAGGGTGTTGGAGGTCGAACGGGCGAAGGTGCCGACGCCGTATTTCCTCGGCGAGCGCATCGGCCACGCCGACGTGATCGTGGCCTGCGTCCTCCGCTTCACTGGCGAAGCGCATCCGCATCTGTTCGATGCGGCGCGCTATCCTGCGCTCGCGGCGCATGCCGAGCGTTGCGAGGCGCTGGCGCCGTTCCAGGAGATCGTGCAGCCGCTGGCCCCACCGAGCGGCTAGGCCGCCTTACCCTTCCCTGGAGGGGGAGGGTCGATCGCGCGTAGCGCGAGCGGGGTGGGGTGATCTCTCAATTCGGGCAGCGCTTCGGTGGAGAGACTGTCACCCCAGCCCGCTTCGCATTGCGCTACTCCATGCGAAGCGACCCACGAGCGAGCTGCGCTCGTCTCGGGCCCCACCAGGGAGGGTGGCATACGTGACGCGGGCTATTTCCGCGTGCAGGGGTTGACCTCGCCCGCCGCCGTTTTCATGACGATCGGATTTGGCGACAGCCTGATGCCGAAGAACAATTGAGACCCGGACACCTTGTCGTCCGCGCCCTCGTGGACGTCGAGGTCGAGCTTCGCTGCGATCTCGGATGTCAGCTTGGCCTTCTCCTCCATCGAGATCTTGTTGCTGTATTTGATCTCATAGACGACATCGGCCTCCAGGACGGACCGCGTCTGGCACACGACGCCGCCGCTGGAAATGTTCTGGGCGACCGCGTCCTCGCATTCGGACTTCAGCAATGCGTTCCGGGTCGAGATCAGCGACTCGTCGGAAATCAGCAGAATGTTGGCGTTCTCAAGCTTGAGCTTGACCGCCTCGACCTGCTGCATCCCGGCGACGGCCGACAGCTTCTCCGTGACCTGGGCCGACACGTCGAGCTTCTTCTCGAGCGACTGCTTCAGATCACGGTCCACGGTCCGGGATTTCTGGATCTTGTTGACCAGCAATGTCGGATCGACTTCGCAGGTCGGATGCAATTTGAGCCTGCCGTTGCTCAGATATTCGATCGTGTTGATGGTGCCGGGACCGCCGAACGTGCTTGGCGGCACGACCTCGAAATATCCGGTCTCGGAGAGGATGGCGGTGATCGTCTGTTTCTTTCGCGGGTATCCGGCGTAGACAGCAACCATCACCAGCGCGATCGCGACACAGACGCCGCTACCTAGCCAAAACCACCCGCGGCCAACTACTTTCCCGGGCAGCACAACTGATTTTTCTCGCCGCATGGCACGTAGCCTTTCGGACAGTCCGCCGCGGCAATCGTGGGCAGCACGACGAGAGCGATCGCGGCGACGAACAGTGCAATGAACTGCTTCATATGTTCGATCCCAAGCAAATCGTCGGTTTGGTAGTACACCGATAGACTAACCAACCGAGGTTGAGTGGACAAGTGAACGAGTTCACAGGTGCGCGGTTCCCGCGAGATAAAAGCCCGTCGCAGCGGGTTGCAGGACAGCGCCGCTGTCGCAGCTGAAAACCACTGTGGTACGGCGGCAGAGCCGGGGCGTATCTCATCGCGTTCTCGGGTGCCGCCTTCCGGGTCCCGGGTCGCGCTTGGCGCGTCCGAGACAGGAGATTGCAGCGCACAGCATCTGGCGAAGTCCGAAACGCGCGGCTGGCGATGATGGAATATTACAGGTGTTTTGCCCGACGGAGCAAGCAAATTCGCCAAAACAGAAATCTACTAGACCTTTCAACCCCATCCTTACTGTGCATGGGGTTGTTTTAGACCTTTTGGTTTTTTTCGAACGAAGGCGGGGCCTACCCCGCCCCCGCGCGCTTCTTCTGCCAGACCAGATGCACCGCGCAGGTGCAGCCCGGCGGATGCGAGGCGAGGTCCTTCGGCGTCTCGTCGTTCGCGGGCGTTGCCGCGAACGCCTTGTCGGCTCCCTCGCGCGATGGGATGTAGTTCAGCACCGGCGCGAGCCAGCGTTCGGTTTCGGTCACCGTCATCCCCTTGCGCGCGGCGTAGTCCTCGACCTGGTCGCGCTCGATCTTGCCGACGCCGAAATAATAGCTCTCGGGGTTCGCCAAATAGAGCCCGGACACGGAGGAGCCCGGCCACATCGCAAAGCTCTCGGTCAGCTTCACGCCGGCGGTGTTCTCGGCATCGAGCAGCTCGAACAGGGGCGCCTTCTCGGTGTGATCGGGCTGGGCGGGATAGCCTGGCGCGGGGCGGATGCCCTGGTACTTCTCCAGGATCAGCTCGTCGGTCGACAGCGCCTCGTCCGGCGCATAGGCCCAGAACTCGCGGCGCACGCGGGCATGCATGCGCTCGGCGAACGCTTCGGCGAGACGGTCGGCCAGCGCCTTGCACAGGATCGAGGAGTAATCGTCGTTCGCCATCTTGAAGCGGTCGGCGACTGCGTCCTCGCCGATCCCGGCGGTGACGACGAAGCCGCCGACATAGTCGGGCACGCCGGTGCCGGCAGGCGCGATGAAGTCGGACAGCGCCGCGTTGAAGCGGCCCTCGCGCTTCTCGAGCTGCTGGCGCAGCGTGTGCAGCGTCGCGATCGTCTTCGTGCGGCTTTCGTCGGCATAGAGCACGATGTCGTCGCCTTGCGCATTCGCGGGCCAGAAGCCGACCGTGGCGCGCGCCCGGAACCATTTCTCCCTGACGATCAGGTCGAGCATCTTTCGCGCGTCGTCATACAGCGAGCGGGCGACCTCGCCGACCTTGGCATCGTCGAGGATGGCGGGGAAGCGACCGGCGAGCTCCCAGGTCTGGAAGAACGGCGTCCAGTCGATATAGGGCACGAGTTCGGCGAGGTCGTAGTCGTCGAAGCTGCGGATGCCGAGGAAGGTCGGCTTCACCGGCTTGTGCGCGGCAAAGTCGACCGGCACGCGGTTGGCGCGGGCCACATCCAGCTTCAGCCGCTTCTTGTCGGCCTGTGCGCGGAAATGCGCATCCGAGATCTTCGCATATTCGGCGCGCACGTCGGCCGCATAGGCCTCGCGCTTCTCAGGGCTCAGCAGCGAGGAGGCGACGCCGACGGCGCGGCTGGCGTCGTTGACATGCACGACGGGTCCGGCGCGATAGTTCGGGTCGATCTTGACTGCGGTATGTACGCGGCTGGTCGTGGCGCCGCCGATCAGCAGCGGCAGCTTCAACCCTTCGCGCTGCAACTCAGCGGCGAAGAACGCCATCTCGTCGAGCGAAGGCGTAATCAGGCCGGACAGCCCGACGATGTCGGCCTTCTCCGCCTTGACGGTCTCGACGATCTTGGCCGCAGGCACCATCACGCCGAGGTCGATGACCTCGAAGTTGTTGCACTGGAGCACGATGCCGACGATGTTCTTGCCGATGTCGTGGACGTCGCCCTTGACGGTCGCGAGCACGATCTTGCCAGCCGAGGACGAGCCTTCGGTGCCGATGCCGTTGGCGAGGTTGCGCGCCTTCTCCTCTTCCATGAACGGCATCAGCCAGGCTACCGCCTGCTTCATCACGCGCGCGGATTTCACCACCTGCGGCAGGAACATCTTGCCATCGCCGAAGAGATCGCCGACCACGTTCATGCCGGCCATCAGCGGACCTTCGATGACGTCGAGCGGGCGCGAGGATTCCTTGCGGGCCTCCTCGGTGTCGACTTCGATGAATTCGGTGATGCCGTGTACCAGCGAATGCGACAGGCGCTTGGCCACCGGCCATTCGCGCCAGGCCAGATCAGCTTCCTTGGTCTGGGTCTTGTTGCCGCGAAATTTTTCCGCGAGCGCGAGCAGGCGCTCAGAGGCGCCGGGATCGCGGTTCAGCACCACGTCCTCGCACACCTGGCGCAGCTCGGCATCGATGTCGTCATAGACGATCATCTGCCCGGCATTGACGATTCCCATATCCATGCCGGCCTTGATGGCGTGATACAGGAACACCGAGTGCATGGCCTCGCGCACCGGCTCGTTGCCGCGGAACGAGAACGACAGGTTCGAGACGCCGCCCGAGATGTGCGCGCCCGGCAGGTTCTGGCGGATCCAGCGCGTCGCCTCGATGAAGTCGACGCCGTAATTGTTGTGCTCCTCGATGCCGGTCGCGATCGCGAAAATGTTTGGGTCGAAAATGATGTCTTCCGGCGGGAAGCCGACGCGGTCGACCAGGATGTCGTAGGCGCGCTTGCAGATCTCGGTCTTGCGCGCGAACGTGTCGGCTTGGCCGGCCTCGTCGAACGCCATCACCACCACGGCCGCGCCATGGCGGCGGGCGATGTTGGCCTCGTGAATGAACTTCTCCTCGCCTTCCTTCATTGAGATCGAGTTGACGACCGGCTTGCCCTGCACGCATTTCAGGCCGGCCTCGATCACCGAGAATTTCGAGGAATCGACCATCACGGGGACGCGGGCGATGTCGGGTTCGGCGGCGACGAGGTTGAGGAACGTCACCATCGCCGCTTCGGAGTCGAGCAGGCCCTCGTCCATGTTGACGTCGATGATCTGCGCGCCGTTCTCGACCTGGTCGCGCGCGACCTGCAGCGCGGCGGTGTAGTCGCCGGCGGTGATCAGCTTGCGGAAGCGTGCGGAGCCCGTGACGTTGGTGCGCTCACCGACATTCACGAACGGAATCGCATCCGTCAGCGCGAACGGCTCGAGGCCGGAAAGCCTTAAGCGCGGTTCGATCTCAGGCACGATGCGCGGCTTGTGCGGGGCGACGGCCGCGGCGATCGCGGCGATATGCTCCGGCGTGGTGCCGCAGCAGCCGCCGACGATGTTGACCAGACCGTCACGCGCGAATTCGCCGACCAGGCGCGCCATGTATTCCGGCGTCTCGTCGTACTGGCCGAATTCGTTGGGCAGGCCGGCGTTCGGATAGGCGCATACCAGCGTATCGGCGACGCGGCCGATATCGGCGATATGCGCGCGCAGGTCCTCGGCGCCGAGCGCGCAGTTGAAGCCGATGGTAATGGGCTTGGCGTGCCGCACCGAATGCCAGAACGCCTCCGGCATCTGCCCTGAGAGCAGGCGGCCGGACTTGTCGGTGATGGTGCCTGACACCATCACGGGCACGTCGATGCCGCGCGCTTCGGTGATCTCGGCGATCGCGTACAGCGCCGCCTTGGCGTTCAGCGTGTCGAAGATGGTCTCGACCAGCAGCAGATCGATGCCGCCGTCGAGCATGCCGTTGATCTGCTCGCCATAGGATTTGCGCAAATCGTCGAACGTGACGGCACGGTAGCCGGGGTTGGAGACGTCGGGCGAGATCGAGGCGGTGCGGTTGGTCGGGCCGATGGCGCCGGCGACGAAGCGCGGCTTGCCATCCTCGGCCTCGACGCGCCGTGCGGCATTGCCGGCGAGGCGGGCGCCTTCGCGCGCCATTTCATAGACGATGTCGGTGAGGTCGTAATCAGCCTGCGCGATCGAGGTGGTGGAGAAGGTGTTGGTGGCGACGATGTCGGCACCGGCGCGCAAGTAAGCGGCGTGGATGTCCTCGATCGCCTGCGGCTGGGTCAGGATCAAAAGATCGTTGTTGCCGCGCAGGTCACGATGGAAGTTCTTGAAGCGCTCGCCGCGGAAGGCGGCCTCGTCGAACTGGAGGTTCTGGATCATCGTACCCATGGCGCCGTCGAGCACGAGAATGCGCTCGCGCGCCGCATTGAGCAGGGCAGTTCGCTTGGGAGAGATGGGTACGGTCATTTCGATTACGCCGCCTTCTGCGCGCTCTTGGCGCGGATGCCGAGCAAATGGCTGATCGCGAACACGAGATCGGCGCGGTTCATGGTGTAGAAATGGAAAGTGTCGACACCGTTCTTGGCGAGCTTCTGCACCTGGCCGGCTGCGACGGTCGCGGCCACCAGCTTGCGGGTCTCGGCGTCGTCGTCGAGGCCGTCGAACTTGGCGGCGAACCAGTCCGGCACGCTGGTGCCGGCGCGGGTGACGAAGGCTCTCGCCTGCTTGAAATTGTGCATGGGCATGATGCCCGGCACGATCGGGATGTTGATCCCCCGCGCGCGGACGCGGTCGAGATAGCGGAAGTAGAGGTCGTTATCGAAGAAGACCTGTGTGATCGCGCGGGTCGCGCCGGAATCGACCTTGGCCTTCAGCGTGTCGATGTCGGCGTCGAAGTCGCGCGCTTCGGGGTGCTTCTCGGGGTAGGCCGAGACCGAGACTTCGATATCCGCATGCCGCTTCTTGATCCCCGCGACGAGATCGGCCGAGCTCTGGTAGCCGTCGGGATGGCTGGAATAGGGCGTGCCGATGCCGCCGGCCGGGTCGCCGCGCAAGGCCACGATGTGGCGGACGCCGACCTCGTGATAGCGGTCGACGATCTCGTCGATCTCGCCGCGCGAGGCGCCGACGCAGGTCAGATGCGCGGCCGGCAGCAGCGCGGTCTCCTTCAGGATGCGTGCGATGGTGGAATGAGTGCGCTCACGGGTCGAGCCGCCGGCGCCATAGGTCACCGATACGAATTTCGGATCGAGCGGGGCCAACCGGTTGATGGTGTCCCAGAGATTGCGTTCCATATCTTCCGTCTTGGGCGGAAAGAACTCGAAGGAGATCGCAGGCCGCTGGACGGCAAGGTGCCCGTCTTGCCCGGCGTGGGCAGGCGTCGTCGGATCGGTCATGGCACCACTCACTCCAGATTTTGGCGGCCGTCGGTCAGCGCTAATTGGGAGAGGCTAAGATAGGGCAAAGAGGGGCCTCTCGACAGCCCATCGGATGTGGGAATTGGCCCACCTATTGCGGATACATGCCGAATATTGCACTGCATCCAATTCGAGTGGGAAGCGTTCCAGAGGAATAATATATTAAAAATATCATATACGTAGTCGAATACTTGAGGGTGATGGGCCGGCCTCTCTTGGGTGGGCAATGTGCGTGTTGTGCTATGTAGGTAGATTCTGTCCCAACATTGCGTTTCGAGCAGGCTGGCGGGTTCGCGGTCGGCACACGTCAGACCTGCGTTGTCTGCCCATTGCCGCTCCGCCAGCCTCCACTACGTTAGCGCGCCATGATCCCGCTCTCAGTCCTCGACCTCTCCGTCGTCACCACAGGCACAAGACCCGCCGCGGCGCTGCGCAACAGCATCGATCTGGCGCGTCACGTCGATGGGCTCGGCTATGTCCGCTACTGGCTCGCCGAGCATCACAACCTCGCCTCCGTCGCGAGCCCCGCGCCCGACGTGATGATTGGGCAGATCGCGGCGGTGACGAAGCATCTCCGGGTCGGCTCAGGCGGGGTGATGCTGCCGAACCACGCGCCGCTGGTCGTGGCCGAGCGCTTCAAGATGCTGGAGGCGCTGTTTCCCGGCCGTATCGACCTTGGCCTCGGCCGCGCGCCCGGCACCGACGGCGCCACGGCGTATGCGCTTCGCAGCCGGCTCGACCGCCGCGAGGGCGATGATTTCCTGGAGCGGCTGCACGAGCTGATCTTGTGGCAGACCCGAGAATTCCCCGCAGGACATCCCTATCACAACGTCGTCGCGATGCCCGACGACACGCCGTTGCCGCCGATCTGGCTGCTCGGCTCCAGCGATTATTCGTCAGAATTGGCTGCCCAGGTCGGCATGGGCTTCGCCTTCGCGCATCACTTTGCTTCCCATGATGCGATCGACGCGATGGTGCATTACCGCAACCGCTTCCAGCCCTCGGCCTGGCGCGCGGCGCCACACGCGATCCTCGCCGTCGCGGTCATCACGGCTGACACCGACGATGAGGCCGAAAAGCTCGCCACGTCCTTCGACCTCAACCGGCTGCGCCGCGACCGCGGTCAATATCTGCCGCTGCCGAGCGTCGAGGAGGCGCTGGCCTATCCTTACTCCGACTCCGAGCGCACCTCGATCCTCCGCAACCGCTCGCGCCTGTTCGTCGGCAGCCCTGCGACGGTACAGAAGAAGCTTCAGCCGCTGCTCGATTCCAGCAAGCCGGATGAGCTGATGGTGATCACGGCGGTGTACGACCACGACGCGCGGAAGAGGTCGTATTCGCTGCTGGCGGAAGCATTCGGGCTCAAGGCGGCTGCGTAGAAGCTCTCATGCCCCGGACGCGGCGCAGCACGCAGTGATGCGCTGCAGAGCCCGGGCCCGTCGCGCTGCGAGCATAGCAGTCTCTGGGTCCCAGCTCGCGCTACGCGCGTCCGGGACACGAGATCATTCCATCGTCGCGCGGAACGGGTGAGCGGGATACACGCCGACGATGCGGAATTCGCGCGAGAAGAATTTCAGTTCTTCGATCGCGAAGGCGAGCCCCTTGTCGTCGGGGTGGCCATCAACGTCGGCGTAAAACTGCGTGGCGAAGAAATTGCCGTCGACCATGTAGCTCTCGAGCTTGGTCATGTTGACGCCATTGGTGGCAAAGCCGCCGAGCGCCTTGTAAAGCGCGGCGGGAAGGTTGCGCACCCGGAAGACAAAAGTGGTGACCAGCGGGCCCGAACCTTGCGCCGCCCATTTCGGCTCACGCGCCAGCACCACGAAGCGCGTGGTGTTGTGCGCCTCGTCCTCGATGTCCTCCGCCAGAATGTCGAGGCCGTAGATCTTTGCGGCGAGGCGAGAGGCGATCGCTGCGACTGTCTTGTCGTTGCGCTCGGAGATGTCGCGAGCGCTGCCGGCTGTGTCGGCGTGCACGATCGGCTTGATGCCGAGCTTTCGGATGATGCGCCGGCACTGGCCGAGCGCGTGGACGTGGCTCTCGACGCTCTTGATGTCTTCGAGCTTGGTCCCCTTTACCGCCATCAGTTGATGCCGGACCGGCAGAAACCACTCGCCGACGATGAAAAGGCCGGAGGCCGGCAGCAGATGGTGGATGTCGGCGACCCGGCCCGCGACCGAATTCTCGATCGGGATCATGCCGAGATCGGCCTCGCCCGACGAGATCGCCGACAGCGCGTCCTCGAAGGTGGCGCAGGGCATCGGCTCGGCGTCGGGATAGGCCTCGACGATGGCGATGTGGGAATTGGCGCCAGGCTCGCCCTGGAATGCGATTTTCAGCTTGCTCATGACGGGCCTTGTAACAGCGGCTCAGGATTTGGAAAGGATGCTGCGGGCGGTCTCGAGGTCCGCGGGCGTGTCGACCCCGCGGGGCACGGTGTCGACGATGGTGAAGTCGATCCGCATGCCGGCCTCCAGCGCCCGGAGTTGCTCGAGCTTTTCCTGCAATTCCAGCGGCGAGGGCGGAAGCCGGACGTAGCGCTCCAGCGCGGCGCGGCGATAGGCGTAGAGGCCGATGTGATGGTAGCGCGGTCCGTCGCCGGTCGGGGCGGTCGCGCGGGTGAAATAAAGTGCGCGCATCCGCCGGCCGCCCACCGAAGTCCCCACCGCTTTCACGACGCTCGGCGCGAGGTCCTCCTCCGCGGTATGGATCTGCGAGGCCAGCGTCGCGATGTCCACGGCCGGATCGTCCAGCGGCGGCAGCACCTCGCGGATATTGTCGATCGTGATCGTCGGGAAGTCTCCCTGGAGATTGACCACGATCTCGGCCTTGCCCGAGGGGTCGAGCTTCTGCATCGCCTCGTGGATGCGGTCGGAGCCGGAGGGGTGGTCGGAGCGGGTCATCACGGCCTCGCCGCCATGGGCGGTCACGACGGACGCGATCTCGGCCGTGTCGGTTGCCACCGCCACCCGGCCGATTCCGGCGGCCTCGGCGCGCCGCATCACATGAACGATCATGGGCAGGCCCGCGATGTCGGCGAGCGGCTTGCCGGGCAGGCGGGTGGCTGCCATGCGGGCCGGGATCAGCACCAGGATGCGAGGGTCGGTCATTGGTTCAAAGGCTTGAGTTCAAGGGCCCGGAAACGGGACGTTTTCCGCGCCGAGAAATGGAATGGGGATGGCCTGAAAGCCGGGTCGCTTATACGGGTTGCCAGACCCCGGGCAAACCGATATCTCAATGGCAAAACTCGGGGAAACAATAAGGAACGTTTGATTCTCCCGAGGCTCGTCCTGGCGGCCGTTTGGGCCGCTGTTTCCTTCTTGCGGTGTGGGGCCTGGCCGGAAATGGACTCTTTCGAACTCAACAAGATTCTCGGTGCCGTGCTCGGCACCTGTCTCATCCTGCTGGTGACGAGCTTCACCGCCAACGCGTTGTTCTCGCCCAAGCTGCCGGAAAAGCCGGGCTTCGAGATCGCCGTGAAGGAAGATGCCGGTCATGGTAAGGAAGGCGGGGCTGCTGCCGCGGCCTCCGAGCCGATCGAAAAGCTGCTCCAGACCGCCTCCGTCGAGAAGGGCGCTGCCGCCGCCAAGAAGTGCGGCGCCTGCCACACCTTCGAGAAGGGCGGCCCGAATCGCGTCGGTCCTAACCTTTATGGCGTCGTCGGCGAGGCCAGGGGCCAGGGCCGTGGCGGCTTCAACTTCTCGGCCGCGATGAAGGGCAAGGGCGGCAACTGGACGTTCGACGACCTCAACAAGTTCATCGCCAATCCGAAGGGCTTCATCCCCGGCACGGCGATGGGCTTCGCCGGCATTCCCAAGGATTCCGAGCGCGCCGACGTCATCGCCTATCTCAATTCGCTGTCGGAGCATCCGCAGCCGCTGCCGACGGCGTCGAAGTAACGCCTCAAGAACCGATCTTGGACGATGCGGCCAGGCTGAAAAGCCTGGCCGTTTCCGTATCCGGGCCTCGCTGTGAGTTTATCGGGGCGTTTGGCCGCATCGGACAGGCCGTCCGGGCTTCCAAGATGAGGAAAAAGCAACATATTCGGTCGAAACCTCGCCTATATTGAGCCCTTAAAGGGGTAACCTCCTTCAAGACCAGGGATGTTGATTTGGCCATTACCCGACGCGATCTCCTGCTCACCGGCACAGCTGCCGTGGCACTCCGCGCTTTTGGTTCCCTCGCGGGCGTCCCCGTCATCGGCGCCGCTCATGCTCAATCTGCCGGCGAGGCGGCTTCAAATGCGCTGCCTTGGCGCCATGCCTTGTCGTTGTTCGGAAAGGTCAAGTACCCCGCCGATTTCAAGCGCTTCGACTACGTCAATCCGGACGCGCCCAAAGGCGGTGTCGCGCGCCAGATTGCGGTCGGCACCTTCGACAATTTCAACATCGTGGTTTCAGGGGTGAAGGGGCAGGTCGCCGGCGCCGTCGCATTCATCTACGAATCCCTGCTCACGCCCGCGCTCGACGAAGTCTCGACCGAGTACGGCGCGCTTGCCGAAGCCGTCAGCCACCCGGACGATTTTTCCTTCGTCTCATACCGCTTGCGGCCGCAGGCCAAATGGCACGACGGCAAGCCTGTCACCGCGGACGACGTGATCTTCTCGCTGGATTCCTTCAAGAAGCATCACCCGATGTATTCGGCCTATTACAGCCATGTGGTGAAGGCCGAAAAGGTGGGCGAGCGCGAGGTGAAGTTCGTGTTCGACGCGCCCGGCAACCGCGAATTGCCGCAGATCGTTGGGCAGCTCACGGTCCTGCCGAAGCATTGGTGGGAGGGCACGGACGCGCAAGGCCGCAAGCGCGATGTCTCCGCCACCACGCTCGAAGTGCCGCTTGGGTCTGGCCCCTACAAGGTCAAGGAGTTCGTTGCCGGGCGGTCGATCACGCTGGAGCGCGTTAGGGATTATTGGGGGCGCGATCTAGCCGCCAATGTGGGCCGTAATAATTTCGACGAGATGCGCTACGAATATTTCCGCGACGCCACCGTGGCGATCGAGGCGTTCAAGGCCGATCAGGTCGATTGGCGCACCGAGAACAGCGCGAAGAACTGGGCGACGGCCTACGACTTCCCGGCGGTGACGGAAAAGCGGGTGATCCTCGAGGAATTCGCCAATCGCAGCTCGGGCGTCATGCAGGCTTTCGTGCCGAACCTGCGCCGCGCCAAGTTCAGTGATCCCCGCGTACGACGTGCGCTCAACTACGCGTTCGACTTCGAGGAGATGAACAAGCAGATCTTCTACGGCCAGTACAAGCGCGTCAGCAGCTATTTCGACGGCATCGACGAATTGATGGCAACCGGGGTGCCGCAGGGCAAGGAGCTCGAGATTCTCGAGACCGTTCGCTCTGAGGTCCCGCCCGAAGTCTTCACAACGGCCTACACCAATCCGGTCGGCGGCAGTCCGGAAGCCGTGCGCGACAATCTGCGCGAGGCGTTGCGCCTGTTCAAGGAGGCCGGCTACGAGGTGCGCGACCGCAAGCTGGTCGACGTCAAGACCGGTGCGCAGTTCACCATGGAGCTGCTGAACCAGGATCCGAGCTTCGAGCGGGTCACGCTGTTCTACAAGCCGTCGCTGGAGCGCCTCGGCATCGCCGTGATCGTGAGGACGGTCGATCCGACGCAATACGAGAACCGGACGCGCGAATGGGATTTCGACGTCGTCACCAACTCCTGGGGCGAGTCGCAGTCGCCGGGCAACGAGCAGCGCGAGTTCTGGTCGTCCAAGACGGCCGATATTCCCGGGTCGCGCAACATCAGCGGCATCAAGAACCCTGCGATCGACAAGCTGATCGAGCGGGTGATCTACGCCAGGGATCGCGACGATCTCGTCGCCGCAACCAAGGCGCTCGACCGCGTGCTGCTGTGGAATCATTATGTCGTGCCGCAATGGACCTATTCGAAGGTGCGCACCGCGCGCTGGGATCGTTTCGGTCGGCCGGCGGAATTGCCCAGATACGGTCAGTCCGGCTTCCCGTTCGTGTGGTGGTACGACGCAGACAAGGCGGCGCGGATCGCAAAGAAGTCGTGAAGGACACCTCCCGCATGACGCAGATGTCACGCCGCCATGTGCTGGCCTTAGGGGCCGGCGGCGCCTTCGGGGTGTCACTCGGCGCACCGCTGTCGCGCGGTGCGCAGGTTTCGGAAGGGGGAGGCGAGGCGCACGGCATCTCGGCGTTCGGCGATCTCAAGTACCCGGCCGACTTTCATCATTTCGAGTACGTCAATCTCGATGCGCCGAAGGGAGGCATGTTCTCCCTCATTCCGTCGGTGCGCGCTTACAATCAGTCCTACCAGACCTTCAACTCGCTCAATGCCTACATCCTGAAGGGCGACGGCGCGCAGGGCATGGACATGACGTTTGTGCCGCTGATGGTGCGCGCAAACGACGAGCCTGACGCAATGTACGGGCTTGCCGCCAGATCCGTGCAGATATCGCCGGACAGGCTCGTCTATCGCTTCACGATGCGGCCCGAAGCGAAATTCCACGACGGCACGAAGCTCACCGCGCACGACGCGGCGTTCTCGTTGACGTCGCTGAAGACCAAGGGCCATCCGCTGATCATCGTGCAGATGCGCGACTTCGTCAGCGCAGAAGCTCTCGACGATGCCACGCTGGTCGTCACCTTCGCCAAGGGACGGGCGCGCGACGTGCCGCTCTATGTCGCGAGCCTGCCGATCTTCTCGAAGGCGTTTTATGCGTCTCGCCCGTTCGACGAATCGTCCTTGGATATCCCGTTAGGCTCGGGTCCGTACAGGGTCGGCAAGTTCGAGGTCAATCGCTACGTCGAATTCGAGCGGGTGAAGGATTGGTGGGCTGCCGATCTTCCGGTTTGCCGCGGCAGCTACAATTTCGATGTCGTGCGCTATGAATTCTATCGCGATCGCGACGTTGCCTTCGAAGGCTTCACCGGCAAGAACTACCTCTATCGCGAGGAGTTCACCTCGCGCATATGGGCGACGCGCTATGACTTTCCGGCCGTGAAGGACGGCCGGGTCAAGATGGAGGTCGTGCCCGACGATACGCCGTCCGGCGCGCAAGGCTGGTTCATCAACACGCGGCGTGACAAGTTCAAAGACCCTCGCGTGCGCGAGGCACTGACCAATGCCTTCGACTTCGAGTGGACCAACAAGACCATCATGTACGGCGCCTATGCCCGTACCGTATCGCCGTTCCAGAATTCCGACCTCATGGCAAGCAACTCGCCTCCTTCGCCGGAAGAGCTGAAGCTCCTGGAGCCGTTTCGCGGTCAGGTTCCCGACGAAGTGTTCGCCGCGCCGTTCTCGCCTCCGGTCTCTGATGGCTCCGGCCAGGATCGCGCCCTGTTGCGCAAGGCGCAGCAATTGCTGACCGAGGCCGGTGTGCCCATCAAGGACGGCAAGCGGGTGCTGCCGAATGGCGAGGCGTTCAGGATCGAGTTCTTGCTGGACGAGCCTTCGTTCCAGCCGCATCACGCCCCCTACATCAAGAACCTGGGCACGCTCGGCATCGAAGCGAGCGTGCGTCTCGTCGATGCCGTGCAATATAAGGTGCGCCAGGAAGATTTCGATTTCGACATGACGATCCAGCGATTCAGCATGTCGGCGACGCCGGGCGATGCCATGCGCTCGTTCTTCTCCTCCCAGGTCGCGGCAACCAAGGGCTCATACAATCTCGCGGGCATCGCCAGCCCGGCCATCGACGCCATGATCGAGAAGATCATGGCGGCCGACAGCCGCGAAGAGCTGACCATCGCCTGCCGCGCCTTCGACCGTCTGTTCCGCGCCGGCCGCTATTGGGTGCCGCAATGGTATAACAAGACGCACCGGCTGGCTTATTGGGACCAGTTCGGCCACCCGCAGAAGCTGCCGCGCTATGCCAACGGCGTCGGTGCTCCCGATATCTGGTGGCATGATGGCGCGAAGGCCGCCAAGCTCGAGCAGGCCAAATAATCATGAGTGCCTATATCGCCCGCCGCATCCTCCTGATGATCCCGACGCTGCTCGGGATTCTCTTTGTCTCCTTCATCGTCGTGCAGTTCGCGCCGGGCGGCCCGGTCGAGCGCGTGATCGCGCAGCTTTCGGGCGCCGACACCGGCGGGACCTCGCGCATTTCCGGCGGCAGCGACTTTGCGCAGCGCGCGCCGGGACAGATCGGCGCCGGCGCGGATGCCATCAACTCGAAATATCGGGGTGCGCAGGGCCTCGACCCCGATTTCATCAAGAAGCTCGAGGTGCAATTCGGCTTCGACAAGCCGGCGCCGGAACGCTTCGCGCTGATGGTGTGGAATTTTGCCCGCTTCGACTTCGGCAAGAGCTATTTTCGTGACGTCAGCGTGCTCCAGCTCGTCAAGGAAAAGCTCCCCGTCTCGATCTCGCTCGGCATCTGGCTGACGCTCCTGACCTATTTGATCTCGATTCCGCTCGGCATCCGCAAGGCAGTCAAAGACGGCACGCGCTTCGACACCTGGACGTCGTCCGTGCTCGTGCTCGGCTATGCCATACCCGGCTTCCTGTTCGCGATCCTCCTGATCATCCTGTTTGCCGGGGGCTCGTTCTTCAACTGGTTCCCGCTGCGCGGACTGACGTCGGACGGCTGGTCGCAATTTCCCTGGTACTGGAAGATCATCGATTACTTCTGGCATCTGACGCTGCCGCTGATCGCCATGGGGCTCGGCGCGTTCACCACCATGACGTTCCTGACCAAGAACTCGTTTCTCGACGAGATCCGCAAGCAATATGTAATGACCGCGCGCGCGAAGGGCTGCAGCGAGAACCGGGTGCTCTATGGCCACGTCTTCCGCAACGCGATGCTGATCGTGATCGCAGGCTTTCCCAGCACGTTCATTCACGCCTTCTTCTCGGGCTCGCTCCTGATCGAGACGATCTTCTCACTGGACGGGTTGGGATTGCTCAGCTTCGAAAGCGTTCTCAACCGCGACTACCCCGTAGTGTTCGGCACGCTCTTCATCTTTTCGCTCGTCGGCCTCGTCGTCAACCTCATCTCGGATCTGACCTACATGTGGATCGATCCGCGGATCGATTTCGAGGCACGGGAGGTCTGATGACGCTGACCGCCCCCACCCCGATCGAGACCACCGCGAAGTCGCCGCTCGGCGATGCTGTGCCGATCACGCGCAAGCCGTTCGTACCATCGCCGCTCAACAGGCGCCGCTGGCAGAATTTTAGGGCGAACCGGCGCGGCTACTGGTCGCTCTGGATCTTCATGTTCCTTTTCGTGGCCTCGCTGTTCGCCGAACTGATCGCCAACGACCGGCCATTCCTGGTCAAGTTTGACGGTCACCTCTACTGGCCGGCCTTCGTGACTTACTCCGAGACTACCTTCGGCGGCGATTTCGAAACCGCGGCCGACTATCGTGATCCCTATCTGCAGAAGCTGATCAAGGAGAAGGGCGGCAGCATCGTCTGGCCGCTGATCCGCTACTCCTACGACACCCATAATCTCGATCTGCCGACGCCAGCGCCGTCGCCGCCGACCTGGATGCTAACCGAAGCGCAGTGCAAACCTGTAGTCGAGAAGAAGGGCCTCAAGAGCTGCCGCGACCTCGAATACAACTGGCTCGGTACGGACGATCAGGGCCGTGACGTGATCGCGCGCCTGATCTATGGTTTCCGTATCTCGGTGCTGTTCGGCCTCTGCCTGACCATCATCTCCTCCGTCGTCGGCATCGCCGCCGGCGCGGTGCAAGGCTATTTCGGCGGCTGGATCGACCTGCTGTTCCAGCGCTTCATCGAGATATGGACTGCGATCCCTTCGCTCTATCTGTTGCTGATCCTGTCGTCGGTGCTCGTGCCCGGCTTCTTCGTGCTTCTCGGCATCCTGCTGTTGTTTTCCTGGGTGTCGCTGGTCGGCCTCGTGCGCGCGGAATTTCTGCGCGGGCGCAATTTCGAGTACATCCAGGCGGCGCG